>ERZ1090862.1058-NODE-1060-length-12310-cov-6.662587_pt1 | contig 12310 bp, 13 predicted proteins | sample MGYA00478481_ERZ1090862 | MGnify/ENA primary metagenome ERZ1090862 (study PRJEB33644, sample SAMEA5815745) | chicken gut metagenome | biome: Chicken; feature: Gastrointestinal Tract; material: Caecum | place: Ireland | collected 2019-01-01 | study: A study of... | reverse complement strand
AATCTTCAGACAGATTATATCGACCTGCTCCTGATCCACCAGCCCTTCGGCGATTACTACGGAACCTACCGCGCTATGGAGGAGGCTTACGACGAGAAAAAAGTCCGTGCCATCGGCGTGTCCAACTTCTATCCGGACCGCTATCTGGACCTCTTCCACTTCTCCCGGATCAAACCGGCGGTGAACCAGGTGGAGACCCATGTATTCCAGCAGCAGAAGACTGCAAAGGAATATATGAAAAAGAACGGAACACAGATCATGTCATGGGGACCGTTCGCAGAGGGCAAAAACGATTACTTCAACAATCCGGTACTGAAAAAGATCGGTGAGAATCACGGAAAAACGGTCGCACAGACTGCGCTTCGTTTCCTTCTTCAGAGCGACGTAGTGCTGATCCCCAAGTCCACACACAGAAACCGCATGGAAGAGAACTTCAATATCTTTGATTTCTCTCTCGACGCAGAGGAAATGAAGGAGATCGAAGCACTGGATACCGGAAACAGCCTGTTCTTCTCACATTATGATCCGGCTACTGTAGAGTGGTTTATGACCTTTGTATAATTCCAGCCCGGCAGGGAATTATCTGGACTGAAACACAGCAGAGTAAAGAAATACAGCCCTGTGCGGAGAATCATCCGTACAGGACTGTATTTCTGTTTATTCATCCATCCCTTCGGAATGGTCTGACCATAAAATATGATCTTATCTCCTCTCCACCGCTCCGAACGGACATGCTTCCATGCAGTTCCCGCAGTGCAGGCAGTGCTCCTGCTGAATGACAAACGGTTTTGCAGACATATCGATACATTTCTGAGGACATTTGCTGCAGCAGATGCGGCATCCGCGGCATCGGTCCGTGATGAAATATCCGCCCTGCTGCCCCGATGCATTTCTCTGGGTCTTCTCTCCATTTTGCCCCATCCGACCAGCTTCTCCCTTCGTGCTGACTCCCAGCACGAACGTATCCCGGAAGATCGGCTTCACGGACAGATCGAAGAACTCTCCCGTTCCTTCCGCCACCTGAAAGACTTCCAGAGCTGTCCGGCTCTTCTCCTGCGGGTAGATCTCCGCCATATAAGATTTCCTGCGATCAATGATCAGAATTCATACGGCGGATTTCCTGAGAAGTCAGCGATAACGCCGTGAGCGTCCTTTATGTAGAACACTTCAAAGATCGGGTTGTCAGCCGTCTCATACTGGCTTTTTACGATCGGGTTGTTCATTGCGCCTTCCTTTACGGACATGTTATCCTCAAAGACCGCTGTGCCGTGGATGCGGATCCATGCGTAGGACGGATCAGATACGCACACTTCGATCTCCGGATTTGCCTGCATGTCTTTGTAGACGTCCTTTGTGTTGTTGGTGCAGAACCAGAGTTTTCCGTCCTGTTCGAACAGGAACATGAACGGGCGCACCTTCGCCTTGTTGTCTCTCCCTACTGTTGCCAGATACTGTACCGGGTTTGACTGTAAAAATTCTGTGACCTTGCTCATTTTTGTTTCCTCCTTATTTATTGTAACATTTTTTATTACATCTATGGCCAAAAAAATATGATCGAGTCAAATATTCTGTTTATTTTCTTACAACACTGATCCGCTCCTGAATGTGGCTGCCTTCTGTGATCTCATCTACCATTGCCACCGCATAGTCCGCATAGCTGATGATGCTCTCGCCCTTCTCATTCAGCATCAGTTCCTCTCCTCCAAGGATATACTTTCCTGTCTTTTCTCCCTCTGCCTGGAAATCACCAGCCGGGCTGATATATGTCCAGCGAACGTCCTTTCTCTCACGAAGCTCGCCCAATGCTTTTGCCATTGCAGCTGCAAGAGGTTTGAACGCATCCGGGAAGTCCGGACCATCTGCCACGCATGCCGTGTGTTCAGGATTGACATAAAGGCTGCCTGCACCGCCAACGATAAGAAGTCTTGTCTCCTTTCCGGAAAGAATATCGCACAGGTGTTTCAGAGAAGTACTGTGCTGCGGAAGCGTCTCCTCCGTCCATGCACCGAAAGCGTCTACCACTGCATCAAACTGCTCCAGATCTTCTGCAGTCAGATCATAAAGATCTTTCTGTAAAACATGCTGAGCTTTCGTCTGATTTTCGCTTCTTACAACTGCCGTTACATCCAGTCCTCTCGCTGCAGCCTCATTTGCAATAAGTTTTCCTGCTTTTCCATTTGCACAAACAACTGCGATTCTCTTCATCGTTGTTTCCTCCTTATTTGTTGTAATTATTTTTGTTACATCTCGCATTGTCAGAATAACATATGCAAGTTGTAATGTCAATAGTTACATTAAAAATTTAAGAATTTTATTTAGTTGAGGACAAAGTTTCCTGATTAGATCACCGAAAGTGCCAACGGACACATTCCGGAATCGCAAGCGGCCGCCAAGGTCTCGGACAAGTCCGGACTTTGGCTCGTTGCCCGGCAAATGTCCGCTCATGCAAGCATGGTGGCCGCCTGCCGGGCGTATCGCGCAAATAAAAATAGCACCCATCAAGGATGCTGTTTTACAACGCTAAACCAAATTCACTTTCAAAATGAAACAAAAAATAATGGCATAAGAATTCTACCGGGACACCGGTCAGATGTATTTTCTCAGGTCTTCCATCACATCCGCCAGCGTGATCGATTCCAGTTCCCGCTCCATCGCCGTCTGAACCCGCTGCAGCTTGTCATCCAGGATATTATGAATATTCTTTCCCACCGGACAGTCAGGGTTCGGATTTTCATGAAAATGGAACAGTGTATTCTCCTCAATACACTCCACTGCCCTGTATATATCCAGAAATGTGATCTCATCCAGCGGTTTTCTGACCGCTGCCCCTCCGGTCCCTCTCTTCACCTCGATCAGTCCCGCATCCTTAAGCTGCGACAGGATCCTCCGGATGATGACCGGGTTCACGTTAATACTGGCCGCCAGGAAATCACTGGTGACCTTATGATCTTCTTTAAACGTCTCCATACATGTCATCATATGTATGGCAATCGTAAATCTGCTTGAAATCTGCATGATGATCTCCTCCCTTACGGACTTCATTTTACCTGCGGCGCATTGTAATGTCAATCATTACACTGACTCTGTTTCTTCTCCCTGTGTCACTTCAGTTCTTCTTCGTATAACTCCCGGTCAATATCCTTAAACACATTGAAGATGATCCTGTCAAATTCCGGCTCATGCATTTTCAGAAAATCCGTCACTGTCTCCACCGCGATCTTCTCCGCTTCGTCATTGGGAAAATGAAACTCTCCTGTGCTGATACAGCAGAAGGCAACCGACCGGATCTGGTTCTCTACGCAGCATTGCAGCACATTCCGGTAACAGTTCCTCAAATCATCCCTCAGCGCCTGCGTCAGACGTCCGCCTACGATAGGCCCCACGGTATGGATTACATACTTTGCCGGCAGATTATATCCCTTTGTCAGGACAGCCTGCCCGGTGGGTTCCTCATATCGGGAGCCGTACTGCATCTTCCTGCGTTTCATATAATGACTGCACTCCTCCCGCAGTTTGATGCCCGCCGCGCTGTGGATCGCATTGTCAATGCAGCGATGACAGGGGACAAAACACCCCAGCATCTGTGAATTTGCCGCGTTCACGATCGCGCCGACCTGAAGCCGGGTGATATCTCCCTGCCAGATCGAAATCTTATCCGCAAAGGGATGTCTGCTCCCGTACTGTTTCGCTATATCAGGAATCTCATCCAGAGTCACGATTCCTTTCTCTTCCGCTTCCTCAGAGAGGAACTCATCCTGCACTCTGACCACTTCCTCCGCCATCTCCCCCGGCATACGGATATTCATGAGTGACCGCAGCGCCATCCTCTTTTCCGTATAGTCACCGCTCACTTCCAGATCCCGGTACCGTACCGAGTCCTCTTTGAATTCCCGGAGGAGATAGTCCAGACGTTCGTTCTGCTTCCTGTCTTTCATCGCCATCTGACCTCCTCTCCATTTTCTTCACGGTTCTCACTGTTATCTTCAGAGTCCCCGACAGCGGCTCCGATACAGCTACTGATATCTTTGATGCTCCTGGCAATATCTTCGTTGATCCCCACAGCGCGTCTTCCCAGGCTCTCCGGCATCACCGCCTCATCCAGGTTCAGACGGATCAGGGACCATTTCTCATTTTCCCTCACCATCTTCTCAAAAGGAAAGCGGATGATCGTCGGCGTGTTGAACCCGACTCCCAATTCCAAAAGCGCCACGCGCTTATTTCGATTCGCTTTCAGGAAATCCGCATAGCGGGCCGCAGCCTCGTGCCAGTGTTCCTCTTCTACGAAATACTGATCACACCTGAGATGCATCGCCATGTTCCCGCCGCAGACAGGGCATTTCGGCACCAGTGAAGACGGAATCTTACAGCCTTCCCTCTCCTGATCCATCTCCAGAAACAGATCGACGGCGTCATACACCTTGTCATGACACCCTCTGGCGCACTGGATCTCCCCATAATCACCCTGCGTAGCGAAGATATCCTCATCCGCAAATCCCGCTTTCCATAACTGGTGGTCCACATTGGTCGTCAGGACAAAATGAAGCGTATCTTTTACCAGCTCATATACTTCCCGGTAAAGCGGAAGGGCATCCGGCCAGATCCGGTTCAGACATGCGTGCTTTGACCAGTAGCCCCACTTCTCCTCTTCCGTCGGGAAAGGATAGAATCCAGCGCTGTACATATCCGTCATCGCGGAACCGTATTTTTCTATGAACTCTCCGAAATTGTCCGTAAACCGCTTTCCGCCATAATTCATCCCCGCTGCCGTGGACAGCCCAGCGCCGGCTCCAATGAGTACCGCGTCCGCAGCTTTCAGGAGCTCCGCAGCTTCTTTTACCTGCTCCTCATCCGGAGTGCGCTGGAACACATAGTCTCTCGCCGGCACTCCGCTTAAAAACTGCATAAAATCGACTTTTTTCGCTTTCTTTCTGTTTAATATCTGAATTGCCATACCTGCTCCTTTACTGCCCGATTTATTGTAATGTTTTTTGTTACATCTTGCAGTTTCAGGATAACACTGTTTTGTTGTAATGTCAATGATTACATTTATTTTCCACGACCACTTCATAAAACGGAAGCTCCTTCATATCCGGAAGTATCTCGTCCGTCGGTCCCGGAACAATTTTTTCTCCATATTTTTCAATAACAGAAAAAAGCGTTAAAATATTTTTCTCCGAGAAATGAAGCTTAAAAGCAGCGCAGAAACTAAAACATTTGTATCAATCACCGCATAATATATCACTCTGTCGCCTCCCCATATCTGGCCCGGCGGATTTCCTCGTTAATTTCTTCCAACGGCATATCCTGAATTCCGTTTTCTTTTGCTTCCGCCCGAAGTGCCATAAATGCCTTTACTCCATCAGTTCTTTTAACCTCATCAGACGCCTGAATTGAAAAAGGTATCCTTCGTTCTCTGACCACCGCCCTCGCAAATATATTAAATGCTGTAGTTGCATTCATTCCAAAATCTGCGCAAAGTGCATCAAACTGACGTTTCAAATTTTCATCCATACGAACACTGAATGTTGCCTGTGCCATACTAACACCTCCTGTACTTTCTAGTCAATTGGAAAAGTAAAATCCAGTTCCAGTAGGTCTTAACTGGAACTTACCATTGCAAAAACAGTGGTGGAAGTAACTCTTCCAAATCTTTCCCTAACCGGCTGAATTCCGATTAGTAGTCAAATATAATATAGTTACTTTCCCTGAGATGCAGGATAGGGCAACGCTGAGGAGCGACCTGAGCGGCATCCAGGGTTACACAGGAGCACTGAGAGTGTTGCTCTTTTCTTTGCTCCTGTGGAAACACAAAGCGATAAACCTCGGGGTTTAAGGGGCAGAGCCCCTTATGCTATAATCAACCTTTCGGCAGATATCCGGATGGCATCCGCCAGAGGAGAAAATACTATGGCTAAGAATGCACATCTGACTTTTGATGAAAGACAGACCATTGAGGTATCACTTCGTGATCATTTAAGTTTTAAGGAAATCGGACAACTCCTGGGAAAGGATCCCTCTACGATTTCCAAAGAAATCCGCAACCACTATAAGGTTGTGGAAAAGAGCACCTACAACCCCTGCGCGAACAGGCGCACCTGCAAGCATTATGGCGATATTTGCAAACCTTGCAAAAAGCGGTGGGGACAGGATTGCAAGAAGTGTGATCTTCCTTGTTATACTCACTGTCCTGATTTTGAGGAACAGGTTTGCCTGCGACTCAAGAAGCCACCTTACGTTTGCAATGGCTGTGATACCAGACAAGGTTGTAAATTAAAACGGCATCTATATGAGGCTAAGTATGCTCAGAACGAATACGAAGCTGTCCGCAGCGAAAGCCGTCAGGGATTCGCCATCAGTTCTGAGGAGTTAAAGAGAATTGATAGCATCATCTCCCCGCTGATAAAACAGGGACAGTCCATTCACCAGATCTGTATCAATAATGCAGATCTGATCATGCTGGATGAAAAGACGATTTACAATTATATCGATGCCGGCCTTCTCTCTGTTTGCAACAGCGATCTTCCCCGCAAAGTCCGTTACCGTGTACGAAAAAAGAAGAAACCTGTACGGGTCGACAAAAAGTGTCATATTGGTCGTACTTACGAGGATTATCAGGCATATATCGCAGCCAACCCGGATGTTGCAGTGGTCGAAATGGACTCTGTTGAAGGAAGAAAGGGAGGAAAGGTCTTCCTGACCATCTTCTTTCAAAGCTGTAATCTTATGCTGGCATTTATACGTGACGCAAACACCGCACGCTCTGTAACAGACATATTTAATCAGCTCTATGTCCTTTTGGGACACGAGAAATTCACTGAATTATTCCCTGTGATCATAACTGACCGTGGAAGTGAATTTACCGATCCTCTGGGCATTGAGTTTAATGGCGATGGCGAGAGAAGAACCCATGTCTTCTACTGTGATCCTCAGCGCTCCAACCAGAAAGGTGGCTGTGAAGTATGTCATGAGATGATCCGCCGGGTTCTTCCAAAGAAAACATCATTTGACAACTTAACCCAGACGGATGTGGCTCTCCTGATGAGCCACATAAATTCCTATACAAGAAAGAAGCTGAACGACCAGTCTGCAAACCAGTTGTTCAGCTTCCTTTACGGGCGGGATACCTTAACGAAACTAGAAATCAAAGAAATCCCCGCCAATGAGATCAATCTCACACCATATCTGCTGAAAAAATAAAATGATCGGACCGCCATCCGGATACATAAACGCTCTCATCAGGGGTGGAATTTACTCTTGCAAAAAAAGAAAGAAAAATTCGACCTCCGCTTAAAGTGCGCCTTTTTTCAGCACTGAGTTTGATCTGGAATTATCTTATCATGCCTCAGTAACTGGTTCAATCTATTTGGTTTTTTAAGTTCTGGTTTGGAATCGTAAATTCCACTTAATCTACGATTTTTCAATATACTGGAATTTACTCTTGCAATGATTTCCAGGAACAGGTATTTACTTTTGCAAACTGGAAGTCAGTTTTCCAATTCAGCATAGCATATCAAATTATTCGTAATAATGCAATTTAAAACACATCAGGTTATATTTTATTCAAATTTCAGTCTCTTCATCCGTAATCTTACAACAATTTACTCCCCTTCTCACAGATCTCATAGATCTCATCATATTTTTCCTCGATCAGCGGTGTGATCTTCTCCGTCTGCTTCCTCACTCCCGCCCTGTACAGGAAATAAGGAAGGATCCACCCGAGGAATCCCGGGATTGCCAGGATGATGCAGAGTGCGATAAGAGGCGGATCCGCTGTCACCGCAAATGTAGATCCCGCCATAAACGCGGTCCCCAGGATTCCCACAGCCAGCGCGGTGACAAGCGGTCTCGACGTCTTCTCCTTCTCAAGCCGGCTGATCTGATCAGCACATGCCTCAAAGTTCCTCTGAAGCCGCGTCAATTCCATCTTATTGATGATCTTCCGGTTCCTCTTGAACCGGATCACGGTCTTTCTCTGGTGTGAAGAGCCGATCCGCTCCGGATATTTCTCAAGTCCTCCGAGCATTACATTCTCATCGATCTCCCATCCGAAATTTGCGTAGCCGTCTATAAAAAAAGATACCTGTCCGGGATCCGTCACCACCTCTTTGTATTCATATCCTATAACCCCGCCGGGTCTTCCGGTCCTATTCTCCACCATACTCGTCCCCTCCGATCTGCTCTCTTTCTTCCGTTTTCGCCGCTACGGGAAGTCTTACTGTAAACGTGCTCCCCTTCCCTTCCTCGCTGATGACCGAAATCTCGCCGTTCATCAGAGTCAGGATCCTCTGGACAAGGGCCAGTCCCAGTCCGTTCCCCTCCTTTGAATGAGAAGTATCACCCTGATAAAACTTGTCAAAGATATGGCGGACGCTCTCTTTACTCATCCCGCAGCCTGTATCCGCGACAGATACCTCTGCATATTCCTCTGAAACGCTCTGGCATACGGAAACCTTTCCGCCGGGTTCTGTAAACTTGATCGCATTAGAAAGAAGGTTGTTCCAGACCAGTTCCATCAGGCTCCGGTCCGCCTGCACGACTGTCCTGTCTTCCATCTCCACGTCCAGTTCCAGATCTTTTTCATCCCACAGTTCCTCATAGTGCAGGATGCATTCTTCCAGTTGACCGCACAGATCGTAATCCTCGATCTCCGGATCGATCCGCTGGTTCTCCAGCTTGTTCAGTCTGAGGATATTGCTGATCAGGTCAGACAGGCGCACCGCTGCCTCTTCAATATTCCTGGCATACTCCTGCTTCTCCTGATCTGTCCCTCCTCTCTTCTGCAGAAGTTCCGCATAGTTCTTGATAATGGAGATAGGCGTTTTCATCTCATGGGAAACGTTTGAGACAAAGTCCGTCTTCAGCGTCTCCACACTCCCCAGTTCCTCCACCATCTTGTTGAAATCCAGGATCATGACGTCCAGATAGTCCAGCCGGTCCGCAGTATGGGGCGTGGGGAGATACACGGAAAAATCGCCATTTGACACCTTTTCCGCAGCTTCGGCAAGACTGTGGAGAGGTTCTTCATAAGTGCTTCTCATTTTCTTCCTTGTAAAAAGAGTCAGGCCGCCCGCTACGATCCCCCAGTACGTTACGGGCAGAATTGATTGAACGATCTCATTCCACTCCAGTTTGTTCATCAGCACGACCAGTCCTACATGAAGACCTGACATAAGGAGCAGTACCCCCAGATAAATAGCAAAAAGGGACAGAGGGAAAAGACTGTCCTTTATGATCCGCTGTTCCTTTCCCGCTCTCCCTTTTTTCCTGTTCCCGGAGCCTTCTCCGCTCTTTCTTTCTGCTCTCTGTTCTACGCTCATTGCAGCACCGCCTTATAGCCAAGCCCCCGGACAGTTACGATCTTAAACCCATCACATTCTGCCAGTTTGCTTCTCAGCTTTGTCATGTACACATCCACCGCCCTCAGACTGGTGTCGCTGTCCATCTCCCAGAATTCATCCATGAGCTGCGCCCTGGAAAATGTCTTCTTCGGATAGGACAGCAGTTTATATATGATATTAAATTCCCGTGTTGTCAGGCTGATCTCTCCCCCGTTCACTTCCGCACTTAAGGCATCCGCATCCAGTGTCAGATTTCCCACCGTGATCTTGCGTTCCGTCTCAATATTGGCTCTGCGAAGGAGTGCCCGGACACGAAGCACCAGCTCATCCAGATCCACAGGCTTGACCATATAATCATCAATGCCGAGCTGGAATCCTTTCTGCTTGGAGGGAAGATCATCCTTAGCAGACATAAAAAGAATCGGAATACGCTGATTCACTCTCCGCACATTCTGTGCGAACTCAAACCCGTCAATCTCCGGCATCATGATATCCGAGATGATCAGATCATATAACTGGTTGTACATCTCGTCATATGCGTCCCGGGCGTTCAGACAGCCTTTTGTCTGAAACCCGCTGTCGTTCAGATAGGTGCAGACGAGCCGGTTCAGCCGCTCATCGTCTTCCACAACAAGAATATGTATCATGTCATTCCTCTCCTTCTCCGCCGGATCCGCAGGAATTTCCTGCTCTGCGATGTTTCCTCTATAATGTAGCCGTCTTATGTTTCCATAATGTTTATCTTATGTTTCTAAAATGTTAAAAAGTATTTCGCGTCTTATTTGTTCTCTCTCACCGCAAATACCGCGATCAGGAATAACACTGCCGCTCCTGCTGTCATCCAGAGGAAGGATACGTTCATTCCATGCATCATTGCGTGATCACCATAAGTTTCCGCAGAAACGGCACTCACCGCTGTCATGATCCCCACGAACACGGCGGAACCGATAGATCCTGCTATTGTCCTCAGGGAGGTGAGAAGCGAAGACGCGTCCGCCACCTTCCGCGGATGCACATTGCTCGTTCCCCAGGTCAGAAGGGGCATCATGAGGCTTCCGATCGCCACGTTCCGGATCACATTGAGCGCTGCGGCTGTCCACAGAGGCGTATCCATCGACAGGAAATACATTCCGATATTGCTGACGATCAGTGCTGCCGAGCCTGCCACGAAGATCTTCTTGATCCCTATCCTGTCATAGAGATTTCCCGCAAACGGACTGACCACCGCCGTCGCAAGAGATCCCGGCAGAGTGACCAGACCGGATACGACCGCCGAATATCCCATAACGCTCTGGACATATAGCGGCATCATGACAGAAGATCCCATCATCACAAGATAGAGTACCATGCTGGCGATCACACTGACTGCGTAGTTCCGGTTTGCCAGGATCTTCACATCCAGAAACGGCTTGTCAAGGCCGCACTGGCGCATGATAAAGAGAGCACACACGCCTGCACCCACGATCAGGGGAAGACCTCCCTCTACACTGATCAGTCCGAAACTGCTGATATTTCCGATACCAAGTGTGATCCCGCCGAATCCGACAACGCTCTCCACAAAGGAGATCACATCGAATTTCTTGTCCTGAAGTTCCAGCACATCCTCAAATACGAAGCAGGATATTACAAACGAAACCGCCAGAATGACCAGCGCCACATAGAAAATGGATTTCCATCCGAAGGCGTCGATCATCAAACCGGCGATCGTCGGCGCCACAACCGGAGCGGCGGTCGTCGCCAGCCCGTAGGTTCCCATCATCGTACCTTTTTTCTCAACAGGGTAAACAGTCAGGATGATGACCTGCGCCGCCGTCATCAGGACGCCGTTACCGCATGCCTGCAGGATCCTTCCCGCCATCATGACCCCGAAGCTGCCCGCAAATATACTGATCAGAAGTCCCAGGATAAACCCTCCGATCCCGGCCAGATACAGTTTCTTCGTGGGAAACCGGGTGATCAGGAATGCGGTCAGCGGCATGATCATCCCCATCGCCAGAGAATACCCGCTGGTGATCCACTGTCCCACCGATGTGCTGATCCCGAAATAATCCACCACATTCGGCAGCGCCGTGGTCATTGCCGTTGACAGCATCGATGATGCAATCCCGGAAACGACCAGGCATATAAAGATCATTGTCCTCTTTTTACTGTTCAATCCTTCTGCTTTATTGCTGCTCATGATGTGCCTCCATTCTGTGCCATACTTTCTGATTGATGTTATCCGCCATCTTCAGCAGGATCTTTTCCGCTGACTCCAGTTCTTCCCGGTTCAGCCCTCTGCTGAATGTATCGTAGAACTCGGTGTGTATCTGCTTGATTCTCTGCGCCGCGGGAATCGCCTTTTCAGTCAGATACAGATGCTTCACCCGCCGGTCCTTCTCATCGCCCTCAACCCGGATATACTTTACTTCGCTCAGTTTCCGGATCGTCTTGGACAGTGTAGCCTTGTCAACCCGAAACCGGTCTGTCATCTCCTGCGGTGTTGCTCCCGGATGCTCATAGAGGTATTCTACGTAAAACTGCTGTCCCCATCCGATCTCAAAATCGGACAGGCCGTGATCATAGTACATTTTCATGAGTCTGTCAAAGATCGAGACGCAGCGCCCTATATCCGGGAAACATTGTTCACGCATTAAAATGTCCTCCTTATTCTTCCGATTTTTCACAGTCCGGAGCAGGGAAATCCACTCCGGTTTCATACTATAGCACGAATTAGTAGCGCACGCAACCTTTTTCTTGAAAAGGAATTCCCGGTCAGGTCTCTGACAGGGACGTTCCTTATATAAAGTTAATCTCGATCTTTTTCAGTTTTTCGTACAGTGCCTGAGGGCCTGTGGTATCTTCCTTGATATTGTCCATCTCTATCCGTATCTCCTGCATGGTCTCGTCCACATGGGCAGTCTCATCCGCACATTCCTTCAGACGCGCGATCACTTTCTCCGCATGCTCCACATTCTGCTTGTACTTGATCT
>ERZ1090862.1057-NODE-1059-length-12312-cov-7.240189_pt1 | contig 12312 bp, 10 predicted proteins | sample MGYA00478481_ERZ1090862 | MGnify/ENA primary metagenome ERZ1090862 (study PRJEB33644, sample SAMEA5815745) | chicken gut metagenome | biome: Chicken; feature: Gastrointestinal Tract; material: Caecum | place: Ireland | collected 2019-01-01 | study: A study of... | reverse complement strand
GTGAACCGCTTGATTTTGAGTCAAGTGCGTCTGCCAATTCCGCCACAGCGGCTGAAAAATACTGAGGAGGAAGAATTCTCTTTCTCCTCAGAACGGATAATATATTACCATATTTTCCGATTATTTTCAACACTTTTTACTTATTAATCAGTTTCTTTCCAATATCGAAACAGTCAAATGTAGCAAAGTAATCTGCCGGCGTCTCAGCACGGCGGATCATCTGTACGCTTCCGTCCTCCTTCAGGAGCAGTTCCGCTGATTTAAGTTTTCCATTATAGTTGTATCCCATAGAAAATCCATGGGCTCCTGTATCATGGATGATCAGGTAGTCTCCCATATCGATCTTCGGCAGCATCCGGTCAATAGCAAACTTGTCATTGTTTTCGCAGAGAGATCCTGTCACATCATATTTATGGTCACAGGGCGCGTCTTCTTTTCCCGCAACAGTGATATGATGATAAGCTCCGTACATTGCAGGGCGCATCAGATTGACCGCGCAGGCATCAACGCCGATATACTCTTTATATGTGTGTTTCTCATGGATCGCTTTTGTCACAAGGCATCCATAGGGTCCCATCATATAGCGGCCAAGCTCTGTATAGATCGCCACGTCGCCCATTCCTGCCGGAACAAGGACCTCTTCATAAACCTTGCGCACGCCCTCTCCGATGGCATAGATATCGTTCGGCTCCTGGTCCGGTCTGTAGGGGATACCGATCCCGCCGGAAAGATTGATGAATCCGATATGGACTCCTGTTTCTTTCGCCAGTCTCACCGCCTGCTCAAAAAGGACTTTCGCCAGCATCGGGTAATAATCGTTTGTTACAGTGTTGCTGGCAAGGAATGCATGTATACCAAATTCCTTCGCGCCCTTTTCTTTCAGGATCTTGAACGCTTCTGTGATCTGCTCCGTAGTCATTCCGTATTTTGCATCCCCCGGATTGTCCATGATGTCATTGCTGATCTTAAACAGTCCGCCGGGATTATAACGGCAGCTGATCGTCTCCGGGATATGTCCGATCACCTTCTCCAGAAAATCAATGTGAGTGATATCATCAAGATTGATGATCGCTCCCAGTTTATCCGCCAGAACAAAATCCTGCTCCGGAGTGTCATTTGAAGAGAACATGATATCGTGTCCTGTGATCCCCACTGCGTCAGAAAGCATCAGCTCCGTATAGGATGAGCAGTCGCTTCCGCATCCGTATTCTTTCAGAATCTGCATCAGAAACGGATTTGGCGTCGCTTTTACAGCGAAATATTCTTTATATCCCGGATTCCATGAAAACGCCTCCTTCAGTGCCTTTGCGTTCGCGCGGATCCCCTTTTCATCGTAGAGATGAAAAGGAGTCGGATATTTTTCTACGATTTCTTCGATCTGCTCTTTTGTAACAAATGTCTTTTTACTCATCTTTCGCTTGTTCTCCTTTTCGTATTTTAATCAGTTCAATTTCATTTGCCAGGGCGTTTTTAAATACCGTGACAAAATTTCTCTGTCCCGAGTACAGACAGGTATTCATACTCCCCTGCCCATATTCTCCCGAGAGTACATATTTCGAATCTGTGATCAGCCCGATCTGCTTTTCCTTCGGATCAGTGATATAGACGACCGCCCCTGAAAGTTCAAAAGTACTGTCCGTCACAAGGACCACTTTTTTCTTCCCGGACACCAGCTTCTCAAGCTGGGGCCGCACTTCTTCCAGACAGAGGGATGATCCTGACATGTAGACACGCTCCTCCGTCCTCTCCAGAAGGTTCAGCATCCTGTCCCGGATATTTGCCTCTCCCTCCACAGTGATGTAACCATCTTCATCACCGCTCTCACATGGAAGATTTGCTGCCAGCCATTCTTTCTCCCTTGCCATACGGCGCAGCCGGTTTCCGCAAAACTCCTCTGTGCTGACCGGGATATACCGCTTTGCTGATTCCTCCACCAGATATGCGGCTCCCTTCTCTACCAGTGCCGCAAGACATGTATACGCGTTGGACCGGGATATTCCCGCTGCTTTTGCGATCTCATATCCGGACTGTTTTCCTCCGGAGAGAAGTTCTCTGTATACAAGGGCTTCCTGCCTGGACAGTCCGAAATCTGTCAGATACAGGGTAAATCTGTCTTCTTCTGCCATCCTTGCTCCTCTCGTGGTAGTAGTTGTTCTTTTCAGGAACACTATACACCGGCATATATCCTCTGTCAATATGTTTTTTCCTTTCCATGGCTTATCAGGAATCTTTCTCATTTTCCGGTTCCACAGACACAGAACGCCCCGGAGGAATCCGGTTCATCTCCGTTCCTCCGGGGCGTTATTCTTTCACTGCACAGCAGCTCCCCTGCAGTACAGCGTCGCTCATATTTTATTATTCTACTGTTGCGATCCTCATCATATTGCTGGTAGCCGTATGCTCCTGAGAAATATTCTGTGAAGGGATACCTGCCGTAAGGACAACCACATCTCCCGGTTCGATATACTTTTTCACCGTTGCCAGTTCAATAGCTCCGTTGCACATATCGTCCGTTGTATTGTATCTTATAGTCTTCAGCGGTCTCACTCCCCAGTAGATGGACATTCTTCTTAATGTTCTCTCATTCGGAGTGATGCCCAGGATATCCTGTTTCGGTCTCAGTTTGGAGACAACCCTTGTGGTGGCGCCGGACACAGACGGCGTGATGATGCATTTTGCGTTCAGGTTTGCCGCCGCAAGAACAGAGGAATATCCGATCGCGCTGGACAGCCCGCTCTTGATATGTCCGCCGTTCTTTTCCAGCATGGCATCATAGTCAAGGTGCTGTTCTGTGTTCTCAATGATATGCACCATCATCTGAAGCGCTTCCAGCGGATATTTTCCCTGTGCGGTCTCACCGGAAAGCATCACTGCATCGGTTCCGTCGTATACCGCATTGGCAACGTCTGTCACTTCCGCTCTTGTCGGGCGCGGATTTCTGATCATGGAATCCAGCATCTGCGTTGCAGTGATAACTGTCTTGAAGTTGGCGTTGCATTTCTGGATCATCATTTTCTGGAGATACGGAACTTCCTCCGCCGGGATCTCAACCCCCAGGTCGCCTCTTGCCACCATGATCCCGTCTGCCGCGCGGATGATCTCATCGATATTGCGGATTCCCTCTGCATTCTCGATCTTCGCAATGATCGGGATATATGGCGCATTCAGTTCTTTCAGATATGCCTTGATCGCGAGTACACACTCTGCGTTTCTTACAAAGGACGCTGCGATGAAATCAATCCCCTGCTCCACGCCGAACTTGATATCATCCTTATCCTTTTCTGTGATTGCCGGGAGACGGACCGGGACATTCGGCACATTGACTCCTTTTTTCTCTCCAAGCTCCCCGCCGTTTACAACCTCACAGATGATCTCATTCTCTCGTTTTCCTACAACCTTCAGACCGATCAGGCCGTCGTCGATCAGGATCGTGGACTCCCTGTCCACATCCTGGACAAGTCCTTCATAGGAGATGGATACCTTCTTCTCGTCTCCCTCTACCTGCTCTGTGGTCAGGATAAACGTAGCTCCGGTCTCCAGCATTACCTTCTTTCCGCCCTTCAGCACTCCGGTACGGATCTCCGGTCCCTTTGTGTCCAGAAGGATCGCCGTGTTGGCATGCTCTTCTTCCCTGAGCTGTTTGAGCAGGTCCATCCTGCCTTTATGTTCTTCGTGATCTCCATGTGAGAAATTGAATCGAGCCACATCCATTCCGTTCTGGATCAGCTTTCTCATAAGGTCCCTGTTATTTGTATTCGGTCCCATTGTACAGACTACTTTTGTTTTCTTCATTCTGTTTGTCCTCTCCTTTTCAAGTCTTTTACATTTTTCACTTCACATGTTCATGCGTAAACAGATGATCCTGGCAGTACTCATAGTTTCCCTTGCATTTTGAGCAGAAACGGAACTCCAGGTTCGGATCGTCCAGCTCCGTGCGGCCGCAGACCGCGCAGCGGTGCCTAGCTCCTCCGGCGTAGGTCATATGCGGTCTTGACTGCTTTCTGAATTTCGCCTTCCGGGCCTGTTCTCTCGGGCCGAAACGGCGCATATTCCTGCTGGACAGGAAAAAAATGACAAAGTTAAGCAGTGACGCAGCAATGGCGACACGGCTGACGATCCCTCCTGTAATAAAATAGTAGAGGGCCATCACCGCGTAGACGAGCGCCATCCATTTCATCTTGATCGGCAGGACAAAATAAAGCAGCACTTCCATATCCGGATAAATCGCCGCAAATGCCAGGAAAATCGACATTGTGATATAGTTGGTGCTCACCAGGCCGATGGACGACAGCGGTACTTCCGTCCCGTACAGCGCGAAAAATACACCGTAAAGGATAAATACCGCGATCACGGTAAACAGGATTCCTGAAAAAATATAAACATTATACCGGAATGTTCCCCATGTTCTTTCCAGCGCCGTTCCAAGAGAATAATACAGCAGCACCAGAAAGAGAAGGGATATCGGATTCGTGGTAGGCGGGATCAGCACCCAGGAGATGATCCTCCATATCTGTCCTCTCAGGATAAGTGCCGGCTCCAGTGTCAGCCAGCCGATCAGATTCGGCATAAGATAGATGATACCGCACCCGATCACATATCCGGCAAGCAGATATACGGTCAGATTCGGTATCGCGTAACGTCCTAATTTTCTTTCTAATTTGTCCAGCCAGTTCAAAAACAACTACTCCTTACTTTACCATTGTTATTTTAATTTCTATCTAATTGTATATTCCCGCAATCTGTTTGTCAAACATATGTTGGCTCTTTTCGGGAGTTTAACAGTATCTTTATATAAATTACCCATATCACGAGGAATTATTTTCAAATCCCGCATAATAATAACAATTGTCTTTTTCATCATCCTGTCGTATAATGTAAATTGTTGCGAATACGAAAACACATTTAATAGGAAGTAACTCATATAAATGGAAAAAGATAACTACAAAAGATTGGGGATTGAACTATGAATTTGAATGAATTACATACTCTTGGAATCGACATCGGTTCCACCACAGTCAAAATTGCAGTACTTGACAGCGAAAATGAGGTTCTCTTCTCGGATTATGAAAGACATTTTGCAAATATCCAGGAGACATTGTCAGACCTTCTCGGACGCGCCATCTACAAGCTCGGACCGATCCAGGTTTCTCCGGTCATCACCGGAAGCGGCGGCCTCTCTCTTGCCAAACATCTGGGAGTTCCCTTTGTGCAGGAGGTCATCGCTGTATCCACCGCACTGCAGGATTATGCGCCCCAGACCGATGTGGCGATCGAACTTGGCGGTGAGGACGCCAAGATCATCTACTTTGAGGGCGGTAATATTGAGCAGAGGATGAACGGCGTCTGTGCCGGAGGTACAGGCTCCTTTATCGACCAGATGGCATCCCTGCTGCAGACAGATGCTGCCGGACTGAATGAATATGCGAAAAACTACAAGGCGCTCTACTCTATCGCGGCGCGTTGCGGTGTGTTCGCAAAATCTGATATCCAGCCGCTTATCAACGATGGAGCTTCCAAGGAAGACCTTGCCGCTTCCATCTTCCAGGCAGTTGTAAACCAGACGATCAGCGGGCTTGCCTGCGGAAAACCGATCCGCGGACACGTTGCTTTCCTGGGCGGCCCCCTGCACTTTCTTTCCGAACTGCGCGCTGCTTTTGTGCGCACACTGAAGCTGGACGATGAGCACACGATCGCGCCGAACCATTCGCATCTGTTTGCAGCCATCGGAAGTGCGCTGAACTCCAAGAAAGACACTGTAGTCGCGCTGCGCGAACTGCAGAACCGTCTTGCCGGAAAGATCCAGATGGAGTTCGAGGTAGAGCGTCTCGAACCGCTCTTCGCCTCAACTGCAGAATATGAAGAATTCACTGCACGCCACGCAAAACATCAGGTTCCGGTAAAGGACCTGGCTACATACAAAGGGAAGGCTTTCCTCGGGATCGATGCGGGATCCACTACAACGAAGGCTGCACTGGTAGGCGAGGACGGAACACTTCTGTACTCCTTCTATCATAATAATGACGGAGATCCGCTGGGAACTACGATCTCTGCCATCAAAGACATCTACAGCCAGCTTCCGGAAGGCGTAGAGATCGTACATTCCTGCTCTACCGGATACGGCGAGGCGCTGATCAAAGCGGCTCTCATGCTGGATGAAGGAGAAGTGGAGACAGTAGCCCACTACTATGCTGCAGCGTTCTTCGAGCCGGACGTAGACTGTATTCTGGACATCGGCGGTCAGGATATGAAATGTATCAAGATCAAAAACCAGACCGTGGACAGCGTACAGCTCAACGAGGCATGCTCCTCCGGATGCGGTTCTTTCATTGAGACCTTTGCAAAATCTCTGAACTACTCCGTAGAAGATTTTGCTCATGAAGCGCTCTACGCACAGAACCCCATTGATCTGGGAACACGCTGTACTGTTTTCATGAACTCAAAGGTAAAACAGGCTCAGAAAGAGGGAGCTTCCGTTGCGGATATCTCCGCCGGCCTCGCCTACTCTGTCATCAAGAACGCCCTGTTCAAAGTGATCAAAGTATCCGACGCCTCTGAGCTTGGAAAACATATCGTAGTACAGGGAGGAACCTTCTACAATAATGCGGTTCTGAGAAGTTTCGAGAAAATCGCCAACTGTCAGGCGATCCGTCCGGATATTGCCGGAATCATGGGCGCTTTCGGCGCAGCCCTTATCGCAAGGGAGCGCTATGTTGAGTGCGAAGGAACGACCATGCTCTCCATCGACGACATCCGTTCCCTGGAATATTCAACCACAATGACGAAATGCCGCGGATGCACCAACACCTGCCGTCTGACCATCAACCATTTCAGCGGCGGAAGAAAATTTATCACAGGAAACCGCTGCGAACGCGGTCTCGGCAAAGAAAAATCAAAAAATACGATGCCGAACCTGTTCGATTACAAGTTCCACAGATATTTTGACTACACTCCTCTTGAGGAGTCTGAGGCAAAAAGGGGCGTGATCGGAATCCCCCGTGTCCTCAATATGTACGAAAACTATCCGTTCTGGTTCACCTTTTTCACGAAGCTGGGATTCCGGGTCGTACTCTCTCCCGCTTCCACAAGAAAGATCTACGAGCTGGGCATTGAGTCCATCCCCAGTGAATCAGAATGTTATCCGGCCAAACTGGCGCATGGACATGTACAGTGGCTGATCAACGAAGGTGTAAAACACATCTTCTATCCTTCCATTCCTTATGAAAGAAATGAATTCAAGGATGCAAACAACCACTATAACTGTCCTATTGTCACCTCCTACCCGGAGAATATCAAAAACAATATGGACCCCATCGTCAACGGTGAAGTTGACTTCATCCATCCCTTCCTCTCCTTTGACAGCGAAGAGCATATCTCCTACCGTCTGATCGAGGAGCTTGGGAAGAAATTTAACCTCTCCGATGAGGAGATCCGTTCTGCCGTCCATGACGCATGGACCGAACTGGCGGCATGCCGTGAGGATATGCGCCGTAAGGGTGAGGAAACGATCAAGTTCTTAAATGACACAGGAAACAGAGGTATTGTTCTGGCAGGGCGTCCGTACCACATTGACCCTGAGGTCAACCACGGACTGCCGGAGATGATCACGTCCTACAATATCGCTGTGCTGACAGAGGATTCCGTCTCTCACCTGCATCAGGTAGAGCGTCCGCTAAATGTCATGGACCAGTGGATGTATCACTCCCGTCTGTACGCTGCGGCAAACTATGTAAAGACCACTGACAACCTGGAACTGATCCAGCTCAACTCCTTCGGATGCGGACTGGACGCGGTCACCACGGACCAGGTGGCTGAGATTCTTACGAACTCCGGCAAGATCTACACCACTCTCAAGATTGACGAGGTCAACAACCTGGGAGCGGCAAGGATCCGTGTCCGTTCCCTTCTCGCGGCCATCCGCGTCAGGGACCAGCATAAAGCCGCACGTGAGATCAAACCGGCGTCCATCGAAAAAGTGCCGTTCACAAAGGAAATGCGCGACACCTACACGATCCTCTGCCCCCAGATGTCTCCGATCCATTTCGAGCTTCTGGAACCCGCGTTCCGCGCGGCGGGATACAAGATCGAGGTGCTGCCCAATGACAACCGTCAGGCAGTGGATATGGGCCTGAAATATGTAAATAATGATGCATGTTACCCTTCGCTGATCGTCGTGGGACAGATCATGGATGCAGTCCTGTCCGGTCAGTATGATACGGATCATCTGGCAGTTATCATCAGCCAGACCGGAGGCGGATGCCGTGCTTCCAATTATATCGGTTTTATCCGCCGGGCGCTGAAAAAGGCCGGATACGGACATATTCCGGTCATCTCCATCAACTTAAGCGGTCTGGAGTCAAACCCGGGATTCAAGATCACACTGCCTCTGGCTGTGCGTGTGGCGTATGCAGCGGTATTCGGAGATATCTTCATGAAATGTGTGTACCGCATGCGCCCCTATGAAGCAGTGCCGGGAACAACGAACGCGATGCACAGGAAATGGGTGGGCGTATGCCAGAAATTCGTCTCCGAGGGCTATCCGTCACGCCGGAAGTTCAAGAAACTCTGCCGCGACATCATCAATGATTTCGACAACATTGAGATACTGGATATCAAAAAGCCCCGTGTCGGCGTAGTCGGCGAGATCCTTGTCAAGTTCCTGCCGGCGGCAAATAACCACCTGGTAGACCTCCTTGAAGCAGAAGGCGCCGAGGCAGTCGTCCCGGACCTGATCGACTTTATGCAGTACTGCTTCTACAACCAGAACTTCAAGGTGTCACACCTTGGCTTTGCCAAGTCAAAGGCACTGCTGGGCAATCTGGGGATCAAAGCCGTAGAATGGCTCCGCGCCCCGGCTTCCAAAGCATTTGCCGAGAGTAAGCACTTTACTCCTCCTGCGCACATCGAGGACCTGGCAAAGATGGCGTCTAAGATCGTCTCCATTGGCAATCAGACCGGAGAGGGCTGGTTTCTCACCGGAGAAATGCTGGAACTGATCCACAGCGGTGCCGGCAATATCGTGTGTACACAGCCCTTTGCCTGCCTCCCGAACCATGTCGTGGGAAAAGGTGTTATCAAGGAGCTCCGCCGCCGCTATCCGACCTCGAATATCGTTGCCATCGACTTCGATCCGGGAGCAAGTGAAGTCAACCAGCTCAACCGTATTAAGCTGATGCTCTCAACCGCATTTAAGAATCTGGAGAAGGAAGAATCAGCGTCAGAAAGTGAATCGGAAGAAGAAAGCGCCTGATATAATCCGAAGCAGAATAAACGAAACTCAAACGTCCGTCATGTAATCCATGGCGGATGTTTTCCATCGCCCGGTCAACGACTGCCCCGGCAGGCAAGTCAGCCGAACAGGGCTTATTGCAGAAAAAAATGCCGGATACAGAAAAAGGACAACCACCTTTCTCTGTATCCGGCATTTTATTTTTGTATTTCTTACATATCGACTCCGTAAAGGAAGAACACGCCTCCGAACAGTCCGAAGATGATCCCCGCGTATCCTCCGGCACAGATAATCTCCGCCAGCGCTCCCATGAGATCTGCTCCCATCAATGAGCATACCACAATTCCCGCCAGCACGCCTGCCAACGTCCATCCGATGATCATTACCGGAAGAAAAACTGATACCGCATGACTCCTGTCCATATGTCGATTGATAAAATCCCATAATCCTCTGTACATTCTGATCCCCCATTTCATGTCCGTCCGAAACATCCGGACTGTCATCTTATCTTTAAGGATAAGCATATTATAGGTTCAGAATGTAAAAACTATACTTCAGAGACTGCTAATTCTATGTTAAATTTATGATTCCTGTGTCAAAAGGATCCTTCCTGCCGCCTCCGGCGTCTCTGCTATATAATCCGGTCCGGCGCTTTGAATCTCTTCACGGCTCCCATATCCGTAAAGCACTCCCAATGAGCAGAGTCCTGCCCTCTTCGCACCTTCGATATCATAACGGCGGTCTCCCACCATGATAACAGCACTCCTGTCTTCCACCTTGCAGGATGCAAGCACATATTCGATCACTTCACTCTTCTCCGTCCGTGTCCCGTCCATCAATGCTCCGCCGATAAAGTCAAAATATCCTGCGATCCCAAAATGTTCTGCGATCTGTACTGCGTATTTTTCCGGCTTTGAAGTCGCCATAGCCACTGTGATCCCTGCATCCTTCAGCCGCTTCAGAAGCGGAGCCACGCCGTCATAGACACGGTTCTCAAAGATTCCTCTCTCTCCGTAATACTCCCGGTAGGAAGTTACCATCTCAGCTGCATCTGCATCTGTGATCCCGCAGAAATCGCGGAACTGCTCCTTCAGGGGAGGACCGATAAAACTCCTGAGCTGCTCCTCTCCGGGGACATCCATCCCGTGTTTCTCCAGAGCGTACCTCACACCGCCCATGATCCCCGGACCGGAATCCGTGATCGTACCGTCAAGATCCAGAAGTACTGTCTTATATTTCATATTGTTTCCTCCCATAAAACATCGTTTCCATTCATGAAAGTATGGTCTTCCGCCAAAATACTGTCCCCCTCTTGTCTTCCACTGTTTTCAGTAGCTTCGGATATGATCCCCTTCTTCGCTCTCTGTCTTGATCACCTTTCGGATCACCACATAATATCCGTAATCATCATTTACTTTCACGTAAACCCGGTCTCCTTCCCTGTGTCCGAGCAGGGCTTTTCCGATCGGAGACTCGATGCTGACAAGACCGTTCAGAGAACTTCCTCTGACTGAAGTCACGATCCGGTAAGTCTCCACCTCATCATCGTCCTCGCAGTAGATCTCAACCGTATTGTTAAGCCCTACCTCATCGGCTGCCGAATGATCTTCCACGATCACTGCGGTCTTCAACATCCTCTCCAGATATCGGATCCGGCTCTCATTCCGGTTCTTTTCCTTCTTTGCCGCGTGGTATTCAAAATTCTCGCTCAGATCTCCGTGAGAACGTGCCTCCTTGACCGCCTCGATCAGTTCTTTTCGCTCCACCAGTTTCCGGTGTTCGATCTCAGCCTTTATCTTCTCCACATCACTTTTTGTCAGTTTTTCCCGCATCATTTCAACCTCTTCCGCTTATTTAAGGCGCCTCTGCCCAAACGAAACAATTCCCATTTGAAAACAAAGGCTTGCAGATGGAAAACTCTCAGGAGATTACTGTCTCCTGAGAGCATATTTCCCAAAAACATTTACTTATAAGATCTTATTTCACGATCAGAGATTTTCCAGTCATCTCTTTCGGCTGCTCCATTCCCATCAACTCGATCAAAGTCGGAGCGATATCCGCCAGGCAGCCGCCCTCTCTGAGCTTATAGGAAGGATCCGCATTTACAAGGATAAACGGCACCTGATTGGTAGTATGTGCTGTAAACGGCTCTCCTGTCTCCTCGTCGATCAACTGCTCTGCATTTCCGTGGTCAGCGCAGATGAACATCTGTCCGTCTACCTCTTTGATCGCGTCGACTGCTTTTCCTACACACTCGTCAACTGCCTCGATAGCCTTGATCGCTGCACTCTCAACTCCTGTATGTCCTACCATATCCGGATTTGCAAAGTTGATGATGATCACATCGTACTTTCCGGAACGGATTGCTTCGCACAGTTTATCGCACACTTCATACGCGCTCATCTCCGGTTTCAGGTCGTATGTGGCAACCTTCGGTGATTTTACTAGGATTCTGTCCTCGCCTTCGTTCGGCTCTTCCACACCGCCGTTGAAGAAGAACGTTACATGAGCGTACTTCTCTGTCTCTGCGATACGCGCCTGCTTCAGCCCGTTTGCAGCAAGGAATTCACCTAATGTATTCGTGATCTCTTCTTTCACAAATGCAACCAGTTTATTCGGAATCGTGACATCATACTCTGTAAAGCATACATATGTTGTCTTTACTCTTTCACCTCTGTCAAAGCCTGTGAAGTCGTCGTCACAGAATGTTCTCGTGATCTCTCTCGCACGGTCCGGGCGGAAGTTAAAGAAGATAATGGAATCTCCGTCTTTTACTGTAGCTGTCGGCGCACCGTTTTTCATGATCACGGTCGGAACAACAAATTCATCCGTCACTTCTTTATCGTAGGAAGCCTGGATTCCTTCCGGTGCGGACTCTGCCGTATCACCCTCTCCGTCTACAAGTGCCCTGTATGCTTTTTCCACACGATCCCAGCGGTTATCGCGGTCCATTGCATAGTAACGTCCTGCCACTGTGGCAACTTCACCGACACCGATCTCTTTCATCTTTGCTTCCAGCTCTTCCACATATTCTTTTCCGGATGCCGGAGGTGTGTCACGTCCGTCAAGGAAGCAGTGTACATATA
>ERZ1090862.1055-NODE-1057-length-12343-cov-6.579834_pt1 | contig 12343 bp, 13 predicted proteins | sample MGYA00478481_ERZ1090862 | MGnify/ENA primary metagenome ERZ1090862 (study PRJEB33644, sample SAMEA5815745) | chicken gut metagenome | biome: Chicken; feature: Gastrointestinal Tract; material: Caecum | place: Ireland | collected 2019-01-01 | study: A study of... | reverse complement strand
GTAATAATATGCTCTATAATAACGTATAATGTCATATTAAGTTGGAAATATGTAATTTATGGAACAGGTTGCGATTTTCAACCGAAACTGTTTTATAGCAGTGAAGAGGTGGTATATTGTACGAAAATGATTTTTCTATAAGACTGGCTGCACTTCGTCAGAAAAAAGGTGTTTCCGCCAGGGATATGAGTCTTTCTCTGGGACAGAACTCCGGATATATAAATCATATAGAAAACAGACAGGCACTGCCGTCTATGGCTGTGTTTTTCAACATCTGTGAATATCTGGAAATCAGTCCGGAAGATTTTTTTTCCACAGACCGAGAGAATCCTGCGCTACTTCGTGAGATTACAGATGATCTGAATAAACTCAGCCAGGAACAGCTCCACTGTCTTGCCGTGATCATTCACGGACTCTGCCGGTAGTTTTCTTCCTTACAAGAGGTCTCACCTGGCAAAACTCTGTTGCTGTTGCAAAAAAACACCCGTAAGGACACAGGGATTACAGGATCCCACATTCTTACGGGTGTTTTCTGATTTTTAAGCCACTATATAATGTCTCCGTGCTCTACGGCAAAATCTCTCTTACCATATCTCCGTCATAGGTCACAGAATCCACATGATCCGCCTCGATCATATACAGCGCATGCGCGGCAAGATGTTCCGCCGCCTGTTCCAGGTCACGGATCCCGCTGGTGCCGCTGTAGAGGTCAACGACCGCGTCAAGAGCTTCTTCTGTCAGGACACATTCTTCCTGGCGCATCCCGATCCGTTTCATCACCTTCGGAAGGGAATATCTGGTGAAGATGATCTTTTTCTCCTCCGGTGTGTAATCCGGGATCTCTATCACAGCGAACCGGGACATCAACGGTGCGCTGATCTGATCTCTGTCATTTGCCGTCGCGATGGGATAGACTCCTGTAGTCGGGATCATACATTCCATATAGTTGTCTGTAAAGCCCAGGTTGTCCAGGAGAGTCAGCAGTACATCTGCCGGATTGCCGTTCCCTTTTCCTGATGCTGCTTTATCCAGCTCGTTGATGATAAACACAAGACTTGACTCTCCCGCTGCAGAAAATGCTTCCATGATGATCCCCGGCTTGGCGTTGGCATAGATCCTGGAACTTCCGGTAAGCTGTTCCGGATCGTTGATGGAACTCATGTCCAGTGTTGTCCATGGCAGTTTCAGGATACGTGCCACAGCATAGGCAATCTGAGATTTTCCGGTTCCCGCCGGTCCGATCAGGAGGAGTCCGTATGCCGGAAGTGTATGAGTCCGGTTGATCTGGATGATGGTCTCAATGATCCTCTGTTTTACTTTCTCCATCCCGTAAAGCTCCTCATCCAGTATCTTTCGCGCTTCATCCACATCTATAGATTCAAAATAGTTGCTTTTCCACTGAATATTCATCATAATGGACAGTGCCCTTTGTGCATGACGGCGCTCCTCCGCCGACACCTCATGGGACTTTGCCACAGCAAGATTTCTTCTCGCCCAGAGCCGGATATTATCAGGCAGCGTTCTTCCCGCGCAGTTCATAAAATCCGTAATACTCTGGATACTTGTCAGCTTCATGCTGTCCCCGTTCTCTTCCGCCTCTTCATCCTCTGCCTCTTCCGACGGCGCGTCGCTGGCGAGGAGCCGTTCGATCATAAACTGAAGAAATCCGTCCTCCGCCGAAAGTTTGTGTCCTCCACCGAAGGCGATCTCACGTATCTTGTAAACAGAGTAACCGGCCTCTGTATCCGCTCCGGAAAGCCTCACATTGATGTGATTTTCGCCCAGCCATTTCAGAAGGCTCACAAATCGTGCGTCAATCTGCAGGATATCCGCGCTCACCACGCCGTTTTCTCCCTCAGCCTCAAAGGCGGTTCTTTTGACCGGGTTGGTGAACACGCCCTGACAATGATGTTTCAGTCCCTTTTCTCTGCTGTCCAGGATCAGGATCGGATGTACCGGGGACGGCTCTGATCCATTGGTACGGAATACAGAATAGGTACATACCGGATCCTGTTTCTGATCCGCTGAATTGTTAAAATCAAATACTGGCATAAAATCTCCTCCCTAGCTGCTACTGATTCCTTATTGCTCCGTTATCGCACCGGTTGCCCCAGGAATCGATCAGTTTTCCGTCTCTGTATACACAGATGATCTCACAGTGATTCGCACATTTTCCGCAGGTCACTTCCCGGGTCTTAAACTCCATATCTGCCACATCGAAAGAGAACTCCCTTTCATCCTGGCTTTCCTTTGCCAGAACCGCGATTCCGAAGGCTCCCATCAGATGCCCCTTTTCATCCACCATCACCGGCATTCCCAATTCTTCCTCGAACATCTTGACAACGCCCGCATTCTTGCTGACTCCGCCCTGGAATACAACGGGAGGGATGATCTTCTTTCCTTTCGCTACATTGTTCAGGTAGTTTCCTGCCACCGCCTTACACAGTCCGGCGATGATCTCTTCCTTCGGACATCCCACCTGAAGTTTGTGGACCAGATCGGATTCTGCGAAAACAGTGCACCGCGCCGCGATAGGTGCAGCCTTCTCTGCCTTCAGAGCGATCTCGCCGAACTCTTCCACCTCCACTCCGAGCCGGTGAGCCTGACTGGAAAGAAATGCGCCGGTTCCCGCCGCGCAGAGGGTGTTCATCGCGTAATCCACAGCGACGCCGTTCTCCACGCAGATGATCTTGGAATCCTGTCCACCGATCTCCAGGATCGTCCTCACTTCCGGGTGGAGCGTAGTGGTCCCCACCGCATGAGCAGTGATCTCGTTTTTCACCACCTGGGCGCCGATCATACTCCCCACCAGTTTTCTCGCGCTCCCCGTTGTTCCTGATGAGACGATCTCGTACTCCTGCCCGTCGAACTGCTCCTGCAGAGAATGGAGCACCTCCTTTGTCGCTTTCGTCGGATTTCCCTCGGTCCATAGATAACATTCCGCCAGGAAATCATTCTTTTCATCTATGATAACGCCTTTTGTGGAGATCGAACCGATGTCAATCCCCAGATAAGCTTTCTTCTTCATCGTATTACCTTCTTCTTTCTCTCAAGCATGTCATAAAACGCCTCAAGTCTCGTATCCAGCCCGGTATCACTGTCCTGCATGTCATAACTCAGATAAAGGACCGGAATATGGTAGTCTTTGCTGATATTCTGGAGTACGGGAATCGCATCCATCTCAGGTGTACATCCGAAGGACTTGACGTGGATGATCCCGTCGAATCCCCGCTTTGCATAATCCAGTGCCGAATTCACTGTCCAGGTCGTCGTAGGTCCCATATTGTATTGAACGTACTCCCGGATCTTCGGGCGAAGCGCCGTCTCCTTTGCCCGGAAGTGGCAGTTCGTGACATTCATGAACCGGTACACTGAGGCTCCCAGATTCACCAGTTTTTCCTGAAGGAACTGGTTGGAATGTTCATCCATGACCGTAAAATACTCTCCCACGACACCAATCCGGACCGGATTTTCAGGTATTTTCTGTTTCAGTTCACTCATTTCCTGCTTTGCAATCTGATATGCATCTTTAATCTCATTTTTGTTTTCCGCAATCTGCATTTTCAGGAGGAACTTCCTGTAAATTTTTTTATAACTCCCCTTCTCCGCTTCAAACCCGGCATTCTTAAAATACAGTTCCTCAATCTCATCAATGTACTCTGCCATCCGGACTCCCTCATAGATGCCGGTGGCAAGTTTCGCCGGATTAAGCCTGGGATTAATATGTTTTGCCAGCTTCAGCCATTCTTTCTTCTTTCCGCCCATATATTCTGCAAGATTTATAAACTCACACCTGTATCCCAGTTCCCGGATGATCTCTTTCTGGAGTTCGCCGTAATAATCAAGCCGGCACAGGCCTCCGGTCTCCACCAGAACATCAGCCCCTGCCTCCACCGCCTCGATCAGGCTTCCCAGCGTATGCTTGAAGGGTGCGCACGCATAATCCGGACTGTACCTGCTTCCCAGATCCGCAGTCTCCTTTGTCGCAGGAGGAAGCTGGATAAACTGTGCTTCCAGTCCCTGCTCCACAATATAGCGTATAGGATAGCCGTAATGGTTAAACCTGGGAAATGCGATCTTCTTTTTATCTTCTATCCTGATTTCCATAACCGCCTGCCTTCTGATATCTTATGATATCGATAAAACTTTCTATCCTCGTCTCTGTTCCCGCCATCCCGGTCTGGGCGTCCAGCGTCAGGTTCAGGACCGGAACATTTTTCAGTCTGCGTATAAGCATGTCATTGACCAGCGCATCCGGACCGCAGGGATAGGCACTGACGATCATAATGCCGTCCACCTTGTTTTTCAGGAGCATCGCCGCCCCGGTCATCTCCCGGTTGATCAGCCAGGGCATGACACGGGAGAATTCATAGCTCCGTTTCAGGGCGCTCTCCCTGTTTACATAGTCCGTATACAGTACATCCGCCCCCATATGTTCCAGGATCCGCGCCAGTTCTCCTCCCATATAGGCGTCGTGGAGCACATAGGGATGTCCTGCCATGAGCACTTTCGTCCTTTTGCTCTCCAGGAGCTGATTCTGAGATTTCTCTTTCCCCTTCAGCCAAGCATCTTCTTTTTTCCTTGCGCGGGCATATGCTTTCTTGATCTCTTTCTTTGTCTTTCCAAGTTCTGTCCCCAGCTTCAGGAATACTTTCTCCTCTTTTGTTTTTTCATACCAGTCATAGCTGACGGTAAGTATCCTGATCTGTTCCTCCCGGAAGATATTCCGGATCAGATCAGGCAGCGCCTCATATCTGGTGCACATTTTTTCTGTGGTCCGGTATCCACCGGTCCTTGGAACAAATATGGCGTCGCACTTTCCCATCAGTTCCATAACATGCCCCAGGTACATCTTAAACGGCAGACATGTCTCATCGATCGCACGTCCCGTACCATTTTCCAGAATCCTGCGGTCACTCCTCGGACTGAACACACAGGTAAAGCCCAGTTCTTCAAAGAAATCTTTCCAGAGTACGCCGTCCCGATAACCCATAAGTCCGCGGGGGATGCCTATTGTTCGGATCATAGTCTCAACTTCCCTTTCTCTTTCGCATATATTTCAATCACCGGAAGTGCCAAAAGGCACATTCCGGGATTGTAAGCGGTCGCCAAGGCCTCTCTCGGGCAAGCCCGGACTTTGGCTCGTCGTCGTTACAAAAAGTGTGCGCCTGTGCGCACACTTCACTGATCTCTTCTATATAAATATATGTCAGGCATTCGGCGAAGGCTGTTTCTTTCGCTGCACCTGCAGCTGAACATTCACGCCGAAGGGATTGACCGCCACTCCCTTTGCATCCGGGACAAGAACTTCCGGAATCTTTGCCGCAGGGATCGCCGCCATCTTCATCTTCTTTCCTCTGCTGAATTTCTGAAATTCGATCACATCCGTAAAGACAGGCTGGTAGATGCTTCCGTCCTTCTGCTTGAGTACCGGGATCTGTCCGTCCTCCTGGATCGCCACGATAAAAGTTCCTTCCTGATAGTGGGCAAGGAGCTCTTCCTGAAGTTCTTTTATCTGTTCCGTCGGTTCCGGCTTTTCCAGCCTGCGCAGTTCCTGCATAAAATACAGAGCCGTGAGATGCATGGCAGAATTTTCAATGACCTTTTTCCCCTCCGGCATCTCCTCCGGTTTCTTTCTCCGGACAAGATCCGAGAGCTGGATCTTGATCGATGTATCCGTCCCGTCATTGACCGCCAGACAGTTCACCCCCATTGTATACAGGTTGGTGTAAAATCCGAGAAGCTGTTTCTCTTCAATCTTCAAAACTGCTGTACGGTACCGCTCCTTCGTAAGCTGCTCCGCCTTCTCTTTTGCGTCTCCTACTCTGTAATAAAGAAAAACCTCGTCGTCAAACGTCTCTTTGTCACACATGACAAAGGGCATCCTGGTAACCTGGGACATAACTGTATAAATCTCTCCCGGTTTTCTCAGCGCCGCCAGTGTTTCCTGTTTTGTGACTGCTGTCTTCTTCTCTTCCATCCGTAATGCCCTTCCTTTCTCTGTGCCGTTTTCGACACCTCTAGTATTGTATCAGCATGAGGCGATTTAGTCAAACACTGCGACAGGCTGTTAATAAAAAACACGAAAAAATCAGTTTATAAAAACGGCCTTCGCTGTTTCCAGTACATACGGAATAAAGATAATACATCCGATGATCGCTGCCATGATCGCAGTGAACAGTACTGCGCCCGCCGCCGTATCCTTGGCGATCTTTGCCAGAGGCTTCCGCTCCTCCGTCACAAGGTCCACCACCGCCTCCACAGCCGTATTCACAAGTTCCAGAGAGACAACCATCCCAAAAAGCAGAAGACAGATGCACCATTCCATCGCAGAGATCTGAAAAAGCGTCCCCGCCGCCGTCACAAGGATCAACGCCACACAGTGTATCTTCATGTTTCTTTCTTTTCTGATCCCCGTCCATATTCCCTCAAAGGCATAGCCGAAGCTGCGGGTGATCGGTGCTTTCCGGTTCTTTTTCATAACGTCCTCCTTCATGTTGGACCTGCTCTTCAGCAAAGGGCCTGACCCCTTTGTCAAGGGGAAGGCCCCTGTTATCTGTCACTGCATCCATTATAGCACATCACCGCAGTTATGCCAGTGCCTCAACCATCTTCTTAACATATTCCGTCACATGCGGCACACAGTCTCTTTCATACTGCCCGCACAGCTTCACGATCGCGCTTCCCACGATCACCCCGTCCGCGGTGGCGCCGATCTCAGAAGCCTGTTCCGGTGTAGAAATCCCGAATCCGACCGCGCATGGAATGTCATTTACTTCTTTCACCAGCCGGACCATAGCCCCTGTATCTGTAGTGATACTGCTCCTCGTCCCGGTCACGCCAAGAGAGGACACGCAGTAGACGAACCCGGATGCCTTCTCCGCGATCATCCGGATCCGCTCATGGGAGGTGGGCGCGATCAGAGAGATAAAATCCAGTCCGTATTCTCTGCAGGGTCCGTCAAATTCGTCTTTTTCTTCAAAAGGCACATCCGGCAGAATCAGGCCGTCAATCCCTGCCTCCGCCGCCTGTCTCGCAAAATGTCCGATCCCCCGTGAGAAGACCACATTCGCATAAGTCATGAACACCAGAGGGATCTGGCTCTTCTGCCGGATCCGTTTCACCATATCAAGGATCTTATCCGTGGTCACCCCGCCCGACAGAGCCCTCAGGCTGGCCTCCTGAATGACCGGTCCTTCCGCCGTAGGATCGGAGAATGGAATTCCCAGCTCGATCAGAGACGCGCCCGCCTCCTCCATGGCGTAAACCAGTTTTTCCGTAGTCTCAAGATCCGGATCACCGCATGTGATGAACGGAATAAACGCTTTCTTTTCCTGAAATGCCTGCTGTATCCTACTCATAAATATCCTCCCCTCTGTATCTTGCGATAGCGGCGCAGTCTTTGTCGCCCCTGCCGGAAATATTGATCACCATGATCTGATCTTTTCTCATCTCCGGCGCCAGTTTCCTTGCGTAAGCCACGGCGTGAGCGCTCTCTATAGCCGGGATGATTCCCTCTGTCCTGGACAGATATTCGAAGGCGTCCACTGCCTCGTCGTCGGTCACGGCAACGTATTCTGCTCTTCCCTTATCATACAGATACGCATGTTCCGGTCCCACGCCGGGATAATCCAGCCCTGCAGAAATCGAGTATACCGGTGCGATCTGCCCGTACTCATCCTGGCAGAAATAGGATTTCATGCCGTGGAAGATGCCAAGCTTCCCGGTGACGATGGTAGCCGCAGTCTCCGCCGTGTCAATCCCCCGGCCTGCTGCCTCACATCCGATCAGGCGGACACTCTCATCCTCAATAAAATGATAGAACGCCCCAATAGCATTTGATCCGCCTCCCACACATGCAAGCACCGCATCCGGAAGCCGTCCTTCCTTCTCCATGAGCTGCTCTTTGATCTCTTTGGAGATCACTGACTGGAAATCCCGGACAATCTCGGGAAAGGGGTGCGGTCCCATACAGGACCCCAGCACATAATGGGTATCGTCGATCCGCCTCGTCCATTCTCTCATAGTCTCTGACACAGCATCCTTAAGGGTTGCCGTCCCGGATGTAACTGCATGGACTTTTGCGCCCAGCAGGCGCATCCGGTAAACATTAAGAGCCTGGCGCTTTGTATCCTCCTCTCCCATGAACACCTCGCACTCCATTCCCATCAGAGCCGCTGCCGTAGCTGTGGCAACTCCGTGCTGCCCTGCCCCGGTCTCGGCGATGACTCTTGTCTTTCCCATCTTTTTTGCCAGAAGGATCTGTCCCAGAACGTTGTTGATCTTATGCGCTCCCGTATGATTGAGATCCTCCCTTTTCAGATAAATCTTTGCCCCGCCCAGATCTTCTGTCATCCTCCGGGCAAAGTACAGTCGGGACGGTCTTCCCGCGTATTCATTTAACAGTTCCGTCAGTTCCGCGTTAAACTGGGGATCTTTTTTATAATATTCATAGGCTTCCTCCAGCTCCGTCACCGCATTCATCAGTGTCTCGGGGATATACTGTCCGCCGTGGATCCCATATCTTCCTTTCTTCATCTCTCCATACTCCTTACCGCAGCTACCGCTGCCAATATTTTTTCTCTGTCCTTCCTGCCGTCTGTTTCCACGGCGCTGCTCAGATCCACACCATATGGCCTGCATCTTCTGACCGCCTCCGGAATATTTTCCGGACTCAGCCCGCCTGCCAGGAAAAACGGTTTCTCTTCTTTTCTTTCATGCCTCCTGTCTTCCAGCAGGCTCCAGTCAAAGTTCTCTCCCGTACCGCCTTTCCCATGGTCCAGGAGCACCATATCCGCACTGCACCCGAAGGCCTTCTCCACATCTTCACGACGCTTTACTGAAAAGGCTTTTATGATCTTCCCGCCGGATATTCCTGACAACTCTCTGACCTCTCTGATATACGCCTCATCTTCCTGCCCGTGAAGCTGTGCCAGAGAGATCACTCCGTCCTTCAGGAGCCGGGCCGGCAGTTCCTCCTCCGCGTTGACGAAGACACCGACTGCCGTGATCCGATCAGAAAGCCGGCTCCGCAGACGGTATAGCATTTCAATAGAAACATTTCTCTTGCTTGAAGGCACATTGATGACAAATCCACAGTAATCCGGGCAGGCCTCATTGACGTAGTCAATGTCCTCCGTGCGGCTCAGGCCGCAGATCTTGATCTTTGTCACAGTCTTTCCTCCTCTGCCACTGCTTTTTTCAGGCTCTGAAGCGCTTCCTGACGATCCGGGGCACGCATCAGCATCTCTCCGATCAGGACCGCGTCCGTGCCGTTCTCATAGAGAGCCCGCATATCCTCCGGACCGCGGATGCCGCTCTCGGACACAAACACGGTATCCGGACCGACTCTCCTGCGAAGTTCTATGCTGTGTCCGATATCCACAGTAAAATCTTTCAGATCCCGGTTGTTCACTCCGATGATCCGTGCTCCTGCCTTCTTTGCCCGCTCGATTTCCTCCGCGCTGTGGGCTTCCACCAGGGCGGACATGCCCAGTTCTCCGGCAAGCTGATTCCAGGCCTTCAGTTCCTGATCATCCAGCACCGAACAGATCAGAAGGATTGCTGACGCTCCCGACGTTTTTGCCTGGTACACCATGTATTCGTCGCAGGTAAAGTCCTTCCTCAGGACCGGGATGGAAACCCGCCCTGCGATCTCCTCCAGGTACCGGTTGCTCCCCTGGAACCAGTAGGGTTCTGTCAGGCAGGAAATCGCGGCCGCACCCGCTTTTTCGTAATCCTCCGCGATCTCCAGATAAGGGAACTCCTTCGCGATCAGTCCTTTGGAAGGGGACGCCTTTTTCACCTCGCAGATAAAGGACAGCCCTTCAGCCCTGAGCGCCTGTTCAAACGCCGGCACACCTTCCGCGTTTTCCACCGCCCCCGTCACTTCCGCGCGTGCTCTTATCTCTGAGAGAGGAACCTCTTTCTTTTCTTCCTCTATTCTCTCTTTTGTTCTGTTTACGATCGTATCCAGGATATTCATTTTCTGCTCTCCTCAATAAACTGTTCCAGCTTCTTCATCGCGCTTCCATCATCGATGATCTTTTCCGCCATCCGCACGCCTTCTTCCATGGACTGTGCCTTTCCAGCAATGTAGATCGCCGCTCCGGCGTTCAGGCACACCGCGCAGCGTTTTGCCCCGCGCTCTTCTCCACGAAGGATCGCTTTTGTGATCTCTGCATTCTCCTCCGGCGTCCCTCCTGCCAGTTCTTCCTTGGAACATCGGGTATAACCGAACTGCTCCGGCGTGATCTCATAGGACTGGAACCATCCGTCCCGGATCTCGCACACAGAAGTAGGCGCGCTCATGGAGATCTCATCCAGCTTATCCTGTCCGTAGACAACCATTCCCCGGACAACTCCCAGTTTTGCCATAACCTGGGCCAGCGGTTCCACCAGTTCCTGCTCATAAACTCCCATCAGCTCCATGTTGGCTCCTGCGGGGTTGGACAGAGGTCCAAGGATATTGAAAACAGTCCGGATCCCCAGTTCTTTCCTGATCGGCGCTACATACTTCATCGCAATATGATAGTTCTGTGCGAAGAGAAAACAGATCTGGATTTCTTTTAAGAGTTCAGCACTGCGCTCCGGCGGAAGATCGATCTTCACTCCCAGTGCCTCCAGCACATCCGCCGCTCCCGACTTTGACGAAGCCGCCCGGTTTCCGTGTTTTGCCACCGGCACTCCCGCTGCCGCGATGACCATGGCGGAAGTAGTGGAGATATTAAATGAATTTGCTCCGTCTCCGCCGGTCCCCACGATCTCAAGCACATCCATATTGTGGAGCAGCTTGATACAGTGGGCTCTCATTCCCGCTGCTGAAGCAGTGATCTCATCGATGGTCTCTCCTTTCATGGAAAGGGCCGTAAGATAGGCTGATTTCTGTACATCCGTTGCCTGCCCCTCCATGATCTCGTTCATGACCTGCTCTGCCTCTTCGTAAGTAAGATCCTGTTTCTGTGAAAGTTTGATGATTGCTTCTTTGATCATAATACTTTGCCTCCTATTAATCTGATAATTTCTAAAATATTAATTATAATATATATAATTTATTTTCATTTCACATCTTTCTTTGTTGTAACTGATCGGACAAAATTCTCTATCATTCGGTGTCCTTCCGGTGTCATCACCGATTCAGGATGAAACTGGATCCCATATATCGGATACTGCCTGTGTTCCATCGCCATGACTTCGCCGTCCTCTGACCGTGCCGTCACCCGGATCTCCTCCGGCAGGGTATCTTCCCGAACTGCCAGAGAATGATATCTTGCCACCTGTATCGGTTCCCGGATTCCTTCAAAAAGCACACTATCCTTTACTTCCGTCAGGATCGAAGTCTTCCCGTGCATCAGCCTCCCCGCATGAACCACCTCAGCTCCGAATGCCTCCGCAATCGCCTGATGTCCCAGGCAAACACCAAGTATTGGGATCTCTCCTGCTGCCTTCCGGATCAGTTCCTCGCAGATTCCTGCATCCGCAGGCTTTCCCGGCCCCGGTGAGATGACCACCGCATCTGGTCTCATCTCCAGTACTTCCTCCGGGGTGATCCGGTCATTTCTCACTGTCCTGACTTCTTCCCCCGTTTCGGCAATAAACTGATAAAGATTGTATACAAAACTGTCGTAATTATCGATCAATAGAATCATTTCAGCCCTCCCTGTGCGGTCCTGACAGCCTGAAGCACTGCCCCCGCCTTATTCAGACACTCGGTAAATTCCTTCTCCGGAACGCTGTCCGCCACAATCCCCGCTCCTGACTGCACGCACACGCGGCCATTCTTTTTCCATGCGAGCCGTATGGAAATACAGGTATCTACATTTCCTGCAAAATCCAGGTATCCGATAGCTCCTCCGTAGATGCCCCGCTTCTGCTCTTCCAGTTCCGCGATGATCTCACATGCCCGGATCTTGGGGGCTCCTGAAAGAGTGCCTGCAGGAAGTACGGCGTCTACCACATCCACACTGTCCCGGTCTTCCCTGATCTTCCCCGCCACTGTTGAACCGATGTGCATCACATGAGAAAATCTTTCGATCCCCAGATATTTTTCCACCTTGACAGTCCCGGGGATACTGATCTTCCCGATATCGTTTCTTCCAAGATCCACCAGCATATTATGCTCCGAGAGTTCCTTCTCATCACTTAGCAGTTCCTCTTCCAGCGCCAGGTCTTCTTCCTTTGTCTTTCCTCTGGGCCGCGTCCCCGCCAGCGGGAATGTGAACGCCCTGCCGTCTACCATCTTTGCCAGCGTTTCAGGGGATGCCCCTGCGACCTCGATGTCGTCGCTGGAAAAATAAAACATATAAGGGGAAGGGTTCATGGTCCGCAACACCCGGTACGTATC
>ERZ1090862.1045-NODE-1047-length-12397-cov-4.709285_pt1 | contig 12397 bp, 10 predicted proteins | sample MGYA00478481_ERZ1090862 | MGnify/ENA primary metagenome ERZ1090862 (study PRJEB33644, sample SAMEA5815745) | chicken gut metagenome | biome: Chicken; feature: Gastrointestinal Tract; material: Caecum | place: Ireland | collected 2019-01-01 | study: A study of... | reverse complement strand
GTCTCATAGGTCTCCAGCTCCATCCAGTTGGCCAGTCGGGCGCAGACGGTGACAAACTGCTCTCGGGTGATGCTGGCCTCGGCGTGGAACTTGCCGTCATCGTAGCCGACCACCACGCCCAGCTGCTCCAGATAGACCACATAACCGGCATACCAGGCGTCGGGGTCCACATCGGGGAACCGGCTGGAGCGCCCGTCCGGCAGATCCTCGCCCCTGGTCTCGGAGAGGATGCGGGCGAAAATGGCGGCAGCCTCGGCGCGGCTCATGTTGCGGTCCGGGCCAACCGTGCCATCTCCATAGCCTACGATGTAGGCGAAGTGGTACTCGTCCGGCAGGGTCACAGCGCCGTCCTTGCCCGTCTCACCGGCGGCGGTGGTGCCGGTGCCGTCGGTGACGGTGACAGGCACATCGGGCTTGGCCTCGCCCTGGTTGTCTGTGACAGTGACGGTCACGGGGCCGTCCTCGTCAAAGTCGAACTCGCCGGGCAGGGTGACGGACACTTCGCCATCCTCGTCCACGGCAATCTCCGCACCGTCCACCGGCTTGCCGTCCTGGTCTGTCACGTCCACATTGACGGTGTTGGACTTGTCCGGGTTGCCCGTGTCGGTGCCGATGATCTCGCCGGCGGTGCCGGAGGCATCGGGGACGATAATCTGGCCGCTCTTGTCGGTATCCTTGGCGGCGTGGTTGTCCTTGGCGTCGGACACCTCCACATTCAGCCCCTTGGCGGGGGTGGTATCGGGCAGCAGGACCGTCACCACAGTCTGGTCGTTGCCATCCAGCAGGCGGCCATCCGGCAGAAGAACCGTAAAGGCGTCCTTGGCCTCGTCCTCACCGGGCAGCAGCGTCACCAGCGCACCCTTAATGGGGGCCTTCTCCATGTCCGTGACGATAACGGTGTACTGGCCCACCACGGCTTCGCCGTTTTCATCGGTGTAGGCGCTCTCCACCGAGGGGACCGTCAGCTTGCCGTCCTTGTTGGTCTGCCCCTGGGCCGTGCCGCCCAGGTCAGCCTTGACAATGACTGTTCTATCGGCCTGGGGGGTATTCTCATTGTCGGTGACAGTAATCGTGACACGGTTCCTGGCGTCCATGTCCTGGCCATCCGGCAGGTTCACGGTGATGTTGCCAGTGGTGCCCATGCTGACCTCGCTGCCCTGGATGGGCCGCCCGGTCTCGGTGCGCTCCACCGTGATCGTGAGGGTTTGGCGGTTGCCGTCGGCGTCCTCCCAGCCCACGGTGGCGCTGCCATCGCCGTCCGTGGTGCCGATGGTATCAGGGACCGTGAGCTGGCCTGCGGCATCGGTGGCGCCGCCGCAGGAGTTGGCGTTCTTGTCGGTGACAGCGATTGTCATACCCTCTACCGGCGTCTCCGTCTCGGACAGCAAGACGGTTACAGTGGTCTGGTCATCGTAATCCAGCAGACGGGAATTGGGCAGGCGGATGGAGATGGTATCATCCCCATGGAGGGTGACGGTGGCATTGGCAACAGGGTCGGTGGTGTCGGTGTCGGTGACGATCACCAGATACCGGCCCACAACGGCCTCGCCCTGGGAATCCGTGGTGGCCTGGTTGTAGAGCTGTTCCAGCTCCTCCGTCTCCAGCACCTCGCCGCAGACGGTACACTCCTTGTGGCGGCTGCCCTCGCTGCCCGTGGTGGGCTCCACGTCCACAATCCAATCGCTGGGGGTGTGGCCGGTGGGATCTGTATAGGCCCCATCATAGGTATCGCCGCAGCGGGAGCAGGTGTAGGTGGTATGGCCCATTTCCGTGCAGGTGGGCGCGGTGACTTCCTCTTGGTAGTCGTGGCCCAGGGCGTTTTCAATCACCGCGCCGCACTTCTCGCAGAGCTGGGGCTCGGTGCAGGTAGCAGGAGTGCCGGGCACATGGCCCGCAGCGGGGTCGCCCTCCAGTCGGGTCGCGCCGCAGCGGACACAGGTGTACTCGGTCATGCCTTCGCCGGTGCAGGTGGCCCCGGTGATCTCCTTGCCCTCATCCCAGCTATGGCCCAGGGGGGAGGTGTAGTCGGTGATAAAGCTGGAACCGCAGCCCTCACAGAGATGGATGGTCTTGCCGCCACCCTCACAGGTGGCCGGGGTGGTCTTGCTCACATAGTTGTGGGCCAGCGCCGGGGTGATGTCCTCAATGTGTCGTTCCCCGCAGACTGCGCACTCCCGCAGGGTGTAGCCGGGGCTGGTGCAGGTGGCGGCGACGGTAGAAGTAGAGAACTCATGCTCCCCCTGGGGGATGGTGGTTTCCTTGGTATCGCCGCACCGCTGGCAGATGTCCAGCGTCTTGCCGGGGGTCTCGCAGGTGGCCTCCCGGATGACGGAGCTCTGATAGGCGTGGCCCAGGGCCGCCTCATAGTCCCGCTTTTCAATCATGCCGCACTCGATGCAGAGGTAGCGGTCATAGCCCAGGGTCAGGCAGGTGGGGTCCACGCTGTCCAGCAACACCCAGTTGTGGTTATCGCCGCAGCCCTTGTCCTCACAGCAGCAGCCGTCACAGTCCGGGTCTTGGCACCCGCAGTTGGGATTGCCGCAGCCGCAGGAGCAAGAGCCGTCCTCGACGGTGGTTTCGTCCCGCAGGTGGACGAAGGCCACGCCGTCCTCCACCATGTCGGTGTCGTGGTAGGTGTAGGTGATCTCGTAGTACACGGGATAGTCCCCAGCCTCGGTGTAATTGGGAGCCGAAGTCAGGGTGCAGGAATTGGCCTCGTTGCCGTAGCGGATGGCCGTGGTCACTCCCGCGTCAGATAGATCTGACACGGTGACGGTGTGGGGCTGGCCGTCCACCACGCCGAAGTAATCTGCAATCACAGCTTTGGCGGCGGTGTAGGCGGTTTCGGCATAGCCGCAGTCCTCACAGGCGTCCATCTCCACAAAGCGGTCATGGGCCAACTCCGGACGAATGGCACTGTCCATGTGGTGGCGCTCCAGGGTAGAGCTTTCTTCCTTGAAGGTGCCGTAGCAGAAGCCGCAGTAGCTTCCGCTGGTGGTAGTGACGCGGTGATACCCGCTGTCCACCTGCTCAATGGTCTGCGTCTCCGGCAGCTCCTCGAAGAAGTCCTCCGCGCAGTCATAGAGCCAATACACGTTTTTGTCACAGGAGTAATTGGTGGCACCCATGTTGGTGTTAAAGGTGCCACAGGTCTCACAGACCGCCTTCGTCCAGTGGTAGCCGGTGTAGTAGGCATCCACGCCGGGGGTGCCGTCCAGCAGGTCGCCCTTGCTCTCCCCGTCCAGGCAGGTGCCATCCGAATACTTCACGTTGCGGGTCAGGGCCGTCTCCCCGTTGCGGGTGTACTCCGGCACACGGAACACTTGGAACGAGGTGTCCTGGTCACATACGCAGCAGTGGAAGGTCTCAATGGTCACAACGGAGTTGGCGTCCAGCTCATTGGTACGGTTGAGCGCCTCCTGCCAATGCTCGGCGGGATCGTGGTAGCCGTCCTCCTGCCCCGCAAAAGCTGTGGGCATCAGGGAGAACAGCATCGCCACGGCCAGGAGCGAGGCCAGCAGGGAGCGCAGCCGGGTGTGTTTGGGTTTCATGGGTGGTTTCCCTCCTTTGTATCAAACTCATAGTTGGTTTGGGGTGGTGCTTTGGGCCTGGGGAGGTCCCCGGACCCGAGGCCAGCGGCAGGTCACTGACTCCGCCCCTGGCCCTTGACGGTGAGGATGCCGTCCAGGGTAGTGGCGGTGATCCGCAGGCGCTCGGCGGTGGCGATGTCGTTCTTTACCGTCTCGTCCACCTTGCCGCCGCAGACCACCAGCACACGGGCCCTCCGCAGGTAGTCCCGCGCCATGTCGATACCGTCCTTGTGCTCCTGGGGGATACTGTCCTTCAGGAACAGGGGCAGGAACAGCAGGGGGCAGACTGGGGAGAAGCCCGCGTCGTACACCTGACGGCACCAGCGGGCGGCGTTCTCCGTGTTCTCGAACTCGTTCCCGCCCCAGGGGGCGGTGATATAAGCCAGAGGCCGTTTCATAGGCAAATCCTTTCTCCCGGCCATTCCGGGCATAAAATAAGGCGGCCCGTTCAGCCGCCGTAGTCGTGGTGGAAATCGTGGTTGACCAGCATGGTGTAGTGATTGTCTGTAGAGCTGGGTGCATTGAACAGGGCGGCCAGCAGATAAGCCTTGGTGTTCCAGACGCGGGTGGTGTTCTCGCTGATGCCGTCCAGCACCTTTTCGATGTGGCTGGAGGTGATCTGCTCAAACCGCTGTTGGACAAAGGCGGTGGGATACTCCGCGTCCCGCCCGATCTTGATCGTGGGGCTGCGGGTCATGGCTACCTCCAGCATAATCTCCACGAACTCGTCCACCTGGGTCCGGTTGACAGGGGTACAAATCAGGTCATACTCAATCTGTTCCCGAATCTCCTTTCGCTTCTCATACACGTCCGTCATTCCTTCCGCCGCAGGCGCAGAAAGAACGAATGAATGAGTGCTTGATCTTGATAGATGCGTATTTGATTTTTGAGTATTTGATCTCTTAGTATTTAATTCTGCGGGCTTTTCCGTAGATGGTTCCCCCATATCCGGCTCCACCAGATACGGGTTTTCCGTATCTGGTGCGTCCGTATCTGGCGGAGGCGTATCTGGTCCCGGTTCCTCTGGCGGTTCCTCCGCAGCGGGGCGGGGCTTCTCGTAGATGGTGTACTCGGTGTCGCTGATGCGCCCGCCGGGGCCTCGAAGCTGGCGGCGAACGATGTAGCCCGCCTTTTCCAGCTCCCGCAGCGCCCCGCCGATGGCGTCCACGCCCTCCTTGCAGATGGCCGCAAGGCCCCGGGTGGTGTAGTTCCACTCGTCTGGCAGGGAGAGCATCATGGACAGCAGACCCTTGGCTTTCAAGCTCAGGGCCGTGTCCTTCAGGTGGTGGTTGCTCATTACGGTATAGTCCCGCGTCCGTTCTATGCGGAAAACTGCCATGTTCTGTCACTTCCTATGTAGCGTCGTTAGGGGCGTTGGGCTGGATGGGGGCGGTCTGCGCCTTCTCGCGGGCAAACCGTTCCTCCAGCCGGGCAACGCTCCAGTTGGATTTGAACTGCCCCAGGGGGCTGGGGCCAAACTGCGCCCTGGCCCGGTTGTCCAGATCCAGCAGCCGTGCCCACAGCTCCGGGTGGTGCCGCCGCAGGCTCCGCAGCGCCCCAATCCGCTGGAAGGGGCAGCACCAGCAGGAGGCCCGGTGATAAATCTCATAGAGGCCGCCGAAGTCAAAGCCCCGGTCATAGCACAGTTGCAGGGCCTGGGCCTCGGTGATGCCCCAGTCCACCAGGGGATAGTTGAGGCCCTTGCACCGCCACGCCTCGTCCGCCGCAATCCCCACATATTGCTGAAGCTGGTGCGCCCCCTTGAGCCGGTTGACCTCCTTGCTGATAAGGTGGGTCTTGAGCTGGCCGGTACACCAGCGGACCTTGATGCCCGGCCAGCCGTTGCCGTAGGGCGGGATGCCCAGCCGTGCCCGGTTTTCCAGGCAGGACGGCTTCTGTTTCGGTTCCTCGAACATCATGTACTCGAAGCTCTTGGGGGAGCGCAGGGCGGTGATATGCAGGCCACGCTCCCGGAACAGGTACTCGTCTACCTTGGCGATGTGGCCGTACATCTCCGGGAACTCCATGCCGGTATCCGCCCAAATTACCGCGTCAATGGGCAGGCCGCGCTCGATCATCAGCAAAGTAAGGCAGGTGGAATCTTTGCCACCGCTCAGGCTGATGGCATGGAAATCATCTTTGGGTGTAACAGCAGCGCCCATTCATGGGCACGCCTTTCAGACCTCCTTTTCCGATTACAGCTCATAGACCGGCTGCTCATTCTCAAAACAAGGGCCGCATAGCTCGTCCAGGGCCTCGGACAGATCATCCAGGTCCAGGCACATCTCGCTCCGCGCCGGGTCTCCCTTGATGGTGCGGTATTCGGTGACATACCCGCCGCCCTCATACTCCACGCGCACACAGGCCACACAGACAAGGCTCATATCCTCCAGCAGCCACAGCTCCAGGGTCCGGGTGGTGACGGCGATCTCCGCCGTGCTCTGGTCCATCTCCTCATACAGCAGGGTGGCCCGCTGGTGGAACAGCTCCTCCCCCCGGTAGTTGAAGGACTTCTCATGCTGGCCCTGGGTGGTATAGGCATATACCGTCCGGGCCTTGTCCCGCACGGCCTGAGTCAGGGCATGGAAGTCGATGTCCCCCAGGTAGTCCATGGCGTCCTCCGAAGGGTCGCCGTCCTCCGCCATCCTGGCACAAAACAGGCGGGTAATCTCCTCCCGCAGGCGGTCCATCTCGTACATAACAATCCCTCCATTCATCAATCAGTGATGCTTTTTCTTTTTTGGCTTGATAATGTGGCCTTCTACCACCAGGGCGTGGCAAATAATACGAATTTCCTTGCGTTCCTGGCTTTTGAGAATCCTCTGGTGTCCCTGTTCACTGAGGAACAGCCGGGCGGTCTCCCCCCGCAGGGCGATGAGGTTGTCGTCCTTGAGAACTTCAAACTCCACCATGTGCCGGGTGTCGTCCCGGAACCGCTCCACCGCCAGCAGGTCATGGCCCCGTGTCGTGAACTGCCTCATATCTTGGACCCCCGTTCCCGGATGTCCAGGGCGGGCAGCCCATACCGGGCAATCAAGGTGGCGTTGACAATGAGGCGCAGGGCCTCGTCGTCCACAAGATCCCTGTCCGGCAGGTCCTGGGCCGTGGGGACCGTGCCGCCGTAGAGGTCCCGCGCCGCCGAGAGAAGGGCGTAGTCCTGGAGCGAAATCCCCCGGCGGTCCGCGTAGGCGGCCTCAAAGCCATGCCGGTAGAAACAGTTGACAGTCCGCTGCCACAGTTCCGCGCTGGAGGTCAGCAGAAACAGGGCGGCATAATAGGCGGAAGTGTCCCGGCGGCGGTAGTAGCCCAGGCGGGCCTTGGCCTGCTCCATCCGCTTCGGGTGTTGGCTGTCCCGCCAGAGTGTGCCGGGAAAGCTGGCGATCATCGGCCAGAGGCGGACGGGCAGAATACCTTGCTGCCCAAAAGTCTCCTGGACGGCCTCATAGTAACCCACCACACCAGCCTCAACCCGCTCGGCCAGCCAGGGACAGCCCTGGGCGGTACAGCCGGCCTTGGGGTTGTACTCGGTGCAGAGGCAGCAGCGGACGTGCTCCGGCTTGTATCGAAATGTGCAGATAAACATGGTGTCCTCCTGATTTTGGGCGCAAAAAAACCGGACAACATCCATGTGTCCGGCTGTGCTCCCAGTATTGAATTATCTCTCCTGGCTGCGCTGGCGCTTTTTCTGCCACGCCTCCAGCAGCTTGATGATGGTCTCCTGCATCCGCTTGGGCGTATAGGAGCGGGGGAAGTATTTGTGGAGGGTGTCGCTGGTAAACGTCACCTTGTCCTGTGCATCCTTTTTTTCCTCCAATAGAATCTCCCGCGCCTGCTCCACGGTCAGCGCCTTTTGCTGGCTGAGTTTTTTTATACGCTGGGCCTGTGAAAGCGAGGGCATATTCTGGGAGTAGTCCATGCCGTCCAGCACCATACGTTGCTCGTCATGGGTAAGGGCAGCCAAAGGGTAAGCCGTACTCAGGCCGATTTCGCCCTCGTCCACCAGCTTCATCAGGGGCGGGACGAGGTTTGTCAGGCTGGCATACCGGCGTAGAGTGTCTCCGCTGATGCCGAGACTTTTCCCGATCTCATCGTCGCTGCGCAACTTCGCCGCAATTTGCGGCGAAGTTAAATCCGTCCGTGCTCCCTGATGCTTGGAGACCTCCAGCCGGAGGCGGTAGGCCCATGCCCGTTCACTGGGGAGCACATCTTCCCGCTGGATATTGCTGTCCACCAGCTCGGTGGCGGCCTCCTCATCCGTCATATTACGAATGATAACGGGCATATCCGGGATGCCCGCCAGCTCACTGGCCCGGTGCCGCCGCTGTCCGGAGATGATCTCATACCCGCCCTCCGGGTCCGGGCGGACCACGCCGGGGTAGGTGACGCCCCGCTCTCTGATGCGGGCCACAAGCTGGATCATGGTGGGGTCGTCATCCCGCACCAGATAGGGCTGGTTCCGGGGCATGAGGCCCCGGAGGGTGGGATACCCCTTAAAGGGGTGCAGCTCTGTGAGCGGTAGACGCACTACCGTTTCGTTCTGCGGGGAGGAACGGGATTTAGGAGTGGGGGGCTGGGAAGGGTCAATCTTATCACTCAACCAGTACGACCTCCTTCAATAGAAAAAGGGCGTTCCCAAACGGAACGCCCTCAAAAATCGGTTTGTGATATTTGATTTTTGACTGTAAATACTGTTTGTCGATTGCCCTCAAACCATTGATATTCCTTGCTTTTCGGGATAAATCCTATAAGACCACTCGTACCAAAAGTTCACGGTCCATCCGAATTCGGATGGACCGTGAACTTTTTTATATCTGTTCTTCCGCTTTCAGTAGCTGGAAGGTATTTTTGTGGTAGTCCAAAATTCCCTCCTTCTTCATCCGCCCCAGCTCTTTGGACAGGGCGCTGCGCTCCACATTGAGATAGTCCGCCATCTGCTGGCGGTCAAAGGGGATAGTGACAGTCCGGCTCCCCCGCCGGATCGACTCGGAGGACAGGTAGGTCATCACCCGGGCCCGGACCTGCTTGGGGGTGATGCAGAACATCCGGCTGGACCAGGCCAGATTTTTATGGACCGACAGCAGCAGCAGATTGTACAGCAGCTTGGGGTGCCACGTCCTGCTCCGGTGCTCCTCCGACAGCAGCAGGCCGATATTCAGAAAGAGGACCTTGCTCTCCTCCACCGCCGTGACGTCCACCATCATGGGCACGCCGCAGAAGGCGTAGGTCTCCGCAAAGGCCTGGCCCACACCGATGCTGTGCAGGATCATCCGGTTCCCCCACAGGTCAATGCTCTCAATGTGTACCTTGCCGGACATAAGCAGGCCGAACTCGCAGGTCACATCCCCCACATGGAAGATCACCTCGTCCTTGCGGTAGTCACACAGGCGGATCCCCCCGCAGGCCCGCATCTCCTCATATTCCCCCTGCCCGATGTCCCGGAAAATGGGATTGGTATTCAGCTGCATAAAACCCTCATTCCGTGGTTATAACCACATATTATTTTGCTCCATTGTACTATACTGCATACACGAAAACAAGGAGGCACGCCATATGATACGAAAGATCATTCACATAGACCAGGAAAAGTGCAACGGCTGCGGGGCCTGCGCCCAGGCCTGCCACGAGGGCGCCATCGGCATGGTGAACGGCAAGGCCACCCTGCTGCGGGACGACTACTGCGACGGGCTGGGCGACTGCCTGCCCGCCTGCCCCACCGGGGCCATCACTTTCGTGGAGCGGGAGGCCGCCGCCTACGACCACCAGGCCGTTCTGGAGCATCAAAAGCAGCGGCAGCAGCCCCACCCCCATGCGGGGGGCTGTCCCGGCCACCAGCTGCGGCAGTTCCACCGGGCACCGGAGGGTCCCGCCGCCGCTCCGGCTCCGGCGGCCTCCCAGCTGGGCCAGTGGCCCTGCCAGATCAAGCTGGTGCCCACCAACGCCCCCTACTTTGACGGCACCAAGCTGCTCATTGCCGCCGACTGCACCGCCTTCGCCTACGCCCAGATGCACCAGGAGTTTATGCGGGGCAAGATCACCCTGGTGGGCTGCCCCAAGCTGGACGGCGTGGACTACAGCGAAAAGCTCACCGAGATCCTGCGCAATAACGACATCCAGAGCGTTACCGTGGTGCGGATGGAGGTCCCCTGCTGCGGCGGGCTGGAGATGGCCGCCAAAAAGGCCCTCCAGCAGAGCGGCAAGTTCATCCCCTGGCAGGTGGTCACCATCTCGGTGGACGGCCGGAAGCTGGACTGACCCGCTCCCCCGCCCAGCCAACATTTTACGAATAACAAGGAGTTTCCCATGAATCAGAAGATGTTTTGCTATCAGTGTCAGGAAACCGCCGGCTGCAAAGGCTGCACTGTCTCCGGCGTATGCGGCAAGAAGCCGGAGGTGGCTGCCATGCAGGATTTGCTGGTCTACGTCACCAAAGGTCTCTCCGCCATCACCACCGCCCTGCGGGCTCAGGGGAAAGAGGTATCCCCGGAGATCAACCACCTGATCACCCTCAACCTGTTCACCACCATTACCAACGCCAACTTCGACCAGGAGAGCATTGAGGCCCGCATCCGCGCCACCCTGGACCTGCGGGCTCAGCTGGCCGCCCGGCTGGACGACGCCTCCGCCCTGCCCCAGGCCGCCCTGTGGGACGGCGCCGGAAACTGGGCGGAGAAGGCCGCCACCGTGGGCGTCCTGTCCACCGAGGATGAGGATATCCGCTCCCTGCGGGAGCTGATCACCTACGGGCTGAAAGGCCTGTCCGCCTACTCCAAGCACGCCAACGCCCTGCTCCAGGACGACGGCGAGGTGGACGCCTTCCTGCAAAAGGCCCTGGCCGCCACCCTGGACGACAGCCTCACCGTGGACCAGCTGGTGGCCCTGGCTCTGGAGACCGGTAAGTACGGCGTGTCCGGCATGGCTCTGCTGGACAAGGCCAACACCGGCGCTTACGGCAACCCGGAGATCACCAAAGTGAACATCGGCGTGGGCAAGAACCCCGGTATTCTGGTGTCCGGCCACGACCTGCGGGACCTGGAGATGCTGCTGGAGCAGACCCAGGGCACTGGAGTGGACGTGTACACCCACTCGGAGATGCTGCCCGCCCACTACTACCCCGCCTTCAAGAAGTACCCCAACTTTGTGGGCAACTATGGCAACGCCTGGTGGAAACAGAAGGAGGAGTTCGAGTCCTTTAACGGCCCCATCCTCATGACCACCAACTGCATTGTCCCCCCCAAGGACAGCTACAAGGACCGGCTGTACACCACCGGCGCCGCCGGCTTCCCCGGCTGCACGCACATCCCCGGCGAGATCGGCCAGCAGAAGGATTTCTCCGCTCTCATCGAGCACGCCAAGAAGTGCGCCCCGCCCACCCAGCTGGAGACCGGCGAGATCGTGGGCGGCTTCGCCCACGCCCAGGTGCTGGCCCTGGCAGACAAAGTCGTGGAGGCGGTAAAGTCCGGTGCCATCCGCAAGTTCGTGGTGATGGCCGGCTGTGATGGCCGGGCCAAGAGCCGGAGCTACTACACGGAGTTCGCCAAGGCCCTGCCGAAGGACACGGTGATCCTCACCGCCGGCTGCGCCAAGTACAAGTATAACAAGCTGGACCTGGGCGACATCGGCGGCATCCCCCGGGTGCTGGACGCCGGACAGTGCAACGACTCCTACTCCCTGGCGGTGATCGCCCTGAAGCTAAAGGAGGTCTTTGGCCTGGAGGACATCAACGACCTGCCCATCGTCTACAACATCGCCTGGTACGAGCAGAAAGCGGTGATCGTCCTTCTGGCTCTCCTTTCTCTGGGGGTAAAGAACATCCACTTAGGCCCCACTCTGCCGGCATTCCTGTCCCCCAATGTGGCGAAGCTTCTGACGGAACAGTTCGGTATAGGAGGAATTACCACGGTGGACGAGGACTTGAAGCTGTTCTTCTCATGACGGCGGTCTTGCAATTTACCGCAAATCGTAGTATACTGGAAGACAGCAGAAATCAATACAGAACGTCGAGTGCCGGCACGCCGGCAGCGGGAGACCCAATTTTCAGGGGTGAATTCACAGATGTGATAGAGAACCTTCTTTCTCGAACCCGTCAGCTAATTCCGTAGACATGGAAGGATTCCGTATGAGCGAAATACGTTTATTTGCCATGCTTATTACAAATCTTTTACCGTCTGTTTGATACAGGCGGTTTTCTTTTTTCTGTATTGTACCGGCTTCGCGGGGCGGTTTTTTTCCAGATTCCGCGGATTTCGTACAGGAGGTGTCTGACAGGTATGATCCAATTCAAAAACGTATCAAAAGTATTTCATGGACAAACGATTATTGACGATATCAGCTTTGTGATTGAGGATGGGGAGTTCGTGGTCCTGCTGGGAGAGAGCGGCTGCGGAAAGACCACCACCTTAAAAATGATCAACAAGCTGATTTCCCCCAGTTCCGGCACGGTGGAAATCAACGGCCAGGACATTAGAGACGCAGATCCCATCGCCCTGCGGCGGAGAATGGGGTACGTGATCCAGCAGATCGGACTATTTCCCAATATGACCGTTAGGGAAAACATTGAGATCTTCGCGAAAATGAACAACAAGGACAAGGGGCGGCTGGAGCAGAATGCCAGGCGGCTGATGGAGATGGTAAATCTGGATCCGGATCAGTTTCTGGACGCCTATCCTTCGGAAATGTCCGGCGGACAGCAGCAGAGAGCCGGAGTGGTTCGGGCATTTATGACAGATCCGGAGATTATTCTCATGGATGAGCCGTTTTCCGCCCTGGATCCCATTACCAGGACCCAGATCCAGAACGCTCTCATTGAC
>ERZ1090862.1040-NODE-1042-length-12409-cov-4.927878_pt1 | contig 12409 bp, 10 predicted proteins | sample MGYA00478481_ERZ1090862 | MGnify/ENA primary metagenome ERZ1090862 (study PRJEB33644, sample SAMEA5815745) | chicken gut metagenome | biome: Chicken; feature: Gastrointestinal Tract; material: Caecum | place: Ireland | collected 2019-01-01 | study: A study of... | reverse complement strand
TACACGAGCCTTATCGTCGGCAGCGTCAGATGTGTATAAGAGACAGGTCCAGCTGGTTTCCTTCCACTTCCGGAACGATCGTATAGCCATTCTCCGTCTCTCCAATCGACGCATCCTGAGGCGGTGTGTAATTTCCCTCCTGCATACATGAAAGTCCGTCAATCGCTGCTTCCAGCATTGTCTCGTCATAGCTTACGGATACATGCAGTTCATGTTCCTTGTCCATGAACATCTCGCCGATCCAGAACCAGGAATTCTGCTCCTGCAGATGCTCGTCCACTTCTTGATTATCTTCAAACGCGAGACCGATCTGGGAAGCGGAGATCGTTTCCGTCGTACCATCCATCTTCACCAGAGTCAGCACATAATTCTGCGTATCCTCCGCAAGACGTTCCTTTACCTCGTCGGCAGTCATCTCCGTACTGTCAATGCCGTTGATCATCGTTCCTGAATAAAAGTGCGTTCGAAAATGAAGCGCATTTGCCGTATACGCGCCGATCATCAGCACGAAAAGTCCCCCGGCAATGCCCAACAGGATTTTTTTCTTTTTTTTCATTTGTGTTCCTACCCCTTTTCGTTTGTGTCTCTCCCTCTGCCTCAAAGAACCAGCGGAATAAATCTTTCTGTCTGGCCGAACTGTTACCGATTATAACACATTTCTTGTCAAAAATTTTGACAATATTGCAACAAAACCATTAAATTTGTTTATGCTCCTGATGTTCTCTATACCTGCAGGGTCTTGTGCTGTGTCAACGCATCCTTATAAAGGATCTCCCCGTCAAGGACTGCAAAATACAGTTCCTCCGTCTCCCTCATCTCAGCCCGTCCGTTGGTCCCTTCCGTAATCTCAGCTCTGACCTGATCTGCCTGCCCTTTCGGCAGCAGAACCTCTGTCACCACCTGGTCCGTATACTGCGTATCCAGCACAGGGATCTGACGGGACGCAAGAAGGTACTGGATCTTTCCGATCCCGGTGTAATCCGATCGGATCTCCATACGGACCCCGTATTTCCGGTCGATGATCCTGCTGTTCGCCAGTCCCTCCTGAACCGCCCGGGAATAAGCCCGCACCAGCCCGCCGGTTCCCAACAGTGTTCCGCCGAAATACCTTGTCACAATGACGATGATATTCGTGATCTCCTCGCCCAGCAGCACATCCAGCATCGGCCGTCCCGCCGTTCCGGAAGGCTCTCCGTCGTCGCTGCACCGGACCGTCTCCCTGCGCTCTCCTATCACATATGCGAAACAATTATGTGTGGCATCCCAGTACTTCTTTCTGGCCGCTTCCAGGACCGTCAGAGCTTCCTCCTCCGATTCCACCAGCCGTACCGTCGCAATAAACCGTGATTTCTTCTCCACGATCTCTCCCACGCCGCCCTGATAAACCGTCCGCAGCTGTTCAACCATAGCAACACTCCTTTAAAAGTTTTGACTTTCAAATAATTTTACCACCTTACGATTATATCCCATCCTTCCGGCTCTGGCAAGACGCTGACAGGCCCAAATTGTGAACTTTTGGTAACAGTTCCATCGGAACAGTTACCGGCATCCAGCCATTGAAAATCGCCGTGCGATGGGCTGGATGCCAGCAGGCGCCGCGTTTCATACGGTTTGCGCAAACCTGATTTGAAATTGTGAACTTTTCAATTTTGACTTTTCTTGCTCCGGCATATTTGATATAATGCGAATATGGTTATACTTACCATATAACATCCTACAGGTTGTCACAAGTAAGGAGGAACGATATGAATTATGGAAAAAAGAGTGTCACCGACAAGCGTGACAGGCTGACATCATCCGCCCATAAGGCTGGATGGTCGGCCGGTGTCTACGCGCTGCGGACGGGCTTTTTTCTCCTGCTTCTTCTGGTCGTTCTGGTCGTATGTCTCGCAATCGGAGTCATCCGCGGACTGATCGCCAGCGCACCGGATATTTCGGACGTGAATATCATGCCTCTTGGAAACGCCTCGTTCATCTACGATGCAGACGGTAATCAGATCCAGAAACTGACCGGCGCCGGAGGAAACCGTATTTCCGTTTCCATCGATGAGATCCCGCTGGATATGCAGCACGCGATCGTAGCGATCGAAGACGAACGTTTCTATGAGCATAACGGAATAGACCCGAGCGGCATTCTGCGCGCTGCTGTTGTGGGTATTACAAACGGCTTCGATTTCACCGAAGGAGCCAGCACAATCACCCAGCAGCTTCTGAAAAACAATGTATTCACGGACTGGATGGAGGAAAACACCCTGGAAAAATTCAAGCGGAAATTCCAGGAGCAGTATCTGGCCCTTGAACTGGAAAAATATCTGACCGAACAGGGAAAAGACGCCAAGAGCGTTATTCTCGAAAATTATCTGAACACGATCAACCTCGGAAGCGGCTGCTACGGGGTACAGACTGCGTCCCAGACCTATTTCGGCAAAGACGCCAAAGATCTGACTCTCTCCGAATGCGCTGTTCTCGCCGCGATCCCACAGGCACCCACCCGATATAACCCGCGAACGCATCCGGAAAACAACCAGCAGCGCCGCAATAAAGTGCTGAGCAATATGCTGGAACAGGGATATATCACTCAGGACGAGTATGAGGAAGCGCTCAATGACAATGTATATGAGCGCATCCAGATGCAGGGACAGTATGAGGAACAGGAAACTCCCTATTCCTATTTTAATGACGAAGTGATCTCCCAGGTGATCGATGATCTGATGGTACAAAAGGGTTACACAGAAGTTCAGGCACGAAATGTTGTCTACAGCGGCGGGATCAATATCTACACCACTCAGGATTCCTGGATCCAGTCAGTGCTGGATGAAGAATTCCAGAATCCGGACAACTATCCGCCGGATACCCAGGTCGGCCTTGACTGGGCGCTTACCGTCACACAGGCTGACGGAACCGTCCAGAATTACAGCAAAGAGATGCTGCAGCTTTTCTTCCGCAACGAGGATCCGGAATTCGATCTTCTGTTTGATTCAGAGGAAGATGCGCAGAATTATATCGACGCCTACAAAGCTTCGATCCTCGGGGAAGGCGACACGATCACTGCAGAACGGACCGATTTCACCATGCAGCCCCAGGCCTGCATGACGATCATCGACCAGACGACCGGATATGTAAAGGCGATCGTCGGCGGACTCGGAGAAAAGACAGCCAGCCTGACGCTGAACCGTGCGACGGACAGCTACCGTCAGCCGGGCTCCTCGTTCAAGCCGCTGGCCGCTTACGGTCCGGCGCTGGATATCGGAGCGATCACGCTCTCGACGGTCATCAAGGACGAGCCGTACACTTACGAGGACGGCACACCGGTGCGAAACTCCGACGGACGGTATCACGGAGATGTGACAGTGCGGGAAGCGCTTGTCCAGTCTTACAATATCCCGGCGGTAAAAGTGCTGACAGAAATCACCCCGGAAACGGGTTATGAATATCTGACGAAATTCCGGTTTGCCAATCTGCTCCCGTCGGAGAGCAGTCATCAGTCCATCGCCCTCGGCGGTCTGACCAACGGCGTCAGCAATCTGGAGCTGACCGGCGCGTATGCGGCGATCGCCAACGGCGGAAAATATATCAAACCGGTGCTTTACACCAAGGTTACGGACAGCGACGGCAACATTCTGCTGGACAATACCAATCTGCAGAGTACTCAGATCTTCCGCGAGAGCACCGCATACCTGCTGACCAGTGTGCTGGAGGATGTCGTCAAGAGAGGTACCGCGACCGCCTGCCAGATCGACGGTATGGCAGTTGCCGGAAAGACCGGTACGACGAACGATTACACCAACCTTGTATTTGCAGGATTTACTCCCTATTATACCGCTGCCATCTGGACAGGATACGACGTACAGACTGAGATCCCGTCCAGTGACCGTGATTTCCACAAACTTCTGTGGCAGAAGGTCATGGAGCGGATCCACGAGGATCTTCCCGAGAAGGAGTTTGAGATGCCCGCAACGGTCAAGAAAGTCAGCATCTGCAGCGAAACCGGACTCCTCGCCCGTTCCAGCTGCGACGCAGTGACAGAATATTATGCACTCTCAGATGTTCCTACGCAGCGCTGTTCCGGCCATTACGTAGCGCCGACGCCGACGGCTACACCGACGCCGGATACGTCCGATACGGAAACGCCGGCCTCGACAGATGACACGGAAAATTCTGAGAATTCCTCACAGGATCCTTCGTCCGCCGACGAACAGAATGCGGAACAGACTCCGTCCGAGCCGGATACCTCTCCCGGAGACGAGACGCCCCAGGAACAGCCGGAACAGACTCCGGAAGAATCACCGTAACAATTCCGCTGGCTGAACTGCTGCGGATCCATTCCTTATAGAATTTTGACTGCGCAGAAAATTGAGCGCAGATGAAAAAAGAGAAGAAGCCCCTGTCATATGGGGTTTCTTCTCTTTTTCTGTTTCTGTCTGTGACAGTCCCGCGGACCACCCTGTCTCAATCCGGCGGTTCAGCCAGCCGGACTGTTACGTCTCTGTATATCAGATCAGCACCGAAACCTCTCCGTCCAGCGCTAGTTTCGCCGCGCCGTAGATTCCGGCGTCATTTCCAAGCTCCGCCAGGACAATCGGCGTATCTTTACAGGAAATAAATGCATACTTCTGATAATATTTTTTTATTCCGTCAATGAGGATCTGTCCGGCTTTGGAGACACCGCCGCCGATTACGATAATTTCCGGGTCCACCACACAGGAGAAGATCGCAAGCGCGTTTCCCAGATAGTCGGAAACCTGCTCCACGATCGCCGACGCAGCTTCATCTCCTGCTTTCAGTGCATCATAAACAGACTTCGCAGAGATCCTTTCCGGATTCAGCACAGTCTTTTCCTTATAAGTCGACAGATAACGTTTTGCCAGACGAACGATGCCCGTCGCGGACGCCATCTGCTCCAGACATCCGTGATTTCCACAGTTGCAGGCCTCCGGCTCCTCAGGATCCACACAGGCATGGCCGATCTCTCCACCTGCCCCGTGCGCTCCGGCAACGATTTTTCCGTCAATGATAATTCCGCCTCCAACTCCGGTTCCCAGCGTCACCATAATCAGATTTTTCGCGCCGCGTCCGCCGCCGCCCCACATTTCACCGAGAGCCGCCGCGTTGGCGTCATTGGCAGCCTGTACCGGGATCCCGCCCATCGCGCTGCCCAGTTCTCCGACAATATCTTTGTATCCCCAATTCAGATTGACCGCCACAGCGATCTCTCCTTTTTCATTGACCGGTCCGGGAACATCGATACCGACGCCGGCCACCTCTTCTTTGGCGATCCCTTTTTCACTGATTTTGTCTAACACAGTTTTTGCCACGTCCGGAAGGATCTGGTCGCCGTCATGTTCCGTTCTCGTCGGGATCTCCCATTTTTCCAGAAGTGTTCCGTCTGTCTGAAACAGTCCACATTTGATCGTTGTTCCGCCCACATCAATTCCAAATACATATTTCTTCATTGTCAAAATCCGTCTCCTTCTCTTTTTTTGGTCAGATTCGCCTGCACACGTTTGTACAGCTCCTGAGCCGCATTATATCCCATCTTTTTCTGTCTGTGGTTGACAGCCGCAGTCTCAACAATGATCGCCAGATTACGGCCCGGGCGGATCGGAAGCGAATGGCAGACCACCTTATTTCCGAGGAATTCAATGTATTCCTCCTCCAGACCGAGACGGTCGTACTCTTTCTCCTTGTCCCACTCCTCCAGTTTAATGACAAGGTCGATCGACTGCGTATCCTTGACACTCTCAACACCGTAAAGCGTCTTTACATCAATAATACCGATACCTCGCAGCTCGATAAAATGCCGGGTGATATCCGGAGCGGTTCCTACCAGCGTTACATCGCTCACACGACTGATCTCCACCACATCGTCGCTGACCAGTCGATGTCCGCGCTTCAGAAGTTCCAGCGCCGCCTCACTCTTTCCGATACCGCTCTCACCCATGATCAGTACACCTTCGCCGAAAACGTCCACGAGCACACCATGGATCGAAATCATCGGTGCCAGCTGCACACCCAGCCAGCGGATGATCTCAGCCATAAAAGAGGACGTCGATTTATCCGTTCCCAGCGCCGGAACATGGTACTTTTCGCACAGTCCCAGAAGTTCCTGGCCCGGCTGCGAATTTCTTGCAAAAATCACACACGGGATCTTTTTGGACACGAAATCCTCGAACGCCTTGATCCTCTCTTCTCCCGGCAGATGCTGCAGATAAGAAAATTCCACATGCCCGATAATCTGCACACGCTCATTGGGGAAATGCTCATAATACCCTGTCAGCTGCAGCGCCGGACGGTTGATATCCGGCGTCACGATCTTCACATCATCCATGTCCACATCCGGTGTCAGATTTTTCAGGTTCAGTTCCTCCACCAGCTTTGTTAAACCGATTGTCTTCATTTCTTCTCCTCCCAGGGACTCCTCCATCTCTGCCTGTCCGTCCCCGAACCTGCATTCAATGACTCCCTTTTTCTTGATACAGCCTTAACCAAGATACTGCTTTTTATAATTTTAGCACAGGAAAACCATGGATTCAATCTGTTTTACAGATACACAGCATAAAATCAGTTACAGTTCAACCAGGTCTGCACATTTGCACGACTCTTACTCCGTCTTCGAATCCGGGCGGGGTTCTGCGGGGCTGTGGAAAAACTCATATACCTGGCGGGCCGACCTTGCGTTCATGGACGGAACCTGGCTCAACTCTTCCTCGCTGGCATTCTTAACCTCATCCAAACTCTGGTAATGGCGCATCAGCGCCTTCCTGCGGCTCGGTCCAATCCCGGGGATATCATCCAAAATGGAATGGACCTGTCCCTTGCTCCGCAGCAGCCGGTGGTATTCGATCGCAAACCGGTGGGCTTCGTCCTGGATCCTGGTGATCAGCTTAAATCCCTCGCTGCTCCGGTCAATGGGGATCTCGACGTTATTGTAATACAGTCCGCGGGTTCTGTGCTTGTCATCCTTTACCATACCGCAGACCGGGATCGACAGGCCAAGATGCTCCAGAACCTCCTGCGCTACGTTTACCTGTCCGCGGCCGCCGTCCATCATGATCAGATCCGGCAGCCGCTCAAATCCGCTGTCTTCCTGAAGTCCGCGCTGAAATCTCCGTCCCAGCACCTCCTCCATGCTGGCGTAATCGTTTGGCCCCTGAACCGACTTGATCCGAAATTTTCTGTAATCTGCGCGCTTCGGTTTTCCCTTTTCATAGACGATCATTGAGCCGACCGACTGGAATCCACTGATATTTGAGATATCATAGGCCTCGATCCGGTTCAGCCCCGGCAGGTTCAGCCATCCGGAGATTTCCTTCATGGCCCCGGTCGTGCGGGCCTCTTCCCTCTTGATCCGCTCTCTGTCCTGGTTCAGAACGATCTCTGCATTTCTCTGGGCCAGTTCCACCAACTTTTCCTTCGATCCCTTTTTCGGAACACGAATGTGAACACGCCCGCCTCTCTTCTTGCCAAGATACTCCTCCATCAGCTCCTGTTCCTCGATCTCCTCGGAGAGCATCAGTTCCTTCGGAATAAAAGGAGTTCCGGCGTAGAACTGCTTGATAAAACTGAGCAATACCTGACTTTTGGTATCCTCCTCCCCAATCTGAAGGTAATAATGTTCCCGGCCGATCAGTTTACCGGAACGGATAAAGAAGATCTGGACCACAGCGTCCTCCTGATCCATCGCCAGCGCAATCACATCTTTGTCCTCACTGTCGCTGTTGGTGATCTTCTGACGTTCGCCGATCCTCCGGATATTGTCAATCATATCCCGGTATTCTTTCGCCTTTTCGAAGTTCAGAGCTTCCGATTCCCGCATCATTTTTTCCTGCAGTTCCCGGATGATATCCCTGAAATTTCCGTTAAGAAAATCCAAAGCCTGATGGATCTGCTCACGGTATTCCTCCTTCGTCACATATCCCTGGCAGGGCGCTTTGCACTGGTGGATGTGATAATAAAGGCAGGGACGGTCTTTTCCCTGCTCCTGAGGCAGTTTCTTATTACAAGAACGGATCTGATACAATTTCCGGATCAGTTCCACCGTCTCTTTGACCGCCTGGGCGCTTGTATACGGTCCGAAATACTTTGCCTTATCCTTTTTCATCGTCCGGGCAAACATAACGCGGGGATAGTCTTCCTGAACCGTGACTTTGATAAACGGATAGGCCTTATCATCCATCAGCATCGTATTATACTTCGGTCTGTGCTCTTTGATCAGGTTGCATTCCAGCACCAGCGCTTCCAGTTCCGAGTCTGTGACAATATACTCGAAATGATCGATCAGCGAAATCATCTGCTCAATCTTCGGTCCCCGGCGTTTTGCACGACTCTCCTGAAAATACTGGCGGACCCGGTTTTTCAGAGAGATCGCCTTTCCGACATAGATAATCGTATCATCCGCGTCGTGCATCAGATAGACGCCCGGTTTTGCCGGAAGCTTTTTCAGTTCTTCTTCTATATCAAATGCCATTGCTTTTTTCCTTTCACAAACGCTTTCCATCGATACGGCAGAATATCCCGCTTCTTCCGGATCTCAGACATACTGCCGGTTTCCATCACTTCGCTGCCTTCCGGGCAGCGGCATCTCAAGTATGCGAAAACGATCCGGAGCAGGGCATCCGCCCTGCTCCGGACCGCTAACATTTTTTCATACATCGGAAATTCTGCGCATTATACATATTCAACCGTCTCGCTTTCCAAGACGTTATCTTCAACGGGAAGGCTACTTTCTGCCGCTCCATTCTGTGCAGACGCTTCTCCGCCTGTGGGCTGGCTGCCCTGTGCAGTTTTCTCTCCGTCTGCCGGCAGGCTGTCATCCGCAGTCACACCGTCGTCCGATGTCTGGCCTTCCTCCCCGGAAGGAAGTGCTTTTCCGGACTCTGACTGAGACTTGTGGAAAATCTCCATAAATTCTTTTCCTGTGATCGTTTCTTTTTCGATCAGATGCGCGGCGATTCTGTCCATCGTCTCGCGGTTCGCCGCCAACATGGTCTTCGCCGTCTCATAGGCCTCCTTCAGCACCCGCATGACTTCATGGTCGATCTCCGTCGCCGTAGCATCCCCGCAGTTGAGAACAATACGTCCATCCAGATACTGATTTTCCTGCGTCGCAAGTCCCATCAAGCCAAATTTCTCGGACATTCCGTACTGAGTGATCATCGCACGGACGATCTTGGTCGCCTTCTCAATATCATTCGACGCTCCTGTTGTCACATTTCCGAATACGATCTCCTCCGCGGCACGACCGCCCAGGCATTCGACGATCATCGCTTCCAGTTCGCTCTTGGTGTTCAGATATTTTTCTTCTTCCGGAACCTGCATTACATAGCCGAGCGCGCCCATCGTCCTCGGCACGATCGTGATCTTCTGTACCGGTTCCGAATCTTTCTGAAGCGCGCTGATCATCGCATGCCCGACTTCATGGTAGGAGACAATTCTCCGTTCTTCCTGGCTGAGGATACGGTCTTTTTTCTCTTTTCCGACAAGAACCACTTCCACCGCCTCGAGAAGATCCTTCTGAGACACGGCTTTTCTTCCGTTTTTAACCGCAAGGATCGCGGCCTCATTGATCATATTGGCGAGATCAGAGCCCACCGCGCCGGAAGTCGCCAGCGCGATCCCCTCCAGATCCACACTTTCATCAAGAAGGACATTTTTCGCGTGTACTTTCAGAATTTCCACACGCCCTTTCAGATCCGGGCGTTCCACGATGATCCTCCGGTCAAACCGGCCCGGACGCAGCAGCGCAGGATCCAGAACCTCCGGACGATTCGTTGCCGCCAGGATCAGAAGACCCTTGGAGGTATCGAAACCATCCATCTCGGCGAGAAGCTGATTCAGAGTCTGCTCCCTCTCGTCATTTCCGCCGTAGTGAGAATCACGGGTTTTTCCGATGGCATCGATCTCATCGATAAAAATGATACAGGGAGCGTTTTTCTTCGCCTCCTCGAACAGATCGCGGACACGGGATGCGCCGACGCCGACGAACATCTCCACAAACTCCGAACCGGACAACGAAAAAAACGGCACATGAGCTTCTCCCGCCACCGCCTTTGCCAGCAGCGTTTTACCGGTACCCGGAGGGCCGACCAGCAGCGCTCCTTTCGGCAGCTTAGCTCCGATCTTTGTATACTTTCCGGGGTTGTGAAGGAAATCCACAACCTCCTGCAGTGATTCCTTCGCCTCATCCTGACCGGCCACGTCCTTAAACAGAACACCGGTCTCCTTCTGGACATACGTCTTGGCTTTGCTCTTGCCGACGCCGCCCATCATTCCGCCGCCTTTGTTCATGCTCCGCATCAGCCATACCATCACGCCGACCAACAGGATCACCGGTAAAAGCACGGAGACCAGTGAATAGATCAGGCTTGCGGTTCCATCGGGCATTTCTTTTCTGTATGGAATATCATTTTCATCCAGCAGTTCCTTCAGCGACTCCTCGTCTCCCACCAGAACTGTCTGATATTCCGACGGTGCAAGGGGATCAGAACTGTCCGGATCCGGTATGATTGTCAGAATATTCGACTGAATAATTACCTCGTCCACCTGATCATCTTCAACCATCTGCAAAAACTGGCTGTAGCTGATTTCCTCCTGTGAACTGTCTCCCAGAACATTATTCATCAGCCCCAAAAACATCAGTGCAACCAGGATGCACACAAGAACCATAAGCAGCGTCTGCTTATTTCTTGGTCCTTCCCCGTTTCCGGGGCCTTGCGGATCCTGGTTCTGATTGTTTGGCTTGTTATCCATTTCTTTCCTCCTTACGCAGAAATCTATTGTCTGACGCTGTCGACCCGGAGAATTCGAAAATCCCTCGTCCCTGCAGCGTCTTCTCAGTGAAGTCAACTATTTCACAGCTGTGAAATAGTTGCTTTTATCAGCATCCGCCAATTACCCTGATTATTACATTATAATGGATTCATTTTCAATGCGCAAGCAACACTTTATGAAATTACTGTGAAGAGGAATGCGGACGAAGGCGGCGGGGGCCGACGGCAGTCGTGTAGGGCGGGCGGCTGCCATCACCCCCCGCCCCCGTATGATTTTTGGGGAAGCGATACGATAAATTAAGAAATAAGGTTCTCTGTTCGGCTGGTTGAATTGTTACGGCATCCTATCGTTAAAAATCGCTTCGCGATGGACCGGATGCCTGCAGGCATTACGGTTTTCATACGGTCTGTGCAGCAAATGCGCAGGCCATATAAACAATAACCGTGTTCTTTCATTAATTGATATTGCAAAGGGAGTATCATAGAATTAAAATTGTAATCGATGCATGGCAGATTTCAAGGTGCGGAACATGACCGGCCAGTATTCGGCAGCGGTTCCGCAGGATCTGTGCATTTTAGTGAACGGTTACGATTTTTTTGAGACGACTGAACTTGCCGATAAAAAGGAGGATTTCCCATGTTAATGCCTGAAATGGAAACGGAACGATTGATCATAAGAAGTACACGGGAGGCGGACGGGCCGGACTGCCTTTCTCTCTGGCTGGACGAAGAGGTCGGCAGATATCTGGCTGATCCTCCCCGTGAGAAAGCCAGTGAAAAATATCTGAATTTTGCTGTCGGGATCGAAAACAGCACCAGTTGGTATCCGATGGTGATGATCCATAAAGAAAGCGGAGAATTTCTCGGAACCTGCAGTGTCGTTCCCAGGGAAGACGGCGCCTGCTGGGATTTCGGGTACTGCATCCGGCAAAAATACTGGCGGCAGGGATACGGCACAGAAACGCTCCGCCGGCTGATCCGGCAGGGCGTCGAAAACGGCGTCCGCTCCTTCACCGCCGACGTGGCCGTCGAAAACGCCGGTTCCAACGCCCTGCTGCAAAAACTCGGCTTCCGGATCTGGAAATCCGGCAGCACCTTTCAAAAATCCGGCACCGACATTATCTACCCGGAATACACCTACCGTCTGGATCTCCCACAGACCAACAGCCTGTAAGCAACTCCTGTTTCCGCAGCCTGCAAACAGATAATAACAATTCAACCGATATTTCTCATTTACTGTTTTCAGAAACCAGCGGCCTCATTTACCACACAATCTGGCCGAACAGTCACTCCCCATCACCATTACTCACTTCTTCTCTCTTTCAAGAAACCAGCCGCCGCCGTACATTGCTGAGAGGGCGTGCGGCCGGCGCTGCTCCCGGTCCAGGGGGAGTGAACGCGCGTGTGCGCCGGGCATCTGTGGGGATGTGAGAAAATCTTAACGCTCAGAACCCCTTCCGGAAGGGGCAGGCGCAGGGCTTCACGCCCGGAGCCTGAGGAGCGCTGAGCCGGGAATTTATCAAAAATTCCTGTCGAATCGCTCCGGTACCCGTCCGCCGGACTTCGGGACGGTTAGATTTTCCACACCTTTGCAGCCGCCCGCCCCCCCCCCCAGCCGCCAGCCCCGCGGTGCGTTGGGG
>ERZ1090862.1038-NODE-1040-length-12429-cov-5.765880_pt1 | contig 12429 bp, 12 predicted proteins | sample MGYA00478481_ERZ1090862 | MGnify/ENA primary metagenome ERZ1090862 (study PRJEB33644, sample SAMEA5815745) | chicken gut metagenome | biome: Chicken; feature: Gastrointestinal Tract; material: Caecum | place: Ireland | collected 2019-01-01 | study: A study of... | reverse complement strand
GTCGGCAGCGTCAGATGTGTATAAGAGACAGATGTGGGACTGGATTATCTGACGCTGGCCAGAGCCACCGGAACACTGTCCGGAGGTGAGGCCCAGAGGATCCGTCTTGCGACGCAGATCGGTTCCGGACTCGTGGGGGTTGCGTACATCCTGGATGAGCCCAGTATCGGACTGCACCAGAGAGATAATGACAAGCTTCTGGCCACTCTTAAGCATCTCCGGGACCTGGGGAATACGCTGATCGTCGTGGAACATGATGAGGATACCATGCTGGCGGCCGATTACATTGTGGATATCGGTCCGGGAGCCGGTGAACATGGCGGAGAAGTGGTGGCTGTGGGCAATGCCCGGGAGATCATGGAGAATCCGGACTCCGTTACAGGAGCATATCTGAGCGGAAAAATCAAAATACCGGTTCCGACAGAGAGAAGAAAGCCGACAGGTTTTCTGAAAGTCATCGGTGCGGCCGAAAATAATTTGAAAAATATCAATGTCGACTTTCCGTTAGGCGTCATGACTTGCGTGACAGGCGTTTCCGGTTCCGGAAAGAGTTCTCTTGTCAATGAGATACTGTATAAAAGGCTTGCGCGTGATCTGAATCATGCCCGGACCATACCGGGAAAACATAAACGGATCGAGGGGCTTGACAAGGTAGATAAAGTGATCAATATTGATCAGTCGCCGATCGGGAGAACGCCGAGATCCAATCCTGCGACATACACAGGAGTGTTTGATCTGATCCGGGATCTGTTTGCCGCTACTCCGGACGCCAAGGCGAGAGGCTACAAGAAAGGAAGATTCAGCTTTAATGTGAAGGGCGGACGATGTGAGGCGTGCGCAGGAGACGGAATTCTCAAGATTGAGATGCATTTTCTCCCGGATGTGTATGTTCCGTGCGAGGTCTGCGGCGGAAAGCGCTATAACAGGGAAACCCTGGAAGTGAAGTATAAGGGGAAGACGATCTATGATGTTCTCAATATGACTGTGGAGGAAGCACTGGAATTTTTTGCCCATGTGCCCAGTATCCGAAGAAAGATGGAGACACTCAATGATGTCGGGCTGTCATATATCAGACTGGGACAGCCGTCCACGGAACTGTCCGGGGGTGAGGCGCAGAGGATTAAGCTTGCCGCCGAGCTCAGCAAAAGAAGCACAGGAAAGACGGTTTATATTCTGGACGAACCGACGACAGGATTACATTTTGCAGACGTGCATAAGCTTACAGAAATACTCCGCCGTCTGGCAGGAGATGGAAACACAGTGATCGTGATTGAGCATAATCTGGATGTGATAAAGACGGCGGATTATATCATTGATATCGGCCCGGAAGGCGGAGATAAGGGCGGCACGATTGTAGCATGCGGCACCCCGGAAGAGGTTGCGAAGAATGAAAGATCATATACCGGGAAGTATATAGATGCAATCCTTAAGAAAAAATAAATATAAAAAAAGGGGTTTCCATTTTCTGAAAAGTCTATTATACTAATGTTGCGGACTGCAGGAGAGACTGTATGCCTCCGTCCGTATTTACAAGAATGATAAATTCCCTCGGGGATGAGAGATACATGAGTTCCGGCACGGCATTTCTGCACGTGCCGGAAAAGGTTTGTGGGAAACCGGTTTACAAGAAGAGAAAGCTGCCTGCAGGCCGTCAGGGGAAAGGGTATAATGCGTTTAGAAGGGAGAATCGATATGTCTGTAGATCTTGGAATAGATTTGGGAACCGCCAGCGTGCTGGTATACGTTAAGGGAAAAGGAGTTGTGCTGAAGGAACCATCGGTCGTGGCTTTTGACCGGGATACGAATGTGATCAAGGCAATCGGAGAGGAGGCTCGCCTCATGCTCGGACGGACGCCCGGAAATATTGTTGCAGTGCGTCCGCTGAGACAGGGGGTTATCTCGGACTATACCGTGACGGAAAAGATGATAAAATATTTTGTGCAGAAAGCACTGGGCAAACGTACGTTTAAGAAACCGCGCATCAGTATCTGTGTGCCCAGCGGAGTTACTGAGGTTGAAAAGAAGGCTGTGGAAGAAGCCACTTTTGCGGCAGGGGCGAGAGAAGTGCATCTGATCGAGGAACCTGTTGCGGCGGCTATCGGAGCCGGAATCGACATCGCAAAGCCATGCGGAAATATGATTGTCGATATCGGCGGAGGTACCGCGGATATTGCTGTCATTTCTCTGGGCGGAACAGTGGTCAATACTTCCATCAAGGTCGCGGGAGACGATTTTGATGAGGCGATTGTACGTTATATGAGGAAAAAGCATAATCTGCTGATCGGAGAGAGGACAGCAGAAGATATCAAGATAAAGATCGGAACCACATATCCTCTCGTGGAGGAGGAAACGATGGAAGTAAGAGGAAGAAACCTTGTAACGGGACTTCCGAAAACGGTTACCGTGACTTCGTCGGAGACTGAGGAGGCGCTCCGTGAGGCCACGAGCCAGATTGTTGAGGCTGTTATCTCAGTGCTGGAGCAGACCCCTCCGGAGCTTTCGGCGGATATTCTGGACAGGGGGATTGTTCTGACAGGAGGCGGAGCTATGCTCCGGGGGCTGGAAGAGCTGATCGAAGAGAAAACAGGAATCAATACGATGACGGCAGAAGACCCTATGAAGGTCGTTGCCATTGGGACAGGACAGTTTGTGGAGTTTATGAGCGGAAGAAAGGACTTTTGATATCCGCTCCGGCAGAGACAGAAGGGTTATCGGACAGGGGTGTGCTTGAAAAAACGCACCCCTTTTCTGCTGTTCAGGATAAAAACTCAATGTCCTCAGATGACGAAGGAGAGAAGGAAAAGGCATTGCAGACAGTTACAGGATATGTGGATCATATAGTATTCCGCAATGAAGAAAACGGATATACGGTTTTTCATCTGGACAACGATGACGGCGAAGTGACCTGTGTGGGGAACTTTAATTTCATCAGCGAAGGTGAAATGATGGAACTGGAGGGAGAGTATGTAAACCATAATGTTTATGGCAGTCAGTTCAGAGTTTCATCCTATCAGATGAAGGAACCTGAGGATCTGGTTTCTATTGAGAGATATCTCGGCTCAGGCGCGGTGAAGGGAGTGGGCGCTTCGCTTGCCGGAAGAATTGTACGGAAATTCAAAGAGGACACGTTCCGTATTATAGAACAGGAGCCGGAGCGGCTCGCGGAGATCAAGGGCATCAGTGAACGTAAGGCGAGAGAGATTGCCGTGCAGGTAGAGGAAAAAAAGGATATGCGCAAGGCTATGATCTATCTGCAGAAATACGGGATCTCGATCGCGCTGGGCGCAAAGATATACCGTCAGTATGGGATGAAGCTTTACAGAGTTCTGGAGGAAAATCCATATCAGCTGGCGGATACGATTGACGGGGTCGGTTTCCGCACTGCAGATGAGATCGCATCCCGCATCGGAATTCACACGGACTCTGATTACCGCATAAAAAGCGGAATATTCTATACACTTCAGCAGGCGGTAAATGAAGGACATGTATATCTTCCGCAGGATGTGCTTCTGAGACGGGCCAGCGCTCTGCTGGAGGTGGAAATTCAGAATATCGAAAAATATATAATGGACCTCTGTATCGAGCGCAAAACTGTGATAAAGGAATCCGGAGGAGTGACATGCATTTATCCGGCAAGATACTATTATATGGAACTGAATACGGCAAAGATGCTTCATGATCTTGACATCGACTGCAAAATGCCGGAAGAGATGATGGAAACACGGCTGAAAAAGGTGGAGCAGAGAGAACAGATCGAGCTGGATCCTCTGCAGCACCGGGCAGTGATCGAGTCGATCAAGCACGGTCTTCTTGTTCTTACCGGAGGACCCGGTACCGGAAAAACGACGACCATAAACACAATGATACAGTTTTTTGAGAGCGAAGATATGAGCATTCTTCTGGCTGCCCCCACCGGCCGTGCCGCGAAAAGGATGACGGAAGCTACCGGCTATGAGGCACAGACCATTCACCGTCTTCTCGAAGTGAGCGGGAATCCGGAGGAAGAAGGGAATATGGGAGGATTTATGCGGAACAGAGAGAATCCTCTTGAAGCGGATGTCATTATCATTGACGAAATGTCCATGGTAGATCTGCCGCTGATGCATGCACTGCTCTCGGCCACTGTTCCCGGGACCAGACTCATTCTGGTGGGAGATGTGGATCAGCTGCCCTCTGTGGGACCCGGGAGCGTGCTGAAGGATATCATACGTTCGGAAAGTTTTCCGGTCGTGCGGCTTACGAGAATATTCCGTCAGGCGGGAGAAAGCGATATTGTCGTCAATGCGCATAAGATCAATGCAGGGGAACCGGTGGTGCTGGATAACAAAAGCAGAGATTTCTTTTTTCTCCGGCGTCAGGATGCCGATGTGATCATAAGTGTGATCATAACATTGATTCAGAAGAAACTTCCGGGGTATGTGGGCGCGTCTCCGAATGAGATCCAGGTCATGACTCCGACCAGAAAAGGTCTGCTGGGAGTGGAGCGGCTTAATACGATTCTGCAGAGATATCTGAATCCGGCGGCTCAGGAGAAAAAAGAGAAAGAGATCAACGGGCGGCTCTTCCGTCAGGGTGACAAGGTGATGCAGATCAAGAACAACTATCAGCTTGAGTGGGAAGTGTGTACGAAATTCGGACTCACAGTTGACCGAGGAATGGGAGTGTTCAACGGCGATATGGGAATTGTGACGGAGATCAATGAGTATACGGAAACCGTGGAGGTTGAGTTTGATGAGGCGAGAAAGGTAAAATACAGTTTTGATATGACGGATGAACTGGAACATGCGTATGCGATTACCGTACATAAATCACAGGGGAGCGAATATCCTGCGGTGATCATTCCGCTGCTTCCCGGTCCGAGACTTCTGTACAACAGGAATCTGCTGTATACCGCCGTGACGCGGGCGAAACGGTGTCTCACAATTGTAGGGAGTGATAAGACATTTCAGGAAATGATACAAAACAAAAACGAACAGGAAAGATTTACGGGGCTGGCAGAGCGTATAAAGGAATTTTAGATCTTCTTTATCCCCCGGTATGTCCTTTCTGCGGAAGAATCACAGCGGAAGAGATCTGTCCGGAGTGCAGAAAAAAGATCGTCTATATCAGGGAGCCGGCCTGTATGCACTGTGGGAAACCACTGAAACTGGATTCGGAAGAATACTGTTCAGACTGCCGGGGCAGAAAGTCCTTTGTCCGGCAGGGAAAGAGCGTATGGCTTCATTCCGGACCGGTCCCCGGAGCGGTCTATCGGTTTAAGTATCACAACAGACGCAGATACGGGCAGATATTTGCGAAAGAAATGGCAGAAAGATATGAGGATCAGATCCGGAAATGGAAGATCGAGGAAATCATTCCGGTGCCGCTTCACCGGAAGAAAAAGAAAAAGCGCGGGTATAATCAGGCAGAGATCATAGCGGCGGAACTTGCGGCCTGTGTGCATCTGCCTGTCAGGAACGATGTTCTGTTCCGGGTGAAAGATACAAAGCCGCAGAAACAGTTTGACAACAGAGAGAGAAAAAGAAATCTTCAGGGAGCGTTTGCGGTTTCGAGAAACTGGATTCCCTGCAGAAATGTCCTGCTTATCGATGACATTTATACTACCGGAAGCACGATAGAACGCTCGGCGAAAATGCTGAAAAAGGCGGGAGCTGAAAATGTCTACTTTTTGACTGTAAGCATTGGACAAGGGCTTTGAGTATATGATATACTAAAACATAATGGTCTGATTTCGTGCAGAAACTATAATTTAAATCTATAGGAAGGATGTGAGGTCAGGATCATGCTGGATAAGAACAGAATACGTCTTATGACAAAAATGGCAGTATACGAAAAAGAATATGCAGAAGAAGATATAAAGATCACAGGTTATTATAAGAAGGACTATTCCAGTTTCAATACCTGGGTTACTCTGATCTGGGTGACAGTAGGCTTTGCTCTGGCGGCGGGATTGTTTGTGTTCTGTAATGCGACAACGATCCTTGAAGGGCTGACGATCTTTAAACTGATACTTCTTGTCGCGATCGCTGTCGGCTTTTATCTGATCCTTCTGATCGTTTATGGTATGGGAGCGGGGATTTTTTATAAGAAAAAGCATGAGAAGGCAAAACAGAGGGTGAAAAAATATTACAGGGATTTATCCCGGCTGGAAAAGATGTATAAGAAGGAGAAAGACAGATTATGAGCACATTACTCGTTTGGCGGGAAAGACTGAGAAAACTTTATGCCGGCTATTCACTCTACATTTTGAAGATCCTGCAGCTGCTTCTCGGGCTTCTGCTGTTTGGAATGATCAATTCGAATATCGGTTTCATGGAGAAGGCGTCATCGATCTTCTGTACGGCAGGTCTGGCCGTGATCTGTACGTTCTTTCCGATGATCGTTATGGTACTGGCGGCGGCAGTTCTCATCCTGGTGCATTTTTATGCACTTTCAATGCCTATTGCAGTGGTATCTCTCGTACTGTTTCTGCTGATGTACATATTTTACTTCCGTTTTACCCCGGGAAAAGCATGGCTTGTCATACTCTCGGCACTTGCGTTTGGACTGAAGATACCCTTTGTCATTCCGGCGGTGTTCGGACTGCTGGGGACTCCCGTGTGGATCGTGCCGGCGTGCTGCGGAATTATATCTTATTACATGGTACATTTTGTCAAAGCGTCTTCAACGGCACTTCAGAGCGCGAGCGGAGAAGAAATGTTTGAAGGCCTGATGAATTTTACACGGCAGGTGCTGGGCAGCGCGGAAATGTGGCTGATGGTCATGGCGGTCGTGATAGGCATTCTTGTTGTCAATGCAGTGCGCACGCGGTCAGCTGACCATGCCTGGAAGATCGCATCGGCGGCCGGAACGGCAGTTTGTGTAATAGTGGCTGTTGCGGGAAGCATAGCACTCAGTCTTCATATTTCTTATGTGATAGTGGCTGTAAGCGCGGTGCTGGGTGTCCTGACAGGACTGGTTCTTGAATTTCTGTTTTTCTCTGTCGACTACTCCAGAACAGAGCATATACAGTTTGAAGACGACGAATACTATTATTATGTGAAGGCGGTGCCCAAAGTCGGAGTCCCTGTACCGGAGAAAACAGTAAAGCACATAACGGAACATCAGGCTCAGGAAACGGAGAGAGGCGGTATGTCCGGCAGCGATGCGGCGTCTCAGACCGTGCAGAACAGTACAGCGGCGAAGGAAGAGGCGGTCAGGAAACAGTCCACAGATGAGATTCTTCTGACGAGAAGCCTGAGCAAAGAGCTGGGGCTGGATAAAGATACGGAAAAATACAATTAAGATAATTTTATGCATGTGTGAAAGAATGAGGCGGTGGCACACAGAATGATGGACATGATAAAAAATTTTCTGGACAGATATACGAATAATGCATATATCCCGAATATACAGATTACCGATGTCATAGAAATACTGATCGTGACAGTGATCGTATATGAGATTATGCTGTGGATCAAAAACACAAAGGCGTGGATGCTTCTGCGGGGAATCATCATGCTTGGACTTTTCATTCTTATTGCTCTGATATTCAGAATGAATACGATCCTGTTTCTTGCGAGAGAATCAATCAATGTGCTGGCGATTGCCGCAGTGGTAGTATTTCAGCCGGAACTCAGACGTGCGCTGGAAAAACTCGGGGAAAAAAACCTTCTCAGCAATATCAATCCGTTTGAGAGAAATAAGGCCAATATGAGGTTTTCCGATGAAACGGCTGACAGTATTGTAAAGGCATGCTATGACATGGGGAGCGTCTGTACAGGAGCCCTGATCGTTGTGGAGCAGGCGATCCAGCTTACGGAATATGAGATGACCGGGATTGAACTTGACTGCAAAGTGTCTTCGCAGGTTCTGATCAATATTTTTGAACATAATACGCCGCTTCACGACGGAGCAGTCATAATCCGGGGAGACAGGATTACTTCCGCCACATGTTATCTTCCCCTTTCGGATAATATGACGATCAGCAAGGATCTCGGCACGAGGCATCGGGCTGCCCTTGGAATGAGCGAAGTGTGTGATGCGCTGATCATTGTAGTGTCTGAAGAGACAGGGCTTGTCTCCGTTGCTTCCGGGGGAGAGCTTTCCCGTGGAATCAGCCCTGAGGAACTGAGAAAACGGCTGAGCCAGATTCAGTATAGAAATTCCGAGAACAGGAAGTTTACTATACGGAAAGGATGGCGCAGATCATGAGAAAATACAGGTTTTCCAGAAATTTAGGTTTAAAGATCATGGCGTTTGTGTTCTCCGTTGTTCTCTGGCTGATCGTGGTCAATGTAGACGATCCCGTTACTCGCGATACATTTACGGATATTCCGGTCACATTTGTGAATGATGATATCATTACACAGGACGGAAATGTATATCAGGTAGTCGGAGAGCAGAGTGTAAATGCAACAATTGCCGCAAAGAGATCCATACTTCAGAATCTTGACACGGATGATATTGTGGCCACGGCTGATATCAGAGAAATGGATACCGATACCGGGCTTGTTCCGGTAGAGGTAAGCATACCGGATCTGACGCTGGGCAGGGACTATCAGTCGGCTCAGGCCAGCCCCACAAATCTTCAGATTCGGGTTGAAAAGACAGGAAAGAAAGTGCTGACCCTGATAGCGGATACACAGGGAAATCAGAGAGACGGATACATCATCGGAGATATGACGGTAAGCCCGGAGAGGATAACGATCACCGGGGCTGAGTCACAGGTAGAACAGATTAGCCGTGCGGTTGCGCTGATTCAGATTTCAGGTATATCCAAGGATACAGATATAGAAGCGGAACTGAAACTGTATGATGAATACGGGAATGAGCTGTCTCAGAACCAGCTGTCCAATAATCTTGGAGAGGACGGCATTACGGTGCATGTGGAAGTGCTGGAGGAGAAGAGTGTTCCGGTGAACTTCTCGGTATCCGGAACACCTGCCGAAGGATATCAGTACGTGGACTGTGTCAGCGAACCCGAGAGCGTTCAGATATGCGGAAGAGGAGATGTGCTGGATGATGTGAATTCCATTGATGTTCCGGCGTCTGTGCTGAATATTGACGGAGTATCAGAAAACATGGAACAGAGTGTTGATATCACCCCGTATCTTCCGGAAGGCGTAAGTCTGACAGAAGAGGCGTCAGGTACGGTAACTGTTACAGTCCGGATTGAGCAGGAAGGAATGAGAACGATCGATCTTTTGGTAAGTTCGGTGAGAATCAATAATCTGTCGGACGGCCTTCAGGTCTCGTATCAGCCGGATGCGGAAATTTCTCTTCAGTTCAGAGGAGAACAGGAGCTTCTTGATGTTCTGGATATCAGCAATGCCGTGTCTGTTGATATGACAGACTATACAGAACCGGGGACATACGATGTCCCTGTCACGGTGAATGTCCCGGACGGAATCACAGTCGTAGGCGAGACGACGGTACAGCTTACGCTTGAAGAAAAAACAGATGAGACCGTTCCGCAGGACCAGGAAAGTCAGAGCGGGGAGGAACAAGAACAGCCGGAGGGCGGACAGGAGGAAGAAGATGGTCAGTGAGAAGGTTGTGATCAAAAATCCCACCGGACTACATTTGAGACCGGCAGGACTGTTTTGTAAGACTGCTATGGAATTTAAGAGCAGGATCACAGTTCATAAGAAAACAAAGCATGAAGATGTGACTGCAAATGCAAAAAGTGTGTTGAGTGTGCTTGGGGCATGTATTAAAAGCGGCGATGAAATCATGATAGTCTGCGAGGGCGATGATGAGGAAGAGGCGCTGAATGTAATGACACAGCTTGTGAGAGACGGCCTGGGAGAATAGAAAGAAAGGGATAAAGGAGGAAAAATTTCATGAGCAGAGCAACACTGGTGATCATGGCAGCCGGAATAGGGAGCCGTTTCGGCGGAGGAATCAAACAGCTGGCTCCTGTAGGCCCGAATGGCGAGATCATTATGGATTATTCCATTTATGATGCAATGGAAGCAGGATTTGACAAAGTGGTATTTGTAATCCGGAGAGATCTCGAAAAGGACTTCAGAGAAGCAATAGGAAAACGGGTGGAGAAGTATGTTGATGTGGCTTACGCCTATCAGGAGACAGAGGATATTCCTGAAAAATACCGCGAAAGATTCAGCGGAAGAACAAAACCCTGGGGAACTGGACAGGCTATCCTCTGCTGCAGAGATGTGGTTGATACCCCCTTTCTTGTCATAAATGCGGATGACTACTACGGGAAAGAGGCTTACAGGGAAGCGTATTCTTATTTGACAAGTGAGAATAAGAATGATAAAATTGAAATTTGTATGGTAGGATTTGTGCTGAAAAATACTCTTAGCGAGAACGGCGGGGTAACCCGAGGACTCTGCAGGGTGGATGAAAACAATATGCTTACCAACATCGTTGAGACACATAATATTGAAAAGAAAGACGGGCAGGCTGTTATCTGCACGGATGGTGAGTGTGTTGTTATCGATGCAGAATCACCGGTCTCCATGAATATGTGGGGCCTGACACCAGAGTTTTTTGATGTGCTTCAGACAGGTTTTGAAACGTTTCTGGAAAATGTCGAAGACGGAGATCTGAAGGCAGAGTATCTTCTTCCGACACTGATCGGAGAACTGCTTGAGAAGGGAAGAATTAATGTAAAGGTGCTCCATTCGGGAGATCAGTGGTTTGGCGTGACATACAAAGAAGACAGGGAAGCTGTGGTAAACGCTGTAAACAGCCTGGTGAAAAAAGGACTTTATCCGGAGAGACTGTTTGCCGAGAAACGTTAACGGCATGGCGGTATACTGAGAGATAAGAGAAAACATCGTTATTCTGCTGTAAACTAAGTGATAAAGGAAAGTTTGATAATGTCTAGAAAACGAAGGAATACTCCTGTTGCGGAAAAGAGAAGGACGAATACGGACAGATATTCCAGAAGGTCAAGAAAGAACCGGTTCGGAATGATCTGTCTCCTGCTTCAGACAATTTTAAGTCTGGCATTTATGGCGGTTGTTGTGCTTCTGGATATGCTTCCGGCCAGATACCTTATTCTGGTGGGGCTGATCCTCTTTTTCCTGTGGAATATTACATTGAATACACAGGTGTCCAGAAAGAAGCGTGTCATGATCGGAAAGGTTTTCAGTGTAGTTATAATGACCTTTCTTGTTACGGGAACATATTATATTGCGGAAGCCAATGATATGATCGGAAAGATTGCGGGAGGCAGTTTTAAGGTTGATCAGATGGTCGTTGCTGTTCTTGCGGATGACCCGGCTGAAACCCTTGAGGACGCGGCGGATTATAATTTTGGCGTCCAGTTTGCCAGAGGGGCAGACAATATGCAGACTGCAGTGATGGATATTGAGAAAGAACTGGGTGTGGACACAATAGAGATGACAGAATGTGATTCCATTCAGGAACAGGCTCAGATGCTCCATGACGGAGAGGTCGACGCAATTATTTATAATGAGGCTTATACAGAAAATCTCGAAGAAGCTTTTGAGAACTACAGCGACAGTGTAAGAATCATATACACACACGAGATCAGAGTAGAGCTTGACTTCGGAGGCTCCTCCAACATTACAAAAGAGCCGTTTACCGTATACATAAGCGGAATTGACGTATATGGAGACATCTCACAGTCAAGCCGCAGCGATGTGAATATAATCGCTGTTGTCAATCCGCAGACTTATCAGGTGCTGCTGGTTACAACTCCGCGCGATTACTATGTGGAGATTCCGGGTGTCTCGGATGGAATAGAAGATAAACTTACCCATGCAGGAATATATGGCATTGACGCTTCCATGTCTACTCTCGGTGAACTGTATGAGACAGATATCAACTATTATGTGCGGCTTAATTTTACCTCTCTCATTGATATTGTGGATGCCCTCGGAGGAGTGGACGTCTACTCGGAATTCGAGTTTACTACAAGCAAAAATGCCGGCGTAGTGATGGATGTGGAGAAAGGATATAACCATTTTGACGGCGAAGAGGCACTTGCCTTCAGCCGTGAGAGAAAGAATCTTGAAGATGGAGATAATCAGAGAGGAAAGAATCAGCAGGCAGTGATCACTGCGATGCTCAAGAAGGTGCTTTCGCCGACAATGCTTCTCCGCGCAAGCAGCATTATGAATGAAGTGAGCGAGGGTGTCGAGACTAATATTTCACAGTCTCAGATCAATGCACTGATCAAGTATCAGCTGAGCAAAGACGCCCATTGGAGTATTCAGTCAGTGGCAGCGACAGGAACTCCGTCGAGAGAATATTGTTATTCTTCATCGGATCCGCTGTACGTGACGATTCCGGATGAAGAAAATGTAAGTGAAATTATTGATCTTGTCAATATAGTGGAAGAGGGCGGAACGCTGCCGGATGCGGAAGGCCTGAATTAATATGCAGATTTGCGGAATGGGGCTGTCGCATGAGGAAATAAATTCCTCATGCGATATGTCCCTCTTTTGACGT
>ERZ1090862.1036-NODE-1038-length-12436-cov-7.479040_pt1 | contig 12436 bp, 11 predicted proteins | sample MGYA00478481_ERZ1090862 | MGnify/ENA primary metagenome ERZ1090862 (study PRJEB33644, sample SAMEA5815745) | chicken gut metagenome | biome: Chicken; feature: Gastrointestinal Tract; material: Caecum | place: Ireland | collected 2019-01-01 | study: A study of... | reverse complement strand
CCTGTGACCGGTTTCTTCTTCAGCGCCATAGCCATTCTCCTTTTCGTTCTATCATTTCATCAATACGGCTGATATAGTCCGTAATGTTCTTTACATTTTCAATGCGGATAATGCCGATCTCCTTCCCGTTTTCTTCCCTGACAGGCTCTCTGAGCAGGATCTTGGTAGATGCTCCCGCACCCGCGGCAAGGATGGTCTGCTTTTCTTCCATAATTAGTATATTGTAAATTCCGGCTTTGTCAACCTCTGCATACCCTACATTCTCGAAATTTCCGGCGATATTCTTCTGCCGGTACAGATAATAAGGCGCAAGTCCCATCTTCCGCGCACATGCGGCGGCATCTCCCACCATCTGCGAGATCTCGGAATGAAGTTCAGCCGTCCTCCCCTCCTGCCCGAATTTCGCCGCCCTCTTGATGGCAAGGGCGTGGACCGTCAGGCTGTCCGGATGGAGTGCTTCCACCTTTGCAAGAGTATCCTGCATATCCGCCGCCGTCTCTCCGGGGAGCCCGGCGATAAGGTCCATGTTGATATTGTCAAATCCCAGCTTCCGCGCCATATGGAAGGCACGTTCCACATCCTCCACTGTATGCCGCCGTCCCACCAGATCCAGCGTCTTCTGCTGCATGGTCTGGGGATTGACTGAGATTCTTGTGACCGGATATTTACGGATCACCCGCAGTTTTTCCTCTGTGATACTGTCCGGCCTTCCCGCCTCAATGGTAAATTCCAGCGTCTGGTCAAGATCAAAACATTCCGTTATCGTGCCCAGAAGGCGGTCCAGCTGTTCCGGCTCCAGCGTCGTCGGCGTCCCTCCCCCGATGTACACGGTGTCCGGCCGCCTTCCTGCCGCCTTCCTGCCCAGCGCTCGGATCTCTTTGACCAGCGCGTCCAGATAAGAGTCCACCCGGTCCCGCCACTGGTCGATGGGGGATGAGCTGAAGGAACAGTAGGAACATACACTGGGACAGAAAGGGATCCCCACATACAGGCTGAACCCCTCGGCACAGTCCAGCCGTGACAGAAGCTCATGCTCCCGGCAGGCGATCTCATAGGCAAGTTCCGCCTTCTCCCGGCTGACAAAATCTTCCTCCTGAAACGATCGCAGGATCTCCTCCCTGCTGACTCCCTCCTCGATCTTCTGCATGATCAGCTTAGTGGGGCGCACCCCTGTCAGTATCCCCCAGGCAAGGCCGCTTCCGTTCCTCTCCTCCAGATATTGATATACCCGCCGGGTCACTGCCCATTTTTCCTCCTGGAGCTGCCTTTCATCCGGATCCTGTATGACAGGAAGCCCGATTTCCTCAGGGAAGACCGAAAAAGAGGAACCTCCCGGCATATGCAGCTTCACGAGAGGTTCCTGCTGCCCGTCTACCTTCTGTTCCACCTCTTCCCCCGGATAGAAGGCTTTCACGATATGATATATATTGTAAGTGAATTTATTTCTTTTGCTCTCAATTCTGATCATTTTCTCCTCCGAACCAAGACCATACTTCCAACCCGTTTTTCAGCCGGTCACACGAAAGGATTATATTTCTTCTCATATCCAATCGTGGTCTCTTCCATATGTCCCGGATACACCTTCGTCTCCTCCGGCAGCACCAGCAGCCGGTCCCGAACAGAGCGCACCAGGTCGCTCATGCTCCCCGTCGGAAGATCCGTTCTCCCGACAGAGGCCCGGAACAGCGTATCTCCGCTGAAGAGCACCCGCTCTTCCGGAATATAGTAACAGCATCCCCCCGCCGTGTGTCCCGGCGTGCGGATCACCTGGATCTCAGATCCGGCAATATGCAGTATCTGCCTGTCGCTGACATATTCCGCTCCGGAAAATGTATAGCTCTTTCCGTACATTCCGGTCGAAGAGTTCAGTTCTGCACTTTCAAGAAGGATCTTCTCTTCTTTGCAGGCATAGACCGGGACCGGAAATTCTTCCAGGAAATCATCCAGCCCCATGATATGATCGAAATGCCCGTGAGTCAGGAGAACCGCCTTCACAGTCAGCCCCTCTCTTTTGATATAGCCGGTCAGCTCCGGTGGACATGCACCCGGATCCACCGCAAAACATTCCCCGGTCTCTTCATTTCTCACAATATAACAGTTAGTCCCTACCGGACCGACCACAAACCTGTCTGTCTTCATAATCTCTGCCTCTTTATCCTGTCGTCCTCTCAATATCGATCACGCTCTCCACCTGCCGCAGTTTCTCGATCACGGTGTGCAGTTCATCCCTGCCGCGCACGATGAATCCCATATCAAGAGTCGCCGTACCTTTCTTACTGGTACGGATATTCATATTTTTCACATCAATTTTCGCTTCGGTGAAAATCTTCGAGATATCCATGAGCAGTCCCTGTCTGTCATGAGCATACATCTTAAGCTCTGCCAGATACTGACCTCCCTCTTCCGTATCCGCGGTATCCTCCCACTCGGCATCGATCAGACGCTCTCTCTCTACAGCAGAGAGATGGAGCATATTGATGCAGTCAGTCCTGTGGATCGTCATTCCTCTCCCACGGGTCACAAATCCCACGATTTCATCTCCCGGTACAGGATTACAGCACTTCGCGAACCGGACAGCCATATCATCGATCCCCTTGACTACGATACCGCTCTTTGACTTGGCGATATGGACTTTCTGACTGTTCGCCTCCGAAATCTTCTCCAGGATAGTCTCGTCCGTAATCTCCTTCTTGTGTTCCTTCTCATACTCTTCAAGAAGGCGGTTCACGACCTGACCCTCTTTTAATCCCCCGTGTCCGATCGCCGCCAGGACCGCATCCCAGTCACGGAAGCCATATTTTTTCTGCACGGTCTGCTGATACTTCGGCTTCAGGACATCCTGCAGATTCACTGTCCTGGTCTTGCAGTATGACACGATCAGCTCTTTCCCGCGCACGATATTCTCTTCTTTAAATTCCCGCTTGAACCACTGATTGATCTTGTTTTTCGCCTGGGTACTCTTTACAATGTTGAGCCAGTCCCTGCTGGGTCCCTTGGAATTCTGGGAAGTCAGGATTTCGATCCTGTCTCCGTTCTGGATCTTGTAATCGATGTTGACCAGTTTTCCGTTCACTCTGGCACCGACCATCTTATTTCCCACAGCGCTGTGGATCGCATAGGCGAAGTCAACCGGCGTGGATCCATTTGGCAGATTCTTCACATCCCCGTTGGGGGTAAAGCAGTAGACGTCCTCCTGGAAGAGATCCAGATCCCCTTTTAAAAGGTTCAAAAACTCTCTGTTATCCGACATATCTCTCTGCCATTCCAGGATCTGCCGAAGCCAGCTTAATTTCTCTTCCTCACGGGTCTTCACATTCTTCGTGGAATCCCCGCTCTCTTTATATTTCCAGTGAGCCGCGATACCATATTCCGCCGTCTTGTGCATCTCCTCGGTCCTGATCTGGATCTCAAAGGGCTGACCGGAAGGTCCCATCAGCGTCGTGTGAAGGGACTGGTACATATTGGGCTTCGGCATGGCGATATAATCTTTGAAGCGTCCCGGAATCGGGGTATACATCTCATGGATCACACCAAGAGCGCCATAGCAGTCCTTCACCGTATCCACGATAATGCGGACCGCGAACAGATCATAAACCTGATCCAGCGTCTTGTTCTGGTTCACCATTTTCTTATATATACTGAAAAAATGCTTCACCCTTCCGTAGACCTTGGCATTGATATGAGAATTCTTCATATGTTTTGAAACTTCCGCCACGATCTGCTGGACAAACTCCTCCCGCTCTGTCTTACGGGCGTTCAGGTCCTTCACGAGCTGATAATAGACTTCCGGTTTATCGTATTTCAGGGAAAGGTCATCCAGTTCAGTCTTGATCTTGGAGATACCGAGCCTCTGAGCGATGGGCGCGTAGATATCCATCGTCTCCCTCGCCTTCTCCTTCTGCTTCTCAGGAGTCATAAACTCCAGCGTCCGCATATTGTGGAGACGGTCCGCCAGCTTGATGATGATAACACGGATATCCTTTGCCATGGCAAGGAACATCTTCCTCAGGTTCTCCGCCTGGACCTCCAGCTTATCCTGGGAATAACTGAGCTGTCCCAGCTTGGTCACGCCGTCCACAAGGAGAGCCACCTCTTCGCCGAACTCCCGGGTGATGTCCTCCAGCGTCATGTCCGTGTCTTCCACTGCATCGTGCAGCATGCCCGCCACGATAGTCTCTTTATCCATCTCCAGGTCCGCAAGGATGATACCGACCCAAAGCGGATGTATGATATAGGGTTCGCCCGACTTGCGTACCTGGTCTTTATGTGCTTCCTTTCCGATCCGGTATGCCTTCTCGATCAGGGAGATATCCGCAGACGGATGGTATTTCCTGACCCGTGCCACCAGCGCCTGGTAGAGTTCTTCCGGATTCTGGTAATCCTCCGGAGCCTTTACAGCATGACCGTCTACCATCTCCAGATTCTTATTCAGCTGTTCATACTCCAGAGTTCCTGCCATGATCTCCTTCCCCTTTCCTCTCATCTTTTGATTTCCTTAATGCACCTAGTATATCACCATTTTCAAAATTTTCAAACAGTTATTGGTAATTCACGATAGTAAGCTGCAGTGTCTTTCTTCCCATATATTCGTTTACGGAGGGATAATAGGTAAATGACATCACCTTTTTCTGCTCCATCATCCGCAGGCATTCCCCCACGTCTCCGAAGTAGACCGCATCCATCTGATTCCCGTTCCCGTCCTCCAGCCGGCACTTCAGCACATTCCGGTTCCTCCCGAAGATACGGGGGCTGATCACCTTCAAATTTCTCTCCGCAAACAACGGCTTTGGATTTCCCTTTCCAAAAGGTTCCAGCACTTCCAGTTCCCGGATCAGTTTCTCCGTGATATAGGGAAACGGAAGCCGCATATCAATGGATACCTTCATCTGAAGATCCTCTTCCGTCAGATCCGCAAGTTCATTGATGGTCTTCCGGAACCGCTCCACATTTTCCTCCTCAAGTGACAGCCCCGCCGCCATCTTATGTCCTCCGAACCGGGTAAACAGCGCCCGGCACCGGCACATCTGGGCGAACATGTCATAGGATTCGATGGAACGCCCGGAACCTTTCACTCCTTCTTCCGCTCTGGTGAGGACAAAAGTGGGACGGTAATACCGCTCCTTGATCCTCCCGGCAATGATCCCGGCGATGCTCTCGTGACAGTCCGGCAGATATACCACAAGAATCTTGTCCTCTTTCAGAGGGGTGCTCTCTATCATCTGCACCGCCTCTTTCACGCCCTTCTCAGTCATCTCCTTGCGGCTGTCATTTAACGCCTTCAGATCCTCCGCCAGCATCACGGCCTCTCTGCGTCTCTTCGCGTTCAGAAGCTCGAGGGCCCGCTTTGCCGTGTCCAGCCTTCCGCTGGCATTGATGCAGGGTCCAAGGACAAAACCGATATGGTAGGCGGACAGCCGTTCCACGTCAATCCCGGTGCACTCGATCAGCGCTTTCAGTCCCTGGTTTTTTGTCCGCTTGAGCATCTCCAGCCCCTGCTTTACAAAGATCCGGTTTTCTCCCACCAGGTCCATCACATCCCCTACCGTGGCAATGGCCACGTTCTCCATGAGATAATCCACATCCTCAGGATCCCTCTGCATCACATTAAAAAGCGCTTCCACCAGCTTATATGCCACCGCAGCGCCGCACAGGCCCTTAAACGGATACCCGCAGTCCGCCCGGTGAGGATCCACCACAGCGTCCGCCATGGGAAGAAGGTACTCTTTTCCGTCATTTTCCTCAATATAAGGCACTTCATGATGGTCCGTCACCACCACGGTAAGACCGTTGTCTTTTCCATAGGTGATCTCCTCCGCGGCAGCGATCCCGTTATCACAGGTAACGATGGTATCGATGCCGTCTTCAATGGCGCGGTCGATCAGCATCCGGTTGAGCCCGTATCCGTCTTTGATCCGGTCCGGAATGTCAGTATCCACCTCCGCCCCCAGGGCGGACAGTCCCTCCTGTAAAATGTATGTGGCGTTCACGCCGTCAATATCATAGTCTCCGATAATCCGGATGGGCTTCTCTTCCCGGATCTTTTCCGCAAGGATCTCCACCGCTCTGTCCATATCTTTCATGAGCATCCCGTCATACAGATCCGCGATCGTGCCGTTGAGATAGAGATCGATCTCCCCATCCTCCACCACATCCCGGTTTCTGATCAGACGGGCGATGATCGGAGAGATATGATATTTCTCCGCGATCCCGTTAAAATCCGCTTTCTTCATGGTGATAAACCATTTTTCCATACATATGCCCCTTCCGCAGTTGCTTTTCTTCAAGATGTTGAGGGCAAAAGCCCCGGCTGCGATGCCTGCGGATTGTTCCGCGCTGCGCAATTCCACAATCTTCTTCAATATTCTATCATAAAAAAACAGTGCGGGAAAGCCCGCCCCGGATGAACTCCCCGGAGCGGGCTTTCCCGCTATAGTTTCCGCATGACCGCTTTCAGATCACTGTCTTCTCTTTCTCTTCTTTTTCTTCGGTTTCCCGCTGGCATTTCCTTTATTTGCCTTTCCGGCAGAACCGTTTCCGCTGCTGTTCTCCTCATTGCCAGAAGCAGCGCTGTCTGTCAGCGCAGGATCTTTCTTCGCCAGAGCCGCAGCCTCCGCAGCCGCGATCTCCTTCGCGCCGGCGCCCACTTTTGTCTTCATCACATACCAGAGCGCTCCGGTGATGCAGACAGAAGTATACGTACCGCAGGCGATACCTACCATCAGCGGAGCAGCAAACTCCTTGATGGAACTGACTCCGAGCACATACAGCACGACCACCATGATAAATGTAGTCAGGTTCGTATAGATACTCCTTGTCAGAGTCTGCATGATACAGTGGTTCACCAGTTCTTTCAGAGACTCTCCCTTGGCTCTTACCTTCAGTTCCTCACGGACACGGTCAAAGATGACGATGGTCGCATTGATAGAGTAACCGACGATAGTCAGCATACAGGCAATAAACGTATTTCCCACTGACACTCTGGCGATCACATAGAATGCCAGCACCACCAGAACGTCATGAACAAGGGCGATGACCGCGCTGGTTGCAAAGCGGATATCCTTGAACCGGAACCAGATGTAGAGCAGCATACAGATCGTGGCGATGACCACTGCGACGATCGCATCCACACGCATCTCGGAGCTGACGGTGGAGCTGATATTCTCTGTGGTAATATCTTCCGCCGCAACACCATAATTTTCATTCATATACTGAGCGAACGCTTCACGCTCCTGAAGATCCAGAGTCTGAGACTTAAAGATAACCTGGGTGGAATCCTGGACCGTCTGTACCTGGATGTTCGGATCCCCTGTGATTTCTTCCAGATCCGGGATCATCTCGCTGTCGATCTCCTCCAGCGTATATGCCTCGCCAAACGTTACGTTAGTCGAAGTCCCGCCTACAAAATCAAGACTGTAGTTCATGGCGCCGATGCCTCTTGCATGATTGATGCCCATGAACACGAAGCCGCTCAGACACATGATAATGGAGATCGCAAAGAAAATCTTACGTTTGCCCACAAAATCGAAAGTCCTGCGTTTCTTGAGCAGCTTGCCGTATACTTTCCTGTTCCGGATCCCCACTCCATAGAAGGAGTAGATGATCAGCCTTGTGACCACAAGTGCGGTGAACATGGATACCACGATACCCAGGGCCAGTGTCTGGGCGAATCCGCGGACGGTTCCGCTTCCTCTCAGCCACAGCACTGCCGCCGCGATCAGGGTGGTCACGTTACCGTCGATGATAGCGGACATGGCCTTGTGGAATCCTGCCTTCAACGCAGCGTGTACAGATTTCCCGTCGGAGAGTTCCTCCTTTACACGGGCAAAGATGATCACGTTTGCGTCCACGGCCATACCGATGCCCAGGATGATACCTGCGATACCCGGAAGGGTCAGTGTGATGTCAAACGCATTGAGCAGCACGAGGATCAGCTCGGTATAGATGATCAGGGCAAGGCTGGCTGCAAAGCCCGGGAGCAGATATACAAAGCACATAAACACGCAGACAATGGCAAGTCCGATAGCCCCTGCCAGAAGGCTGGTGCTGACCGCTTCCTCGCCCAGCTGGGCCCCTACGACCTCAGAGCTGATCTCTTCCAGCTCCAGGTTCAGTCCTCCGATACGGATCGTGGAAGCCAGATTCTCCGCCGCCTCATAGGACTCCATTCCCGTGATCTGAGCCTGTCCGTTCTCGATCGCATCGTTAACACGCGGCACACTGATCAGTTCGCCGTCATAATAGATCGCAATGGTTTCGCCGCTCTTCGAAGCCTCTTCCGTGGCGGACGCAAAAGCCTTTGTTCCTTCATCATTAAGGTTCAGCTCAACCGCGTACTGGGCAGCTCCCGTCGTCTGATCAGAATAAGTTCCTGCAGAAGCGCTCTCCACCTCTGTTCCGGTCAGGACAATGGAACCGTCCTCCTGAAGCTCGTCGATGGTCTTCGTCAGTTCATAACCTGTTCCCTCTGAATTCACAGTGTAGTTTGCATTTCCCTCGCTGTCATTCTGACGGATGAAATACAGGTTTCCCGGCTGTCCCAGCTCCTCCAGGATCTGGTTCGCGTCCTGGACTCCCGGTATCTCGATGCTGATCCGGTTATCTCCCTGCTGGTAAGCCTGTGCCTCTGTACTGTACTCCTCCACTCGCCTCTGGAGCTTATAGACCGTATCATCCATATCTTCCTGAGACGGATTGTCATCCTTTGCCTGGTAGGTAATGCTCACACCGCCCTCCAGGTCAAGTCCGAGGTGAATGTTCCTTGCCGATCCCATTCCCTTCGAGTTCAGGCCGAAGATACTGGTCACTCCGAGGAGAACGATGACAGCGGCGACAAGGATCAGACTTAAGATTCCTCTGCTCTTTTTCATGTCAAACATTCCTTTCTGTTTACTGGTCTGCCAAAGCAGCCTTTATCATGATCGCACATTCCACTCTCTTTCTCTCCATCTCGCAGCTCACCTCGTAGGTGTCGTTGATGGTATGGTGGAATTTGTAAGAGTTCGCCATGCATCCTCCGCTGCAGTAAAATCTGGCAAAGCACTTCCGGCAGCTCTCTTTTGAGTACACGCTGCATCCCCGGAACTCTTCCGCAATCTCCGGTTTCGTGATCCCCTCATCTACATTTCCCATGAGAAACTCTTCCTGTCCCACAAACTGGTGGCAGGGATACAGGTCTCCCCATGGCGTCACGGCGAGATACTCGGTCCCGGATCCGCATCCCGACAGTCTCTTCGACACGCACGGACCGCCCTCCAGATCGATCATGAAGTGGAAGAATGTAAATCCTCTCCCGCTCTTCTCACGCTCTACCATATATTTTGCAAGTTTGTCATATTCTTCAAAGATCACCGGCAGGTCTTCCTTCCGGATCGCATACGGGTCCGTATCCTCCCCTACCACCGGCTCGATGGATATCTGTTCGAATCCAAGATCCGCAAAATGCTTCACATCCTCGGAGAAATCCAGGTTTTCCCGGGTAAATGTACCCCGTATGTAATATTTCTGCTGGTTCCTGCTCTCGGCAAGCTTCTGGAATTTGGGCACGATCAGGTCGTAGCTTCCCTTTCCGTTCCGGAAGGGGCGCATCCTGTCATTGACTTCTTTCCTGCCGTCCAGGCTGAGGACTACATTGTCCATCTCACGGTTCACAAACTCCTGTACCTCATCGTTCAGAAGGACGCCGTTGGTGGTCAGTGTGAAACGGAAATGCTTGTCATGGAGCTTCTCCTGCTCCCGCCCGTACGCCACCAGATCCTTTACTACCTGCCAGTTCATAAGCGGCTCGCCTCCGAAGAAATCCACTTCCAGGTTTCTCCGTTTTCCCGAATTCGCGATCAGGAAATCCAGAGCCTTCTTTCCCACTTCAAAGGACATCAGCGCCCTTCTGCCGTGGTATTCTCCCTCCTCTGCAAAGCAGTACTTACATGCCAGATTGCAGTCGTGGGCGATGTGCAGGCAGAGCGCCTTCACAACAGTCTTTCTCTGCTTTACCACATCGATAAAGTCTTCACAGGCATCCTTTGTGAACAGTCTTCCCTGTTCCGCAAGTTCCGTCACCGCCTCCAGGATATCATTCAGATCCTCCTGAGGGTATTTTTCACCGAGTTTTTCCTTTAAGTATGCAGCCGTCTCCGGGCTCTTCAGTGTTTCCGGCGTGTGCTCCTCATTCTGCTCTGCAAGCACGCCGATCACGTCATATGCTTCCTGATCCACAACATGGACAGCACCGCTGTTCACATCGAGAACGATATTATATCCGTTGTTCTGGTACTGATGTATCACCAGAAATACCTCTCTTTCATCTGTTTTTTACGGACAAGCGTAAGGCAGCGGCTTTTGACCGCTGCCCTCATCATTGTTCTTTTTTCAAGCGGAAAGAAATCTCTTATTTCTTCTGCTCACACGTCTGATTTCCTACAGTGCAGGATGTTTTACATGCAGACTGGCATGATGTCTGGCACTCGCCGCATCCGCCTCTTTTCACTGTATTGTTCAGTGTCTGTGTATTCAATGTCTTGATGTGTTTCATGTCCTACCCTCCTGTTCTTTCGTGCTTCTCGCACATCTGCTCGTAACATTATAGCACAGGAACTCAGGTTTTGAAACCCTTTTTTTATGAAACCATCCCGCCAAGCATCCCGCCGCCGGCACACAGCAGAAGAGTCGTCGCCATACTGCCCGCCCCGGACTGGATCGAATGATAGATCCCGAAAGAGATCAGGATCAGAAGCGCAAAATAGATCACTCCCGCGATCAACCCCCACAGAAACCTTCTCGTTCCGGACAGTTTTCCCATGACGAATCCTCCTGCAAAGGTTGAGATCACATAGATCAGGATAATTCCTGCATTTACATTCTCCTCGCTCAGTCCCAGCTTATAGAGCAGCAGCGCCAGCACCAGCAGCAGTATCCCTGTGATGATATACGCGCATAGAAGCGCTTTCAGCAGATCCGCCGCTTTTCTCTGCCCCCCTGTCACCGTGCCCGCTTTTTTCTCCATATCATGTCCCTCCTGACCTCTCAGCTTTCTTCTGAATATATTCTATGAGCCGGTCTGGAAATTTATGACAGATACGGAAAAGAAAAATTTTCCCTCAGACAATCACGCCCGGCCGTTTCCGCCGCCCGGGGTGAACAGGCTTTACGATGCCATCTGTCTTCCCAGAAAATCCGCGGCGCTCTGGGCCACCTTCTGCTCCAGTTCGCCGAACTTTTTCTTCTCGTCCCGGTTCAGAAGGATCACAGATCCGATCACATCTCCCTCGCTGATGATGGGGCAGACCGCCTCATCGAGATACGCTCCCATATCCGCTGTAACCCTGATATAGGCGGAATCCCCCGCCTTTGCCAGGAGCTGCCCTCTTTCCTGGAGCAGTTTTTCCGTCTCTCTTGTGATAAACTGATCCTGCAGGTCTTTTTTCCCCGCTCCCGAGGCAGACACCACCTGGTCCATATCCGTGATGCACACTGTACACCCCAGCGTCTGGGAAAGACTTTCCGCATATAGCCTTGCAAGAGTTCCCAGTTCCCCGATGGGCGAATACTTTTTCAGTATGATCTCCCCTTCCCGGTCTGTAAATATCTCCAGGGGATCGCCTTCCCGGATCCGGAGCGTTCTTCTGATCTCTTTCGGGATGACGACACGCCCCAGGTCGTCGATCCTCCTTACTATTCCTGTCGCTTTCATATAAAAATTCCTCCGTCTTACAAGATTCTGTATTCTTACTTTTTTTGTCATTAAATGTAGTATCTGTAAAACGGAGGAAACTATACCGTCAATTCTTTTTTGATTCTTCTATCCTTTCGGACACAGGGTGCGGTTTTTCAAAACATCCGTCTACTCCACATCCTGGAGAGCCGCATTGATCTGGCTTTCTGATGCCTTGCTGTAATCATCCTCTCCAAGATCCGTATTTTCATTCACATCCATATCCATCCCTGTCATATCATTGATGGCAAATCCGGAATATGCAGATGCAAGACCATGCTCATGGATATCAAGACCGTCGATTTCAACCTGAGCCGGCACCCGGAGCCCTACTGTCTTGTCAATGATCTTAAATACAATGAACATTACAATAAGCACATATGCCGCCCAGATCCAGTGACCAGAGATCGGATATACCACAAGGCTGATCACCGCACTGTAAATGCAATAAGCCTTAAAAGAGGTCCGCTCCCCGCAAACATGATCCTGAATCCCACCAGCCAGTAGCACGGTGTTCCGATACAGAAATCCATCATGTTTTTCATAAGGATATTTCCCGTATTTTTCGCCCGGGTAAGTCCCACCTCGCAAAGTGCGAATCCTGCCTGCATGAAAAATACCAGAATCGCTGCGACAAGGACCCATATAACATCTGTTGTTGAATACATTACATCTCCTCCTAGTATAATAATGGTGTAGTCAATAATGACTACGGGTTAATAGTTACAA
>ERZ1090862.1035-NODE-1037-length-12438-cov-4.227409_pt1 | contig 12438 bp, 15 predicted proteins | sample MGYA00478481_ERZ1090862 | MGnify/ENA primary metagenome ERZ1090862 (study PRJEB33644, sample SAMEA5815745) | chicken gut metagenome | biome: Chicken; feature: Gastrointestinal Tract; material: Caecum | place: Ireland | collected 2019-01-01 | study: A study of... | reverse complement strand
ATAGTGTATCATTTATTTTATCAATTACAGTATTTTTTAATAGGTACTATCAAAAATAGAAGTATTGGAGTGTAGTTATGGAAGTAATTTATGACGATGATATAGAGCGTTGTCCAGTGGCAAAGGTACAGAAGGTAATCCGTGGAAAATGGTCTATGGTCATTATCTACTTTCTTTCTCGTGAGACCTTGCGGTTCAGCCAGTTAAAACGAAAAATGCCCCAGGTCACGGAAGCGAACCTGACAAAAGAACTGCGTATGTTGGAACAATATGGTTTGGTTCATCGGGAGATCTACCGGGAAGTACCGCCCAGGGTAGAATACTCTTTAACTGAGATTGGACAGAAATTCATCCCCGTTTTGGAAGCGCTGGAGCACTGGGCACTGGAATACGAGCACCAGGAGCAACTCTCGCAGTGATGCCCTATTGGGATCACTGCGAGAGCTGATGCAAAATATTGCCGATATCCCCGCTCAGGCAAATGGACTGATGCCGGATTTCTCTCGGGGCGTATGCTTCCGCAAGGTTGATACAGGCGTAAACAGCATTGGGATTTTGATTTGTCATCTTCCAGAACGGATATTTGATAATGCCCGGTGTATTGCCGCCCACTCCCAATTCCAGAAACAGGATATGTTGTCCCTGGTGACGATGAATAAAGTCCTTATAGCGTGCAGCGGCAGTGTGCCAGCCCTCGTCCTCCACAAAGGTGTCGTCTGCCCGCAGATTCATGGACATGGGCGCACCACAGACCGGGCAGCGGGGAACCAAGTCGCTTGGAATTTTTCGGTCCGTTTGCTCTTTCAGCATTCTTTTGACAGCGACTTGGTTGTCATAGGTCTTTTGATGGCAGGGCCTGGAACACTGCCAAAGCCCATAGTCTCCCTGGGTATAAAAGAGCCTCTGTTTTTCAAAGCTGGCTTTTTGGAAACAATGGTCAACATTGGTGGTCAGGACAAAATAATCTTTATCCTGCACCAACTTCAAAAGAGTCTGATAAACCGGCCTTGGCGCATCCAGATACCGATTGATATAGATATACCGGCTCCAATACGCCCAGTGTTCTTCCAATGTTTCAAAAGGATAAAATCCACCGGAATACATATCATGGAATCCATACTTCTCAATGAAATCCTTGAAATACTGTTCAAAACGTTTTCCTGTATATGTAAAACCGGCAGACGTGGAAAAACCAGCCCCAGCCCCGATTAAAACCGCATTTACTGCAGAAAGCTCTTGCTTCAGCAGCAGGATTTTATCCCAGCATGCGTCGGTATATGTCGTAGTCATGGTCTTTGAATACATTAAAAATCACCTCTATCTTGTCCGGGTTTTCCCGCTGCCAGTTCAGAACAGTCTCCGCAGCAATCTCCGCCGCCAGCTCATTGGGAAAATGAAATTCCCCGGTGGAGATACAGCAAAACGCCACACTCTTCAGTCCATAATCCGAGGCCAGACTCAGGCAGGAACGATAGCAACGGGCCAGTAACTCCCGGTCATTTTTCGTTACGCCATCGCAAATAACCGGACCAACCGTGTGGAGTACATATCGGCAAGGCAGGTTATATGCTTTTGTAATTTTTGCCCTGCCGACCGGCTCCTCCGTCCGCTGCTTTGCCATGATCTGCGCACATTCCAAGCGAAGCTGTATGCCTGCTGCGGAATGGATCGCATTGTCAATACAACCATGGCAAGGCACAAAGCAGCCCAGCATCCGGCTGTTGGCAGCGTTGACGATGGCATCCACCGCCAATGTGGTAATATCCCCCTGCCAGAGGTAAATCCCAGGTTTTACAGGGGACAGGTTTTCCATTTTCGTAATGCCCCTTTGGGCAAGCTGCTCCTGCAGATAGGCGTCCTGCACCTTGAGAAATTCAGTGCTGATCGGTGCAGGCAGACGTATATTCATCAGGCTGCGGAGGAGGCGCTTCTTTTCGGCAAAGCTGGCAGGAATGGACAGATCTCTGTACGCTTCCTGCTCCCCCACCAGCACGTTGATGAGAAAATCGAGGCGCTCTTCCTGTATCATGGCGTTATCTCCTTTCGATTGCCCTGGCAGGACAAATCTCAAAACAGTTCCCGCAGCGCAGACAATGTTCTTGCTGAATGACAACCGGTTTCCGGGTAATATCAATGCACTTCTGCGGGCATTTGGAATAACACAGCTTGCAGCCAATGCAGCGATCCGCCACAAAATAGCCGCTCTCCTCCCTCTGTGCGCCTCCAAAAGAGAATGCGTCCCGTTCAACGGGAAGTTTGGAGAGGTCAAACCATTCACCTGTCCCCTCGTAGATTTTGAAAACCGTCAGCACACCCCGGGAACGGATATCTGGATAAATCTTTTCCATATATGGGTTCTTTTCAAACAGAGCGGGCAGCCTGTCTGGGCCAATCTCTTTTACTTTGCCCTGCACAGATACCGCCACACAGGACAGGGTATCTTCTCCCTTCATGGCAGTGAAAGCAATATTGGGATTGGTTTTCAGGCGGTCATAAAAGTTTTTCCCTTTTGCTGTCAGGAAATAAAGCCCGCTGTCATCGCAGTCCATTATATCGATGGCACAGGTGACAGGGTGTCCTGTTTGGTCAACGGTCGCAAATACAGTAGAATGGATCTTCTCTACGATGTATTTAAGATAATTTCTTGTTTGCATGGAAAGCCTCCTGCACACAGTTTTAGATTTTAAGAAGAAACAGGTCCCGCAAGCACACACTTGCGGGGCCTGCTCTTGAAGTTTCGGACGATCCCTGTCGGTCCGTGATCTCACCTTGCTCCGAAGCGATGGGAAATGCTATGCTTACAGGTCATACTCTTTAGGCGGGTTGCCGGAGAAGTCGGCGATCACCGCATGGGCATTCTTGAGATAGAATACCTCAAAAATGGGGTTGGTGGCCTGGCCGTACTGCCCTTTGACAATGGGATTCTGAAGGCACATCTCTTTGGCAGCCATGTTGTTTTCAAACACCGCTTCCCCATTCAGACGGATCCACGCATACGAGGGGCTGGAGACAGAAACCTCAATGTTGGGGTTGTGCTGCATGTCTTTGTAAACGTCCTTCTGGTTGTTGGTGCAGAACCACAGCTTGCCGTCCAGCTCTCCCGCAAACATAAAGGGACGGCATTTGGCCTTTCCGTCTCGGCCAACGGTGGCCAGATATTGTACGGGATTTTCCTGCAAAAATGTTACAACTTCTTTCATGATACATACCTCCTGATACATAAATGTACTTTTTAACTTGCAATTTTTTGCTTGCAAAGCTATAATAAGCCCATAAGTTTCTATTATAAAGTAAGCACTTTATAGTGCTATAGTTATCTAAAAGATACTATTGAAAGGAAGCAAGACCATGCAAGAAATTGGGGGTTTACCAGCCTGTCCGGTAGAAACCACACTCATGATGATCGGAGACAAATGGAAGGTCCTGATTTTGCGCGATTTAATGCCGGGAACAAAGCGGTTCGGAGAATTAAAAAAATCCATCGGCAGTGTATCCCAGAAAGTACTGACCGCACAACTCCGGGATATGGAGGACAAGGGCCTGGTTAGCCGGAAGGTATACGCTGAAGTTCCGCCACGGGTGGAGTATAGCTTAACAGAGCTGGGAAAAAGCTTATTCCCTATTTTGGACGCCATGCGGGTCTGGGGAGAGAGCTATAAAGCACAAAGCAAATAAAAAAACACAGGACAGACTGAACTGATCCAGTAAAAACGGACAGTGACAAAAGGCCCCCTGATGTAGGAAAATAAACTACATCAGGGGGCCTTTTGTCATGAGAAAACGGAATTACACACACGTACAGGCGCTGCTGCCTGAAATTAAAGCTATGCTGGCAGAAGGAAAAACACAGCGAGAAATTGCAGAATACTACGGTTTTCAGGATAAGCAGGTGGTAAAAAGTCTACTTAAGCGTGCGCAGAGAAAAAACGCAAGTTGGAAGCTGGAATCCTCCCTCGGCCCAAAAGATGTCCGATTAAAGACGCCGCAGGAAATGGCAGCAGATGGGGAAGTGCACTGATTCCTTAAGGATCTTTTTATACTGCATAGGCCTTATGTGTGGTTTGCAAACGTTATCCCTCTGCACCAGCCATCAAAAGCTGCTCAACAATCTCCGTAAAACCATTTTCGGTGGCATAGTACAGCGCGCTATGCTGCAAATTGTCCATCAGGTTTACATCCGCGCCATTTTCGATCAGCAGAGCCGTCATATCGTTGTGTCCATCTCGGGCCGCCAAAATCAGTGGAGTTTCGCCGTCCTGATTCCGGAGATTGCCGTCCGCTCCCCCCAAAAGCAGCGCCCTGGCAATGGCATAGTTTCCGCCCAACGCCGCATAGTGCAACGGAGAGAAGCCGTCCAGCAGTTTCCGGTTTGGGTCCGCTCCAGCTTTGAGCAGAATTTCCACCAGATAGACATTCTGATTTTGACATGCCATCAGCAGAGGCGTGTATCCCTCGTCGTTGGGTGCGTCCAGATCCACTCGTCCCGCGCGGATCAGTGCCTCGACCACCTCGCTCTGGTTCTGATAACAGGCCTGGTGCAGCGTCGTGTTTCCCACGTGATCCGTCTGCCGCTGCTCATCCTCCAGCAGAGCAATCACATCCCGCATACCGTTTGACACGGCGTAGTCAAATGCATTATGTCCATCCTCATCAGTCAGCGTCTTATCCGCTCCAAGTTCCAGCAAAAAGCGGCACGCCTCGCTTTTCCCGCACCTAGCGGCATAGATCAGCGGGGTCCTTCCCTCCCGATCCGTCCCGTCCAGCTCAGCGCCCTGGTCGTACAACAGACGGATGATATCCCTGTTCCCTGCCTGACAGGCCATATGCAGCGCCGTGCGGCTCTGATTGTCCGCGATGGACGCATCCGCCCCCGCATCCAGCAAAAGCTTTACAATATCCCGGGATCCCTTGGCACTGGCGTAATACAGAGGCGTAGCCCCCTGTGCGTCACGCTTGTCGAGCTGGATCCCGCCCTTCTTCAAAAACGCCTGCACGACCCCCTTCTGCCCATTCTTGCAGGCGGTCAGCAGCATATTATCAAGATTCACCGGCATGATGATTCCTCCCCTATCTCCTTATTCCATGTACGGAAGCAGCAGCTTGACCAGAGGAGTGTTGTCCCGCTCTACCGCATAGTCCATCGCTGTTTTGCCGGACAGGTTGACCGCGTTGGCGTCCGGTTCTCCAAAGTCCAGCATCAGTTCCGTCATCGCCACTGCGTCATGGAGGGCCTCCTGGCATGCCGCATAGTGCAGCGCCGTATTCCCCTGCACATCCCGCAGCGTCACATCCGCCCCGGCCTCCAGAAGCACTGTCTGTACCTCTTCCATTGTCCGGAAATTACCTGTGCATGACAACATCAACGGCGTCTGCCCCGCGTCGTTTTTCCGGTTCACGTCCGCCCCCAGGCGGATAGCTTCCTCTACTACCATATCAATCACACTGTCTCTGCCCGAGCCTCTGCCATTCTGGGAAGCGCACGCCAGCCCCAGCAGGCAGTCATCCTGGTCGTTCAGGCTGCTGTCCAGGTCAAAGCCGTACTGCACCAGGAGCTCCACCAGCTGTTCTGCCAACCTGTCCCGGTAAAGATTCCGCGGCGCATGTATCATGAGCTGCGGGCTGAACAGCGCCACGATGGGCTGCTCCCCCGCTCCATTCTTCTGAGCGGGATCCGCCCCCAGCTCCAGCAACAGCGAGGCCATGGGGATGTCACAGGTCTGACAGGCCACCGCCAGCGGAGAAAGTCCCTCAAAGGATTCCTGCTCGCTGATGGCGTTGAGATCCTCTCCCATAGCCACCAGCGCACGTACCGCCACTTCATCGCTCTTACGCACCGCCTGATGGAGCGTCATGCCACCCGCCGCAATTTTTTCCTCGCCCTCCGGAGAATGCTCCTCATCCGGAAAAAAGCTGCCGTCCAGCAGGGCCGCCAGCTTTTTTGCGCCCGCACGCACCGCCAGCTTGTGGGCCGTCTCCAGCATGTCGTTTTCTGCCTCCGGATCCACTCCTGCATCCATGAGAATCACGGCACATCGGAACAAATCTTCCAGCTCTTCCTCAATCCTCTTTTTCCGCCGCTCCAGTTCCTCCATGGAAATCGGGCTGCGCATCTTGACCGGCAGAGAGTCCTCCCTGCCCTTCTCCTCGATCTCCTCGTCTACACGTTCCAGGTCCTGCAGCGGATTGTAGCAGGCCTGTGCAATCAGGTGCAGTCCCGTATCTCCATTTTGGTTGGTCTTGTTCAGCCTCACACCCCGCTCTGCCAGTGCGCGCAAAAACTCCTTGTTGCCCGCCTCCGCGGCATAGTGATAGCAGAACATCCCGTTAGAATCCCGGCGCAGCGCGCTCCCTCCTCCATCGAGAAGGGCCTGGGCCGTCCGGTAAATGTCCCCCTCCCTTGGAAGATAATTGCACGAAAAACCTTTCTTCGCCAAAAGGAACAGCGGAAGCTCGCCATACCTGGACGCCTGGTTCGGGTTCAGGCCCTGCTCCAGCAGCCAGGCCACCGCCTCCGGGTGGGCATTCTGGCTTGCAATATGTAGCAGATTGACATCGCCGTAACCCTCCGCCTTTTCATTGAGTTCGCACTCCTGATACATGGGGAAGATGGTCTCAGGATCCGCATCTCTTTGGTAAGCTTTCCATACTTGCATGATATCCATGTTTAAGTCTCCTTTTCTGAGATCTGACGCAATGCCTTTTCTACATTTTCAAAGCGCTTTCCCTGCAGCGAGGCCACCAGAGTCCTGACCCGTGCTCCGTCGTTCAGCTGCGCACAAAGATCAATCATCAGCCGCAGGATTCGCTCCCGCGCATACGCAGGCAAACAGACAGCCTCCGCCTCCCGCATGGGAAAACGATACTGCGCCTGCGCACACTGTCGTTCATATAAAATGCGCAGGACCTCCGCCTCGATGGAGGGCTTCTCCAGTTCCCTTTTTCCGCTCTTTAGGCAGGAAAGGGCCTTTTCCAGGCAGGAAATCGCCTTCTCCCTCTGACCTGCCTGTTCCAGACAAAGCGCCTGGTTATAGAACAGGGGGGCTGTCCGATTCCCGGCCGCAGACAGGCGCAGCAGCAGACGAAAGCTCTCCGCCCTGGCGCCCTGCTCATACAGAACGCAGGCAAGCGCCATCACAGTTTCTTCTTCCGCTCGGAGTGTTGGGGCCGTCTCAATCAGCATACCATCCACCTCCCCTTCTGTCGTTACATGATCTGCATATTGCGACTTTATTTGATATTATAACCCTGCTGCACCTATATTGTCCATATATGGTGGATTCTTCGTGCATTGGGGATTGGTGAGTTCAAACCGCTCATCTATATTTTTTTCGCCCCACTCACACATCAGTTCCAGAATCGTCTCCAAAGATCGCCCCTTCGGAGTAATGGAATATTCCACCCTCAGGGGTACCTCAGCGTACGCTGTGCGTGCAATCAGGCCGTCGTTTTCCAGCTCCCGGAGCTGATTGGTAAGGGTGCGCTGGGAAATCTGGGTAAGGGTGCGCATCAACTCGCTGAAGCGCGGGGTTCCATTTTCAATCAGGCTTTCCAGGATCAGCGGCTTGCACTTCCCACCAATCACTTTCAAAGTAACTTCCATTTCACAGGTCACTCGTATCTTCTCCATACGTCTCTCCCATAGTGAAATTGATTTCACCTTCTAAGAAAATTGTGCGTACTTGTCCTGCTAAAGTCAAACCGATATAATACAAGTATACCTAATTTCAATTGTTTTGCAAGATAGCATACTTGACAGGAGGACAAGATGGAATACAGGACATTGGGCCGTACCGGCCTGCGGGTCAGCGAAATCGGTCTGGGCGGCGAGTGGTTCAACGGCCTAACCGCTCAGGAGAGCGCCGCCATTGTAGACGCGGCGCAGGAAAAAGGCATCAACTATATCGATATTTTCATGCCCCAGGCCCCTACCCGCAGTCATCTGGGGCTTGCCCTGGAGGGTCGCCGGGAGCAGTTCATCCTTCAGGGACATCTGTGCACCGTATTTGAGGACGGGCAGTATACCCGCACCCGGGACATCGAAAAAACCAAACGGTCCTTTGAGGACCTGCTGGAACGTCTGCACACCGACTATATTGATGTGGGCATGATTCACTATGTAGACAGCGAGGAGGATTTTCGTACCGTCTTTGAAGGCCCTGTCCTGGCTTACGCCAAGGAACTGAAGCAAATCGGTGTGATCCGCCACATCGGCATGAGCTCCCATAATCCTCATATCGCTCTGAAGGCCGTGGAGAGCGGGATTGTGGATGTGCTGATGTTCAGCATCAACCCCGCTTATGATATGGAAAGCGCCGAGACAGACATCTATGACCTGATGGAATTCAAGGGCATGGAGAAAGGCGGTCTGGTGGTGGATGAGGCGCGGCAGCGGCTGTACTCCGCCTGTGAAGCGGCCGGGGTGGCCATTACCGTTATGAAGCCGCTGGGGGCGGGTACCCTTCTAAAGGCGGAAAGCTCCCCCTTCGGCGTGGCCCTGACAGTCCCCCAGTGTATCCAATACTGCCTGGACCGCAACGGCGTCAAGGTAGTCATTGTGGGCTGCCACACGGTAGAGGAGGTGCTGGAGGCGGCTAAATACTATAACACGCCCGCACCGGAGCGGAGCTATGCTCATGTTTTCAGCGCTGGAAACGCCATCCACATGACCGGCCGCTGTATGTACTGCAACCACTGCCAGCCCTGTCCCGCCCATATTGATATTGCCGCCGTGACCAAATTTCTGGACCTGGCCGCCCAGCAGGATTCCGTGCCCGAGACTGTGGCACAGCACTATTGGTCCCTCTCCGCCACGGCAGACGACTGCCTGATGTGTGGCAAGTGCGAACCAAATTGCCCCTTTGGCGTAAAGATCCGAGACAATATGGCACGGGCCAGAACAATGTTTGCGCATTCCAGGAAAAGATAACCATATATGCCGGAAACGGATTATCCGGCACTTGCGCCTTTCGCTCCATGTTTCCCTTGCATAGAGTCAGTTTCGTGGTATAATAGAGATACCAGTTGAATTGATCTGGAAAGGAGGTGCAGAATATGACTGGTCTATATGGAGTCACTTGGGGCTCATCCAGTGTCTATTGGGGGCAATCGTCTCCTGTTGGACAGCAGGGACGGCTCACAGGCGTGTCCCGTACACAGCCTCAGGCCTCGGACCAGCCGGTGACCCCGGTGACTGCCACTCCTGCCGTGAGCCGGGAGCAGCCCAGCGCCGTTACACTGACCGGCAGTGCTCTCCCTAATTATCGGGAGGGCGCTGATCCCGCCGAGATGGCGGTACGCGGCCGCATTCAGTATCTCAGCCCGGAGGAACTGGACGCTGAAGTGGAGAAATCCAAATCCGCCCAGGAGGTCATGGAGGAGGGCGAGTGCCAGACCTGTAAGGAGCGGAAGTACCAGGACGGCTCCAACGATCCCGGGGTGTCCTTCAAAACTCCCACCAATGTGGCGCCGGAGCAGGCGGCTGCGGCTGTCCGAGGCCACGAGCAAGAGCACGTGGTCCGGGAGCAGGCCAAGGCTCAGCGCGAGGGACGTGAGGTGGTATCCCAGTCCGTTACTTATCACACGGCAATCTGTCCGGAGTGCGGCAAGGCCTATGTGTCCGGCGGCACCACCCGTACCACCACCCGGGCCGCTCAGGAGCAGCCGGTTCTCGACCCCACCCGTCAGGGCAGACAGACTCCCTTCTTTGCCGTCGCTTGAGCAAAAATCCCTATCGAATGATAGGGATTTTTGCTTTTTAGTGCGAAACAACGTTCCAATATCAGGATTTACTTGCATTATTTTTATTTTTTGTGACGCAGACAGGAGCAGACGGGTGCAAATGATAAAACCGATTTACTCCGCTCCATGATATAATGAGACACACATATTTTAGGCGTTTCGGCAGCAGGAGGAATTCTATGTCCCAGATTTATATGGAGCAGCAGAAACGACGCCAGCAGACCCAGCCCGCCTCCCTGTCCTCGGCGGTTGGACAGTCCTTGGAGCATTCGGCTGAAACCCTTCCGCCGGAGCTGTTGGCTAACGTTGACGCAGTACAGAATGTGAAACCCCACACCGGCAGAGAACTTCACCTGGATGAAAGCATGTCTGCCCGGATGCAGGCTCAATTCGGCATCCGCATGGACCAGGTAGAACTGTGGGAATCTTCCCAAGCGGCAGAGATGGACGCAAAGGCCTTTGCCAAGGGCAACGTGGTTCAGTTTGCGCCCGGGCAGTTCCGGCCGGATACGCTGGAGGGCCAGCACCTGATCCAGCACGAACTGGCCCACGTCGCCCAGCAGGCCCGGGGCGGTGTCCAGGCCGACGTCCCCGGCCTCAATGTCAATGCGGACGAGGGACTGGAACACCAAGCCGACATGGGCAGCATATCCGCTGGAATGGGTGCTCCCGCCTCCTTCAGCGGGATCAGCGCCGATGCCGCACCGGTACAGGGTGTATTCGGCGGAATCAAAAGCTGGTTCCAGAAAGCCAAGCGCTCCTACCGGGCCGGCAAGCGGATGGCCCAGAAGGATACCGAGGTCAAACAGCTGCTCCAGGAGCAGGAAGGCGAGCAGGATGAAATGGTAGCCGCCATGAAGCGCGGCGGATACAGCGACGAAGAAATTCAGGCCCAGATCATGTTCCAACGGGTCAACCGATCTGATGAACGTGCGGATCGCTTCCTGAGCTCCCTGAACGAAATGATGGTCTCCCCCGAAATGGAGGCTTTGGAGACAGAGAGTGAATTAGGCAACAAATACGCCCGCCTTGGCCGTGGCGCACTGAGGGAGAGCACCCGCAAACGGCGTTTCCAGCGGGAGGAGCATCTGCGCAACAATGTGCTGGCGGACCACGCCTACACCCAGCAGGCGGAGCAGGTAGCGGACCAGATGGCCTCCGACGCCGTCGTAAAACAGGCGCAGTACGACCCATCGGGCATGAGCACCGTGATAAACGCCATTAAGGGCAGGGCTTACGCAGGCATCAACCAGAATTCGGTGGGCCAGGATGTGGGTTCCGGCAACCGCTTTGTCTTCATGCGGGGAAACGACAAGGGCCTGAAGAACTATTTGGCCATGTTGAAAAAGGCGGGGGCGGGAACCAATCAGTCCATGCTCCAGCCCCTCGCCGCCGGGCTGGAGAGCCTGCCGGATACCAAATACAGCGAAAGCACCGGCGATGAACGAGCGGCCTATAACAACCAAGCACTGGAAGATTTTGACACCTATCTGGCCTCCGCCGCTCAGGACGAACATATGATGGATGCCCTCCGGCAGTCCGCTGACTTTTACTCAGGGCTAGGAGAGTACGATGCGGAGAAAAATCCCGGCGGCATGGTGGGCGGCCGAGAGGAGGCCCTGCACCGTGGTCTGAACGACATGCTGCTCCGCAGCTTTTTTCCCGCCGTGATGACTAATCCTGAGGTGAACGCCAATGCCAACAAGGGCAAAGTGCTGAGCCGCGCCAACGCCATGATGAAGCTACAGACCAGCGCTCTGGCCCAGTCCCTGGGAGGCCAGGGGGACTACAGTGAACAGGAGCTAGCCATGCGCAGTAAGCTACAAAAATTCTACCAGGATACCGGACTGATGCCGGCGCCGCCCACCCAGCAAGCCGCGGCGGCAGTACCGGAGCCTGAACCGGAGATTGCTCCGGAACAGCTGAGTTTTCAGCAGAAACGCCGACTGTACGGCGGCTGAGTAAAGTAAACGCCTCTCTGTGACCCAATCAACTCGGATCACAGAGAGGCGTTTTTTGTTTTTACTTCATCTGGCATGCCGTATATGACTATGTTTGCACATCCAGCCGGATGTACTGCGTCTGCCCACTGAGAAGTTCCCTTAATTCAAACATTGTCCCGGTAAGCAGATCCTTTTTCTGCAGGATGACCACAGAATCATGAAATACCGGCAGAAGCAGCTCCTCCGTCTCCAGCACGAAGTCAAAGGCCGTACAGAGAAGCTGGCACTTCTCCTCCCCTGCCGGACCGGCAGTCATTCCGTCATTGGAAATATGTACCTGCAGCTGCTCTCGCCCTTGCCATGCCGCTTTTTCCCGCAGCAACCGCTCCGCCTCCCGGTCAAAGGGATTTACTCTTTCCCGTTTCCGAAACACCAGCGCGGCAAGTCCAATCCCTATGGCGGCAAGTCCCAAAGGCAGCCATCTGCCCAGCTGCTCAAAACTGCGCGCCGCCCCCAGACAAAGCAGGACGCCCACAATCAAATCCAGAACGCCCAGCAGCATCCGCTTGCTCCGCCAAAGGCCCACCGTACCTGCCCCAAAGCCCACGGCACCCACGATCAGAGGAAAGGTCAGCTCGTGCGGCGCCATCAGTCCGGGCATCAGAAAAAACACGCCCAAGCCCCAGTTCATCCGCCCCAATAATCCCCGGTGCCGCTTTTGGCTCCGACCCCCTGACTGCGATGAGCTTGCCGCACC
>ERZ1090862.1030-NODE-1032-length-12469-cov-18.236668_pt1 | contig 12469 bp, 6 predicted proteins | sample MGYA00478481_ERZ1090862 | MGnify/ENA primary metagenome ERZ1090862 (study PRJEB33644, sample SAMEA5815745) | chicken gut metagenome | biome: Chicken; feature: Gastrointestinal Tract; material: Caecum | place: Ireland | collected 2019-01-01 | study: A study of... | reverse complement strand
GTATAATCTAATGTATAATGTGATAGCAAGAAAGTCGTGCGGCAAAATAATTAAAAATAATTTTTAATATAATTTTTTTGTCACATAAAAATAAAAAAAAGGGGGTGTGCCATTTTTTTGGCACGGTGTCATGAAAAATTCATTACTCTCGGTTTTATCTGACGCCCTTGCGTTTTTAAAGGCAAACCTTTCCACGGTTCTCATAGTTGCAGGCGCGGTAGTCGTAGTTGTTGCGCTCATCGTAATAATCGTCTGCTCCGCCCGTATCCGTAAGGAAAGGGCCCGCCGCCGCGCTCTGCGCGAAAGCGAGGGGCTTGCCGATATCGCAAAGGCTGAACAAGAATTACCCGACGTTCCCGTCGTCGCTGAATCTGAAAAGCAGGTGGCTTCCTCGGCCGAGGATCCTGCCGAACCCGCAACGCAGCCCGCTGAATCTGTGGCTATGGCTGTATCTGCCGAAACCAATGAGCAATCAGCCGAACCCGCAATGCAACCCGTTGAAACTGCGGCAATGTCCTCAGAAACTGATGAACAACCCGTTGAATCGGCAATAGTCGCAGGGCAATCTGCCGCACAGTCGGAGGTAAGCGAGGTTACGGAGCAAGAGCAGCAGCCCGCCGTTAAGGACTCACAACCTGCTGAAGAGGCAGTATCTGGAAAAGCGGAAACTTCAGAAGAACAGTCAGTTCAGACTGCTGAAACTGCAGCGCAGTCTGCCGAACCCGAAAAGGCAGAAGATGTGCCCGCTGAAGAGCAGAAACCCGAAATAACAATGCCCGAATCTGAAAAGGCTGAAAAATCGCAGCAGTCGCAGACGGTAATTGCTGCCGAACAGCCGTCCGAGCAGAAAAATGAGTCTGCGCCCGCGCAGAATGCGGCAAGCCAGCTTTCAGAAGAACAGCGTGCCGAGCTTGAAAGACAGGCCGACCAGGGTCACGTAACTTTCATAAAGCCTCACCCTGGAATGTTCATAAGGTACCGCTACAACCGCAGCTTTTCCGCAAAGCTCATTCAGTCGGAAGAAAAGGTAAAGCGTTACTATTCCGAACTTAAAAATGCGTTGCTCGCATATAAAAAGGTCGTTCCCCGCGTAAGCTGGAGGCACGAATCATTCCGTTACGGCAGACCGTCGGTGGCTAAATTCGTCATCCGCGGCAAGACGCTCTGTCTCTGCCTGGCGCTCAATCCCGCCGACTATGCGGAGAGCAAGTACATAGTGGACGATATGTCCCGCTACGCAAAGTTTGCCAATACTCCGCTGTTGTACCGCATCAAAAACGACAGACGTTGCCGCTACGCAAAGGAGCTTATAGCCAAACTGTTTGACGGCGCTGAATCTTCCGACCATACGGAAGAGGACTTCTCCGATATCCCCTATGAGGAAACTCAGCCGCTTGTCGAAAGGGGACTTATCAAGATAGTAAGTTACGAAGAAGTTGCGCTTCCCGCCGAGGCGGAAGGCCAGGCACCCGTCGTTGAAGAAGAATTTGAAGATGACGACGACTTTGAAGGCGAGGACTTCGACGACGATGACGAAGACGAGCTTGAAGAGGTCAGCGCGGCGGATGTCGGTTCGCTTATGGCGGACGACAAGGCCAAACTTCGCGTTCAGCAGGGCGAAGAGCTCTCCGATAAGTCAAAGTCGGGCGTAATCAACATAGATACGCTCGGTCAGTTCTTTGAAGAGGGCGAAAGAGTAACGCTTGACGAAATCAAAAAACGCGTGCCTTTCGTTGCAAAGAGCGTCACCTACATAAAGGTGCTTGCGCGCGGCAAGCTCTCCAAGCCGCTGGTTGTCGTGGCGGACGACTTCTCTCTTGAAGCTGTCAAAATGATAGTTTTAACGGGCGGACGCGCCATTCGTACAAAGAAAAAATAAAATGTAAATGATAAACAGGGGCGCCCGAAAGGGGGCCCCTGTTTGATTTTCACCGCTTTTTTAAGATGCGCAGTGAAAAGGCACTTTTGCTGGGACAGCGGAAAATGTAATTTGTGAATATATTTTCTGCAGAATGATTGCAATATCATTTGCTAATGTTCTTAATGTCAGTCATTATTTGCAATAAAAGTAAACGTTAAAAAATAATTTTATGCGCATGTTGAGTATCGGACAGCTGTTCATAAGACCATTTTTGCAACAATCAAAAAAATTTTTTTTGCAAAAAATGCAGCATATTATATACTTGTATTGCGCGCGAAAGGGACGTGCGGCATACAGGCAGAGACTATTGATTTTTAAAAATCTGCGTGATATAGTAGATACGCAACTTGAAAAATGGCGCGGACGATAAGAAATGCCGCAGATATGACGAGGGGGAAAACATGTTATTTGTTGCGATAGTGGAGGATGAAAAAGAGGCTGCCGACGTTCTGACTGAATATCTTGAAAAATACGGCAGGGAGAACGGATTGCAGTTCAACTGTACCCGCTTTGAGGACGCCGAGTCCTTTTTAACGGGGTACGGCTGTCAGTATGACCTGGTGTTCATGGATATAGAAATGCCCTATATAAACGGGCTGAGTGCGGCGCATCGTCTGCGTGAGGCGGACGATTCCGTTGCGCTCGTGTTTGTCACCAATCTTGCCCGCTATGCCATAAACGGATATGAGGTGAACGCGCTTGACTACATTTTAAAGCCGCTTTCATACCAGTCTTTTGCGCTGAAAATGCGCAAGGTAGTCAACTATTGTAGGAGAATGAGCGAAAATTCCATACTGATTACCTTTAAGGGCAACGCAAAGCGCCTGCCGCTCAACGAAATAAATTACGTTGAAATCAGTGCGCACAACATAATTTTTCATACGACGGAAGGGCCTGTGCAGTCGTACGGAACGCTTAAGGACGTAAGCTGCGAGCTTGACGGAAAGGGATTTGCGCTGTGCAACAGATGTTACCTTGTAAATCTGCGGCGCGTAAAGTACATAGACGGATACACGGTAAAAGTTGGCGACGAGGAGTTGCAGATATCCCGTCCGCAGAAGAAGAGCTTTGCCGAGGCGTTTAAAAAATTTATCAGAACGGTAAGGGATGAGTAAAATATCGCGGGGGAATGAGTAAAATATGACTTTTGCAAAATTCTGGGGAGCAATGGGGTACATACTCGCGCTGTTTATAGCGGTAATGATGGTTGCGTGGAAGATGCCCCGCCGCAGTAAATTTTACCTGCGCGTGGCGCTGTGTTTTGCTGTGATATGCGCGTATAAGTATACCTTCGATTGCGTTCTGCCGCTCATAAAAACGCAGGAGCCGTTGACGCTTGTCATACGCACTCTTGACAGCTTTGTGCTGTATGTTTTAAGCGCCGCAAGCGTAGCTCTCTGTTTCAAATGTAACTTCTGGGCCACTCTCTTTTGCTCCACCGCGGGTTACTGCATGCAGCACATGAGTCAGCGCACATATCTTGTGCTCACACACCTTGCAGAGCTCAGCAACGTTTATGTGGGGATGGTTGTGCTTATTGGCATAACGGTTGCATATTATGCTGCGATATACTTCTTTTTTATCAGAAAATCGGAGTATACGGGCACTATGCTGGATAACAAAGTGCAGATATCGGTAAGTTTTTTTGCTGTTCTCATAACAATTTTCCTCAATACGTTTGCAATGCGTGCGGCGGGAGACGACGGCGCTATCTACGTCATGATATTTTCGGCGCTTGCCGCAATACTCATAATCTACATAGAGTTCGGCTGGCTGGCCGCAAGAAACGAGGAGATAAAAAAGGACACCATACGCCGCATACTCCACAACTCTCGCGAGCAGTATACACTTGAAAAGGAGCTGGTGGAGGTGGTGAACATGAAGGTACACGACTTAAAGCACCGTTTTTCGCGGGAGAGCCTGAAAGAGAGTCTTGCAGACATGAACGAGACTGTTCAGCTGTACGACAGTTTTTACAGTACGGGCAACGCTTCGCTGGACGTGGTTCTCACAAGCAAGGGGCTGCTGTGTGAAAAGCACGGCATACAGTTTACCTGCCTTGTGGACGGCGGCAAGCTGAATTTTCTCAGCGAAGAGGAGATTTATTCGCTCTTTGGCAATATGCTGGACAACGCAATAGAGGCTGTCAAAAAGCTGGACGATGCGGAAAAGAAGGTAATTTCCGTGGTTTCGGGCACGGACGCGGCGGGCAGATTTGTCATTCACGAAGAAAATTATTGCCAGGGCAGACCTGAATTTGTGGACGGCTATCCGCGCACGACCAAGGACAGCGAGCGTTACCACGGATTTGGCGTAAAGAGCATAGGCTACATAGTGAAAAAGCACGGCGGCGTGTGCAGAATAAACGCCTCCGACGACGTTTTCGAGATAGATTGCATTTTTCCCTCTTCCGAAGATTGACTGAATTTAATACTGTTTCGGAGACCTGCATCTGCGGGTCTCTTTTTTGTGCAACGTCAATTCGTGTTGCGTAAATCAAAGAATAAGCAGGCGGCCGTTGATTTTGTTTTTTCGGCGTGTAAAATCGAAAATGTAATGCGTGAAAGGCACATAAAGTGTTAATAAAACGCAATTTGCTTTAGCGGCAAAACTAATTGATAAAGGAGATTACGAGAAATGACGAGAAAGACAAGACGGTTTTTAAAGTTGCTTGCAGTTGGTACCTGCGCGGTATGCCTTACCGTGTTTGGTGCCTGCCAGCCCGATAAACCGATTACCCCCGACCCCGATGATCCAGATCCCACACCCGGTCCTACCACTGAGTATGTGCAGGAGAGCGAAGTTTCGGCAAGCGGCAACCAGTCAGGTTTTGTTAATAACGGTAAATATCGTACCGACTACGGCACGCTCGAAGAGGAGCGCGCTGCGGCAAAGCAGCTCAACATTGAGGTTGCTTCCGAGGGCGACGTCCTCATGAAGAATGACGACAACACGCTCCCTCTCAAAAAGAATTCCACTCTTACGCTGCTCGGGTATAAGACCAACGACATAATGATGGGCGGCGGCGGTTCTGGCTCTGGCAGACCCGGTCAGTACGGCGTACCCAAGACCACGCTTGAAATGGGCCTTAAACAGGCAGGTTTCGACGTGAACCCCGCAACGCTGAACTATTATTCGGCAAACAAAAAGGAAGTTGGCACTCTGCCTGCATCCGTTCAGAGTACATATAAGGACTTCAACGACGCAGCGATAGTTATGTTCTCGCGCTCGGGTTCCGAAGGCAGCGATGAAAAAACTTACGGCGTGGACGGCGACAAGCACTACCTTGAATTCACCGACGTTGAAAAGCAGCTTATAAAGCACGCAAAGGCAAACTTTGATAAGGTCATACTGCTTGTGAACTCCTCCAACGCAATGGAGCTGAGCGAAGTCAATGCCGAAAAGACGAAGGATAACCTTGGCGTGGACGCCATACTCTGGATAGGCCACGTGGGCAACGACGGTGCCGCAGCCATAGGCAAAATTTTAAACGGCGAAGTAAACCCCTCGGGCAGAACGGCCGATACCTATGCGGTGGACTTCACCAAGGACCCCACGTTCACCAACTTCGGCAGCAATGGCCAGAATGTTGACGCCCAGGGCAACAGACTGGATACTTACATCTACGAAGAGGGCAAAGATTCCGCGCCCTACACGATGGAAGACAACCTGAAGGGCTACAACTTCTTCTCAGTGGAATACCGCGAGGGCATATACGTAGGTTACAAGTACTACGAAACCAAGGCGGCCATAGAGGGCGGCGACTGGTTCAAGAACAACGTTGTATATCCTTTCGGCTACGGCCTTTCGTATACCACTTTCTCGCAGGAGATAACTGACGACATTGCGCCTACGGGCACGATTTCCAAGGCAAATTCAACCGTTACGGTAAAGGTAAAAGTTACCAACACGGGTTCGGTTGCGGGCAAGGACGTGGTTCAGCTCTACTACACCGCACCCTACACCGATGGCGGAATAGAAAAGGCGGAAGTAAACCTTGCGGCGTTCGCAAAGACGGATATGCTTCAGCCTGGCGAAAGCCAGACGCTCACCCTGCAGTTCGTTGCACAGGACATGGCTTCCTTCGACTGGAACGACGCAAACAGTAATGATTTTGTGGGCTACGAGCTGGAGAAGGGCGAATACACCATATCGCTGCGCAACAACTCGCACGATGTTCTGGATACAATCACCCGCAACATAGAGAGCGACATACAGTGCAAGACTGACTACACCACGGGTGCGGAAATAAAGCCGCTGTTCACGGGCGAGGACGGTCTTGAAGAGTACAAGTCCACAAACGACACGCTCGAAGCCAACATGATGACCAGGGCAGACGGCCTGCAGATACCTGCTCCCGTATCCAAGGAGGAGCGCACGTGGTCTACCGGCGAAATTCAGGAACTTGAATCGCAGAAGACATATTACAGCTATATGGACGAAACCACCGACCCTTACTATGTAAGCAAGGTGCCCGCAGGCTGGACTCAGGCCTCCGCGGAGGACGTTGCAGCAAGAAAGGACGGCAAGACGGCCGTTCAGCTCAAGGACCTGTTCGGCGTATCTTATACCGAACCTTCGCTGAAGGACGGCGTTGCCACGGCTGCCACCGATGAAGGCACCAAGGCCTGGGACGAATATCTCAACCAGCTCAGCTGGGAAGAGCTTGCCACGATAGTATCCTACGGCGGTTTCGGTCAGCCTGAAATAGAGGCTATCGGCAAAAATGCCGCAGGCGCATACGACGCGGCAGCACATCCTTTCTGGAACGGCGGAATGTTCGGCGGTGCGCAGGCTCCCGAAAATCAGATGGGTACCAACTGGTGCACGCCTGCAGTATGGGGCTGCACCTGGAACGTTGACCTGCTTGCAAAAATAGGCAGAATGACGGGCAACGAGGCGCTGTTCTTCAACATTGAGGCGCTGTACGGCTTCTCCATCAACATTCACCGCTCACCTTTCGGCGGACGTAACTTCGAATACCTCTCCGAGGACGGTCTTTTAACCGGCAAACTCATTGCGGCGGCAAACAAGGAAGTTACCAACATGGGCCTTGTAACATATACAAAGCACTTCATGATGAACAACCAGGAAACCAACCGTAACGACCAGGGCGGCGTTATGACGTGGGCAACCGAACAGGCCATCCGCGAAATTTACGGCAAGGGCTACGAAATAGCAATAAAGGAAGGCAACACGTCAGGCTTCATGACGGCGTTCAACAGAATAGGCAAGTCCACCTGCTCCACCAACTGGTCGCTGCTTGAAGGACTTATCCGCAACGAGTGGGGCTTCAGCGGACACAACGTTACCGACTATATGGACTATGCACCCTACAGATATACCAACCTCATGGTGCGCGCGGGCAACGAACTTCCTCTCGGCGGCCCCGATAAGCTCATAGGCAAGGGCAAGGGCGGCGTAAGCTCCTATACGGAAGGCACGTGGGATGCAGAGGCAAATATGGTGCTTGTTGCCGCAGATGAAACCAATGCTCTCGCAGCAGAAGCGGCGCGCGTAGCAGGCGGCGTATATGCCGATTGCTCGCAGTACGAGGATACGGCATCCCCTACACAGTGGTTCAATGTGAGAAAGGCGGCTCAGCGCGTGCTCTACTCAATGGTAAACGGCCTGGGCGGACTCAACGGCAACGACTACAAGTTCGCCATGACTGTTGACCTTGCAGTGAATGCTGCGGCAGATTGCGACCTTGTATCGGAGATAATTACAAAGATAGCTCCTCAGCTCTCTGAAGGCAGCAATATATCTTCTGTGGTAAGCAATACCGATGAGGTTGAAAACCTTCCCGCAGGACTTGCATTTGCCAACAATATGCTCACGGGCACGCCCACGGCGGCAGGCAGCTTTACTTTAAGCTACGTAATCTATGTGGACGGCTGGGCATACATACCCGTAACTGTAACGGTGAACGTTAAATAATGCGGTCAAAAACATAAAAAACAGCAAAGAGCCCTGCCTGTCATAGGGCAGGCAGGGCCTTACAATTTTTAAAAATTTTATCAAGGAGTTTTTAAAATGAAGAAAAAACTTGCATTTGTTGCAATTTTAACGGGAATTTTAATGACGTTTTCCGTCGGCTTTGCTGCCTGCGGAGGCGGCGACAAGACTGGCGACGAGGATAATAAGCCCGGCATAGTAAATCCCGACGACGATGATAAAGACGACGACAAAGAAGAAGACGATAATCAGGAAAAGAAGGTAAACAAGATAGCCATAAAGACTGAACCCACAAAGACAGAGTACTGGACGGGCGAGCAGTTTTCCGTTGAGGGCGGCGTGATAACGGTTACTTACAGGGATAAGAGCACGGAAGATATTTCAATGACCGATGAGCGTGTGGAGGTTGCCGCCGTCAATATGGATAACGCCATTGCCAGCAAGGCTGTCAAGGTCACGTTTGAAAATAAGAGTGCAACTTTCTACATAAAGATAAAGGCCAAGGGCGGCGTGCTCAAATTTGACTACAACTATCAGAACGCGCCCGCGGCTACGGAAGTGCAGACTGAAAAGGATACAGATTTTACTTCAGAGGAGGCTCCCGACGCAGAGAGGGAGGGCTACACTTTCGACAAGTGGTATACGGATGCCGCGTGCACGGTGGAGTACATCTTCAATTCTCCCGTGGACAGCAACACTACGGTATACGCAGGCTGGAAGCAGGACGGCGTAACGTACTTCAGCTTTACTTACAACCTGAACTATTACGGCGTGGCCGTGGACGAATATACGCAGCTTGTAAAGAGCGGTGAAAAGGCAAGGACGCTCGGTCTCACGCCCTCGAGGAACGAATTCGAGTTCGGCGGTTGGTTTACGGACGCGGCCTGTACAACCGCCATCAATGCGGATGCGGCTATTGCAAAGGATACCACGGTTTACGCAAAGTGGACAAAGACAAAGCAGGGCAGTTCGTCCTATACTTTCGAGGCTGAAAACGTAAGCATGGAGGGACAGGAAGGCCCCGGCTTCTCGGGCGCGGCGGGCGGCTCGGGCATGATGGTGACTGCCAAGAATGAGGGCGTGAGCGGTAAGGTTGTATCCTACCTCTACGCGGACGGCATACACGTCGATTTCTGTCTGGCCAGCAGCGAGGACGCAACGGCAACGCTCACATTCTATGTTTGCGCGGAAATAGACGGCGTCAAGCTCAATCCCGATAAATATGAAGTCAAACTCATCAATGCTGACGGCGAAACAAAGCTCTCCTATGCCGAAACCTCGCTTGTGAGCGGCGGTGCGGTCGTGGGCATAACCATACAGAACGTTCAGCTTACGGAGGGTGCCAACACCATAAGCCTCATAACCCACAAGCTGGGCGACAGCGACAAACCTGCAGGCGGCACGTACGAAACGTATGCGCCCATGGTAGACCGCATCACTCTGGAAACGGAGGCCGTGGTCATATGGGACGGCGCCAAGGGCATGCCCTGGAATAACGGTATCTGACGGCGGAGGTTACAATGAGTAAAAATAACGGAGTAAAAAACGGCAAAAAGGGCCTTATCATATGGGGTTCGGTGGGCGGATTTATAATAGTTTTGCTGCTCGTCGTCACCATACTCACCCAGTTTGTCATGGTCGACCTCATCTCTTCCGTCATAGGCAGGGATACAGCCGTGTTCAAGGAGGGCATCGACCCCATTTACGAGCTGGAGTATTCCTCCAAGAAGGAGGTATACGAGGTCGCCAACAAGCTCAATGAAGAGGTGTGCGAAGAGGGGTTTGTGCTCCTTAAAAATAAGTCGGGCGCAAACGGATCCGCGCTCCCGCTCTCCGGCGGAGAAAAGGTCAGCATATTCGGCAAAAACAGCGTAAATATCGCCTACGGCGGCTCGGGTTCTTCGGGCGGCACGCACGCTAATGCAAAAAATCTGTACGACAGCCTGGAGGCGGCAGGTTTTGAAACCAACCCCGAACTCAGGGCGTTCTACCAGAGCTCTTCCCGTTCTGGCAGTGGCCGCGCGGAAAACTCCAGCGACCTCGATACGGGCGACTCTGTGTTCTATAACACGGGCGAAACGCCCCAGTCCATGTACGATGACACAGTAAAGAATTCGTACGCAGAGTACAAGGACGTTGCTCTCGTGGTGTTCACGAGGATAGGCGGCGAGGGGTTCGACCTTCCCCGCAGCATGAAGGGAGTGGAGGGCGCCCGCAACGAGGACGACCACTATCTCCAGCTCGACCAGAACGAAACTGACCTTCTGAAGACCGTGTGCTTATACGGTTTCGGCAAGGTAATAGTCGTGATAAACAGCGGTTCTCCCATGGAGCTCGCCTTCCTCGAGGACGACGGTTATTACGCATATCAGCAGAACATAGACGCCGCCATATGGATGGGCTTCCCCGGCGACAGCGGCTCTATGGCTCTCGGCAGAATTTTAAACGGCGAAGTCAACCCCTCTGGCAGAACGGTGGATACCTATGCCGCCAACTTCAAGGACAGTCCCTCCTGGGCAAACTTCGGCGATAATCTTCAGTACGGCAGCGTCAGCGGCGACCAGTATCTCGGCACCGGCAGCGACAAATACTACTATGTGGACTATGAAGAGGGCATATATGTAGGCTACAAGTACTACGAGACGCGCGGCGCGGAAGACGAGGAATGGTACGATGACGCCGTAGTATATCCCTTCGGTTATGGTCTTTCGTACACCACTTTCGAGTGGGAGATAGAGGACGATTCCGAAATACGCGACTATGACCTCACTTATGACGACATTGGTTCGCTGTTCACGGTAAGCGTAAAGGTCACCAATACGGGCAGTGTGCCCGGCAAAGAGGTGGTTCAGCTCTACGGTCACGCGCCTTATTATGACGGCGAGGTGGAAAAGTCGGAGGTCGTACTTCTCGATTTTGCCAAAACGAGCGAACTTGCTGTCGGACAGTCGGAGACGGTGGAACTTACTTTCGACCCCTACTATCTCGCATCGTACGACTATAGCGATGCCAACGGAAACGGCGACAGCTGCTACGAACTGGACGCCTCCGAAGATGGTAACGGCTACGCGCTGTACATAAGTCACAACGCGCACGAAAGAGAGTTCGACATTCCCTTTACCGTGTCCGAGGACATAGTCATATATGACGACCCCGTCACCGAAAATACCGTTGAAAACAGGTATACGGATGTAGGCGTGTACAGCTCTGACTATCACCTCAAAGAAGAGGAACTTCTCTCCCGCGGGGACTGGGTTATGCCCAATTCACCCACCGAAGAGGAGCGCGACGTGAATAACTGCGAAGGTCTTCTTGATGCGCTCAAAGATACTTCGCACAACAATACCGAGTCGGACGCATATTACGATATGGAAAAACCCGTGTTCGGCGATACTTCCAGTCAGCTCGTGCTGCGCGACCTTATTGCCTTCGAGGACGGCAAGCCCGTTCAGAACGAGGACGGCTCCTATGCCGATTACGACGACGAGCGCTGGGAAGAACTTATAAGCAAGCTCTCCGTCGGCGAGCTGAAGGATATGTGCAACCTCGGCGCGTTCAAGTCCAACGCTCTGCCCGAAATTTCCAAGCCGCTCACCAACGATACGGACGGTCCTGCGGGCTTCACCAACTTCATGAGTACGGACGGCACCTACTGGGATACCTGCTATTACTGTTCTGAAGTGGTAATGGGTGCAACCTGGAATACTCAGCTGATAGAAGAGCTTGGCAGAATGGTCGGCAACGAAGGCCTTGTCGGCGCGGACGGCAGGGGCAACAATCTGCCCTATTCGGGTTGGTATGCTCCGGGCGTAAACATTCACCGTTCGCCTTTCGGCGGCCGCAATTTTGAATATTTCTCCGAGGACGGCATATTCACCGGCAAGATGGCCGCGGCAGAAATAAGGGGCGCAAGGTCCAGGGGTGTATACTGCTTTGTAAAGCACTTTGCGCTCAACGACCAGGAAACTCACCGTTCGTCCAACGGCAGCTGCTCGTGGGTTACCGAGCAGGCAATGAGAGAGGTATATTTAAAGCCTTTTGAAATTGCCGTAAAGGAAGGCGGCGCTACGGCCATAATGTCCTCCTTCAACCGCATAGGCGTAAAGTGGACGGGCGGCGACTATCGTCTGCTTACCGAAATTCTCAGGAACGAATGGGGCTTCAAGGGTATGGTTATAACCGACTTCAACACCACCACATATGCCAATCTCGAGCAGATGGCGTATGCAGGCGGCGATCTGAACCTCGGCAACGATATGACCATAATTCCCGTTCTCAACCCCGACTGGTGTGACGAGAACGACAATGCCGATCTCTACATACTGCGCAATTGCGTAAAGAACATACTTTACACGGTTGCAAACTCCAATGCACTCAACGGCGAAGTTGACCATTACAATCTGGCGCCTTGGAAAATAGCCGTCATAGTAATCGACTGCGTTGCAGTGGCTGCCGTTGCGGTATGGGGATTCTTTGCTGTTCGCAAGTTCTTAAAGTATAAAAAACAACAGTCCGCAAATTGCTCAAAGGATAACGTTTCGGTAGAAATCAAGTAAGAGTATATACCATATTATATATACAGAATATAGT
>ERZ1090862.1027-NODE-1029-length-12481-cov-9.836713_pt1 | contig 12481 bp, 16 predicted proteins | sample MGYA00478481_ERZ1090862 | MGnify/ENA primary metagenome ERZ1090862 (study PRJEB33644, sample SAMEA5815745) | chicken gut metagenome | biome: Chicken; feature: Gastrointestinal Tract; material: Caecum | place: Ireland | collected 2019-01-01 | study: A study of... | reverse complement strand
ATCTCGGTGCCGTCTCCCAGGACTAAAACGCTTTTGTAGATTTTCGGCACCCCCCTTTAGCATTCTTGGATTTCCAGGGTCATATTTCTCCAGATTCCGCGTTGCAGTTTTTGAATGGCCGCGCCGTAATTGGAACAATAGCACGTTCGTGTCGTTGTCTGCGTCACGTCGGTTGAGTTGCTGGAAATCGGGCACGTAAACTGAAACGTGATCTTATTTTGGAGCAATCCCAGCAGATAGGCGCACTCCGTATTTGAAAGCACGTTCCACGTGATGGAACACGAGAGCACACCGAACCGCAAGACTTCACGATGATAAACGCCCATCTCGTCGGTGCCGCTGTCCGGGCTTTCTACGTCTGTAAACGTGATGGTCGGGGTGGTGGACGGCTCATAAAGCGGTTGTCCATCGATTTTAAACACATCCAAAGTCCGCAGCATCAGTAAGCACCTCCCGTCACAATTGCGCGAGATGCCCGCTCGCGGTTGTAGCTGCGATAAATCACATCGTCACCGATGACAACCTCGCCTCCGCTCTCTTGCACCGCCTGCACAATACTGCGGGTGGCTGCGGTGATCGCGTTAATGATCGCTTTGTCCTGCGTTGCGCTTGCCTGTGTAGATGGCATAGAGTAGGACGCCGGAAGCGGCTGAACAACCGTGCGGTTGCCAAACACCGTCATAAGCTCGGGACCAGCCTCTCCAACGATGGCGGACCCGCTGCGGACAATGCCGCCGGTTGCCAGATACGGAATGGAACCGATATGCCCGATGTTAAATCCAAAGGTTTTACCTCCGATTCCGGGCACCCAGCTCGGGATATCAACGCTAATGCTGTTAAGCCCATCAATCAGCATATTGATTCCGCCAATAACGCCGTTCAGGATGCCAATGATGCCGTTCAACGGCACGCGAACAATATTCACAAGTCCATTAAATATTCCGCTGAAGATTTCCTTCACACCGTTCCAAGCGCGTTCCCAGTCACCAGTGAAAACGCCGCGAATAAAATCAATTACGCCATTAAAAATATCCATAATTGAATCCCAGATATTTTTAAGGCCAGCAAAAAAGCCGTTAAGCACATTGCCCAGCACGCCGAAGCTCTCTGTCCAGTCTGTTGCAAAAACGCCTTGCAAAAAGTCATCCACACTTTGCAGAATTGCTTGGATTTCATCGCCTTTTGTAGCGATCAGTGTTACCAGGCCAACCACAGCAGCGCCCACTAGTGCAACCGGGTTAGTCAACACCGAAATGGCGTTGCCAAGCAGTGGGAATGTCTCTGCCAGAGTCGCGGTTTTACTAATCACGCTTGTAACATTTGTTGCAAAATCCGCAAGTTTCAGCGCCACGATAGCGCCGCCAACGGCAGCAATTCCGGAAACGATAATCTCCCAATGATCAACTACAAACGCGCCAAACTGGCTGATTCCGTCGAAAATGCCCTGGAAAAACTGCAAAATTTGCTCTTTATTTGCAGAGACCCATTCACCGAGCGCTTGAAATCCAGCCGTGACCTGATTGATCATGCCTGTGATCATTTCCGTCCCGCCGTCGGCAAGCAGACCGGTGATCATGTCTGTGATCGTAGCCTGCAGGTTACCCACTGCACCTTCGATAGTGCTGACAGACTGCGCAGCTTGCACAGCTGCATCAGATTGGCCTAGCTGCATAATGGCGGCGTTAAATTCCTCTGCGGAAATTTCGCCATTCTCCATCGCTTCGCGGAAATTTCCGGTGTATGCGCCGGCATCCAGCATAGCCTGCTGCAGCACGCCAGAAGCGCCTGGAATTGCATCGGTCAATTGGTTCCAGTTCTCGGTCGTTAGCTTTCCGGCGCCTGCTGTTTGTGTTAGCACCTGAGCCACGCTTTGGAAAGTATCTGCATTGCCGCCTGCAACAGCGTTCAGGTTGCCGGCCGCCTCCGTAAGCGCTTCAAAATTGTCAACGCCATTTGCACCCAGCTGGGCAACTGTGTTTGATACGGTCTCCAGATCGTAGACCGTTTCGGCCGCATACTGCTGCATTGCGGCGGACGTTTGCTCGATGGTCGAAGAGTCAAACCCGGCGAAATCCATCGTGGATTCAAACTTCAGCAGGCTGTCGGATGCGTCCAGCGCCTCCCCTGCAAGCTCTCCGATCGCCTGCGCTGCATTGGATGCCAGATCAGACAGGATATTGCCCAAAAACGTGCCGCCGATAATGTCGCCAAAGCTGGCAGCCTTGTCTCCGGCGTCGTCGAAGCTGTCCCCCAAATCGTCTATCTGGTAGGTGGCATCATCCGCGCGCTTTTGGTTTTCCTGCAAGTCGCCGGAAAGGCTGTCGATCTCTCGCGCCAGCCGCTGGGCGCTGCTGCTGCCCTTGCCAAACTCAAGCACCGCATTGGAGTATTCGCTTTGAAGCTGTTCTAGCTCACGTTGCTGCTGCGCAATGGTGTCGGTCAGCCGCTCCATCGGAGTGGCAACTTGGTTTGTCTCGCTGGTAAGGCTGCCAAGCTCAGACGTCATCTTATTTAGCGCAGTGGTTGCGTTCAGGTATTCTGTCCGGGCGCGCTGCGCCGCCTGCTGCTGCTTGTCAAGCGCATTAGCCGCTTTCTGTGCCTCGGTGGACGTTGCGCCGTACTTCGACACAGCATCCTGCAGTTCCTGGTTGAGCTTATCCACCTTGTCAGAGCTTTGGGTATAAGCATCACCAAGCAGCTTCACGCGCTGCTGCTGCGTCTCAATTTGCTTGTTCAGCACATTGATCTGCGATTCCAGCTTTTTCTGGCTGCTGTCGTTGGCATCAAACGCCGATGTGACGGCCTTCATTTCGGCCTGCAATGCTTTCGACTGGGCAATGATGTTTTTTAGGGATTTTGTGTATGCAGCCTCACCGTTCAGGCCAATCTGCGGCCCAATGTTTACCGCCATAGTCTCACCTCAACTTTAAAAATTCGTCCAGGGTGGTAATTTCGTGCTTTTGCTTGGCTCCATGCCGGATCGCCTCACAGTTGTGTAAGTCAATTATTTCCCCTGGAGTGGATAGGCGGACTTCATCCAGCGTCAGGCCGCAGTGCAGGCCGGTGGCTTTCAGCCACGCCGTTGTAATTTTTACGGTGTGGCTGCGCCCGCGTTTTTTCCCTTCGGTGCCTCCAACTTGATGGTGCTGGCGTTGCCCTCTTTCATTGCGGCATACACCGTGCCGACAATCTCGCCGGGATGCATAAGCACCTGGATGGCATCCGCGTCCAACGGCTCTGGGCCGTCATAGTCCTTGTGCAGCAGTTCGGCGACTTTACGTTGCCGGGAAATGCCGCAATCAATCAGCATGGACAGCAGGGCAGAAAATTCCACCACTTTCTGGTGGCCGGGCAGCTCGTCGATCGCGCTGCCCATCTTTTCTACCCCGCCATACTTTTTGTCGATGTACTCTTCCGCGAGCACGGTGTATTCAACGGGGTATTCCACCCCGGCAATCGTGATTTTCATCGCTCCCCCTTAGTCATGTTAGCCTTCAGGTATGTGGTAATGATGTTCAGCGCAGCGGCCTTTGTGGTCTGGCGCTTAAAAACGCGCTTCCACCGGCGGTTTGCGCTGTCGTCCCGCAGGATGGTCATTTCAAGTTCCTGCGTCTGCCAGTCGATCTGATCCTCCTGCGTGTTGGCCCCGTCGCTGGGGATATTCATCTTGACCTTCGTGAAAACGATGGGCACCCAGTACTGTACGCCGTTCAGCATAACGCGCCGCAGGACGCCCAGGCCCAGGAACGGCGGACTCATGCGGTCATCGTAGTCGTAAACCTCCACCGGAGACTCTCCGATGGTTTCCTGCGTTGCAGCGGGCAGCCCCAGCGCAAAAGCGGCCACTTCCGGCTCCATGCCGTCCACCGTAACGGTGGCGCTTGCGCTAGTCATGGTTCCGGTTTCGGTTTCGGCGACAATATCATCCGCGTAAAAGCTGTTATCGTCGGCGGATTCCACTTCGATGGACATACTCACACCGCGCCCCAGCTTCATGCCGCCGGAGTAAGATACGGTCGTGCCGGTGTTGCTGTATTTGGCGATGTACGGCTCGGAAAAGCCAGTAGTAACTGCCATATATGTCTCCTTTCAAAAAAAATGCGGACGCGCCCGGAAGTCCGGGCCGTATCCGCAAAAAAATTATTTTGGTGTTATAGCTGCGATCGATTCATCAATCGACATTTGCCCGCGCCGGACTGCTTCCTTTTGGGTCGCGTTCACAGCAGGGCGGATAAATGGGGTTTTCTCGCGGTATGGGCTGCCGCTTTCTGTCACACGGGCAATCAGCGCATTCGGTTCGCCGTTCTGATATTTTTTGGTTTTGATCGAGTTGTACCCGTCAAAGCCCAGCTTTACGTTGATGTACCCGCTGTCATTCTGCATCGGCGAGATACCAAACCCGTCCAGCAGCCCCTGCTTTTCCTCGTCGGAAAGCCGGGAATAGCCTTTGCGATAGGTCGCGATGTTCGCCCGGTTTGATACAGTGGAAAGCGCCCGAATATTGGCACGGACTGCATCGGCAACAGGTTTTGCCATCTCACAGACTGCCTTGCTGATTGCCTCATCGGTGATCACATTGAGCTTTTGCAAATACGCAATATAATCATTGAGTCCCTTGCCGATGATCCATTTAGCCATCCGGATACACCCCCACAGGAATCTGCCAGACCCATTCATAGTGATGAAAGCCCGTTTCCTCGTCGTAGTCATTCTCGACGTTGCAATACCAGGCAATCACGTCCGCGGCGTCCAGCGCATCCTCAAACTGCTGCACCCAGGGGTCAAATTCTTGTTTTGTCCACAGATCGGTGGTGCCCTCTATGGCTTTTTCGGCGTGTTTGTCGCCTGCCTCGAGGTCGTTGCGGGAATCCTCCGCCCATACAAAATAGCGGTTAGACTTCATCCGGCGCAAGTGGCTCACGGCGTCGGTCACAGAGGTGTGCACTGCAATGATTTTCTCTTGCCAGGTCACACTATCACCTCCGGGTTCTGGATGTATTTCACCAGCGTCAGGTCCATGCTGGGCGGGTACACGTCAGTCACGGCCTGCACAAGATCAATGCGGTAATACGTCCCGTCCTCGGTCTGCGCCACATCCTGGTTTGTCACGCCCGCAACCCTGGGGCACCGCACAACGCGCTCAACGCTGATCTGATTCTGCATGGCCTCGTAATACCGTCGGATGCCCAGGCTGCGCTCCTCGTACCGCAGCGCCAGCTTTTTGGTAAGCTGCGGTTTCGGCTCGTAGCCCGGGGCGGCGGAATCCGTGACAGAGTAGATCATGACAAGCCCATCATTGTACCCCTGCGTTACACCGTTGTCAGTTCTCGGGCGAAACGGTGCTTTCCATGCCATCCGGGGTCACCTCCAGCTGCGCCGTCAGGATCAGCGCCAGATAGTTGTTCTCAAACACATCCAGCGCGCTGTCCCGCATATAGCGGCAGTACTCTTTCAGCAGGGTAAGCGGCATACCGTCCACCGTGTAGTCCGCCACCGCGCCCAGCTTTGTGTTCAGGTACGCCATGCCGCTGCCGATCATCCCCCGGACTTTTTCGTCTGTCGCCGGGTCGCTCCATGTGATATTGAGATAGTTCTCAATATCGGTCAGCAGCCCGGCGGGAATATCCTGCCGGGTCATGCGTCACCCTCCGATGCGGTGACCGTGATGGGGAGCGTGCTCTTGTCGTTAAAAGTCGCGGTCCCGCCGGTCACCGCGCCGCCGGTAGTAGTGAGCGCAATGGCGGTCACGTACTTGCCGTCAGCACCAGCCGGGCCTTGTGCCCCGGTTTTCCCCGTCGGACCTGCCGGGCCGGTTTCGCCCTTGGGACCGGCCGGGCCTTGTGCCCCGGTTTCGCCCTGATCACCCTTGGGACCGGCGGGGCCTTGTGCCCCAGTATCGCCCTTGTCACCCTTGTCACCCTTAGTACCCTTCAAATTTTTGAAGGCGAACGAAAACACTTTGGCAGTATCAGGGCCAGATGCAGATACCGTTACAGAGGGTGTCCCAGTGTTGGCGTCTACGGTAGCTGTGGGGGTACCAAACCCAGCAGCAGCACCAGCGGGACCGGTAGCACCTGTTGCTCCAGTTGCCCCGGCGGGTCCCTGGGGGCCGACCTGCTCATTCTGAACACCCTGTTCGAGCTTATTCATCTTCTCGGCGGTGATAAGATCACCATCAGTCCAAGTTGTGGGTGTGTATGCCATCTGAAATCATCCTCTCTGGTTCAAGTCGCTCCAATCCGTGCTCTTCCAATCTCCCCCGAGCCAACGAGCCCGGTATCAGCCGGGGGCGTTATTCCCCCGACTTGGTCACGGTGATGGTGTAGGTCTGGCTGGCCGTGCCGTCGGCAGCCGTGACCTTGACCTTGACGGTGTTGGTGCCGTTCGCCCACTTGATGGCCGCGCCGTTGCTGTAGGTATCGGTCTGGTCGGTGTCGTGGGTGTTGGTGATTTCGATAGTTGCGCCAGCGTCGGCCGGAATCGCCATGATGGTGTTGCTGGCGTTGGTGGTGCTGGCGGTGTAGCTGGTGGTGCCCGCCGCGAACGCCGGGGACAGGGTCAGCGCGCCAAGACGCAGGCTCGCCAGGTCGTCATTGTCAGACGCGGCGGGCGGGGTCAGCGTGGTCACCTGGAGAGTGGCCGGTCGCAGGTTGGCGATGTTCAGGCGCAGGAACGCGTTGTTGTCCATCGGGAAGCCGTTGGCGTACAGCTTGATGAGGTAGACGCGCTCATCCTCCGCGAAGCGGTAGTGGTCGCTGTACTCGATGCGGCCTTCGCGCTGCATACCGGCACCGGCGAAATACTTGTAGCCGATACCGATAATGGCGTCGCCGCGATCGGTCAGCGCAATGCTGGGAATGATGGTGATGGGATAGGGCAGGATATTGTTGCGGTAGGTGCCGTCGCCGCCCATGATGGTGGTAGCGGGCATGACCAGCTGGTAGTAGTCCTGCGGGTTGACGATGAGGATGACGTCACGCAGCGTACGCGGTTTGCCCGCCGGGTCAACGGCCAGCATGGACAGCAGGTTGCCGATGGTGGCAGGGTCGAAGGAATCCACCTCGATCTGCGATTTCTCCGGGTACGCGCCATTAGTGACGGACACGCCCTCGCCGACCTGGCGCTTCATGCCGATGGGGCCGTCCTTGCCGTCACCGGTAACGCAGCCGACCTCAAGGCCGTTCGCCAGCGCCTCATACAGCACCTGGCGGACAAAGCTGTCCATCCATTCGGGGCCCAGGTCCAGCATGGCCTTGCACACGGGAACGAACGCCGACAGCTTTTTGAGGGTCATGTCCACGACCGTGAAGCCCGCGAGCAGTTCCTGCACGATGGGGTCGCACAGCTTGCCCCACAGAGCGCTCTGCTGGCCGTTCTGGCTCATCAGCATTTCGACCACGCCGCCGGTCGGCAGGAACTGGATGTGCGACAGCAGCGGGTGGCTGGTCTGCAGTTCGTCAAACACTGCATTCATGATGGTCTTGGGCATAGCCAGGTCAGCGTTGACCAGCGCCTGCTTGACGTCGGCGGCCTTCATGCACTCGGCCAGCTTCTGGTAGTAGTCGCGTTCCTTGCTGGTCAGCTGGCGGACGCCGCGCGCGGCCAGCACCTGGGTGTCGCGGCTCTCGCGCATATCGTCCAGCTTTTGGTCGTACTCTTCACGGACGCCCTGCGCGATGGCTTCAAACATCTGGTCGAACGCCTCGCTGAACGCCTCGCTGTCGTTGTTCTTCAGCGCCTCCACCATTTTCTGGCGGGCTTCCTGCCGCGCCTGCTGCACGGTCATTTTCATGTCATTGCTTTTCATCTTTTTGCCTCCTTCAGATGATTTCTGCCAGGGCCTGCATCAAGGTTTTTTCGGCAGGCTCTTCTTTGGGTTTTTCTTCGTGTTTGGTTTCGGTCTTTTCTTCAGGCGGATTTAACACCCGCTGCATGATGGCTTTTTTCGCGTCCTGCGCAACCGGCAGGGCCGCGTCCTGCGTGATGAAAGTGGCGATGCCGTAGTCCAGCGCCTGCGCGGGCGTCAGCCAGGTATCCACCTTCATCAGCGCGCGCACTTCATCGGCGGTCATGCCGGTACGGTCGACAAAAGCGTTGATGCCGATCTCGGTCATCATTTCCGCTTCGTCCGCCGCCGCGCGCAGGTCGTCCGCGTTGCCGTCCACCGACACGATGACCTGATGCAGGAAATAGGCCGAAAGGTTAGACGCAATTCTTTCATCGCCAGCCAGGAACGGGTACAGCGCCGCGCTTGCGACAAAGCCGTCGCCGTAGCTCACGATTTTTGCCGGATGCTGGCGCAGGGCGTTGTAGATCGCCCAGCCCTCCGACACCGAACCGCCGTAGCTGTCGATATGTACGCGGATTTCGTCCACGTCCAAATCTTTGATTTGCTGTTCCAGGCTATGCGCCGAAACATCGCCGTCAAACAGCGCAAACGGCACGATGTCCCCGAAAATGTACAGGTCTGCCGCGCGGTCGGCCTGTTGGATGGCGTAAAATTTTCTATTTTTCATTCTGTTCACCCCCTTCCAAAGCTCTTGTCTGTGTCCCCATCTCGGTGATGTTCAGTGTCATATAGTGGCGGTCAGCCCACTCTTCCGGGATTGGTTCTTGATTCGCTGCCCGCAATACATCGTTCAGCGAGAAAATGCCGCTGCCAACTACCTTTTCGATGTTGGCCGCGTTCTCGAAGATGTCAAAGTGGATGATGCTGCTGCTGTCTACGCGGACGTAGCTGCCGCCTTGCCATGCCTCGTACCCGTATCGCTTGCGGTTGATCTCTTCCTGGATTTGGTCACACAGCGGATCAATAACATAGGTCAGGAACCGCTTGTTCGCGTCCGCCGTCCCTTCCACAGAGCCGTTTATGAGCACCGAAGGGATGCCGAACGCCCGCGCGGTCATGTTGAACACGTCCTCCACAAGTTTGCGGATTTCATCGGACGTTGCACCGCTGCCGCCGCCAAATTCCTGCACGGTGTAGTCGTACCCGTCAAACTCCGGCAAAATGCCGGTGGCGCTTTTCAGATAGGGCCCGACTTCCTGCTGGATTCGCGCGGCCAGCGCTTCTTTGAATCCCTCTTTTTGCGATTCAATGGTTGCGATGTGCAGCTTCAGGTGCGCGCCGTTTCTGGTCGTGTAGAACGTCTGCGCGGCGTTCAGCAGATTTGCATAGCTGGCGGCCATTGCATTAAGCACCGGGCGGATGTCTTTTGCATTCAGCCGCAGGTGGATAACGTCATTTTCGCGGAACGTCTTGGTATAGCTCATTTCGCCAACTTGAACGTTCGTGTATTCGTTTTGCCGCTGCGGGTATCCGCCGTTCATCGTCCAGCTGTCCGCACACGCCAGCCCCTCAATGCCGGTGCGCGAGCGCGTGGAAATAATCAAGGCTTCGTTGGTCGTGTACAACTGCCAAATCACCTTATGCCAAAAATCCGTGCTGTTTTGGTTTGTGTTCGGCTCCACGTTGAGCATATAGTACTCACGCTCCCGCACCTCTTTGCCGCGCTTGTAGGTGCGGAACTCGCATCGCCCGATAGCGTTCGCGATCATATCCACGCACGCATGAAAGCACAGGTCGCGCACAAGGTAGTCCTGCGCCGCACAAAAGAGGTCGGCGCAATCTACGATGGTCGTTTTGGCGGTCTTTTCGACCAGCCATTTGAAAAAGTTGATTGCCATACTTCACCCCCTTTGCGGCACAAAAAAAGAGCCTGCACTTTTCGGAGTTTCCGAAAAATACAGGCTCAAAGGCTCACGAAATATTTTGTTTTATTCAGGCTTCCAGACGGCGGCATCTTTCGTCCAGGAACACTCCCCGCGCCAGTTGCAGCGCTTTCCGTCGGCTCTGCGTTGCTTGCATACCACAAACACGCCGCGCGCGCCAGGCGCTACCGGGTGGATTTTCTTCCCGCATTTCGGGCAGCAAAACCAGATTTTGCCGTTGATCTCTTTCAGCATGGTTCCTCCACAAAACCGCTAATTCGTTTCCACCGTTCTCCTAAAGCATCTCCGACTTTAACGCACATCATAAGGTCGGGGTATTTTTTTGGGTCTGCGACAATTTCCTCTTGATCGTCGCCGTAAAAAATCTCACACTCCGCCCGATTCATTGCGGCATAGTACAGCAAGTTATTTGCAGCAGAGAACGCGGACAAAAACGCATTTTCTTTTGTTTCCTTTAATCCTTGCTTTTTGAGCTCATTTTTTACTCCAAAATAATACCCGCAACAGATTTCAATTCTTGCTTTCGCCGGAGTCATAATGTACGCCGTTGCGCAAGTGCCAATTGCGTCAGATTCCTTCATAACGGGGTAAGCGGCTTTGATTTTCCTTGATAGCGCGCTCGCCTCATTGCGCTGGATACCAAACGCCATGAGCCGCTTTTGAAATGTTTTCCGCTTCATGCGTCCCTCCAGATAATTTCATATTTGTCAACAACTTTCCCACAATTCGGGCAGCGTGCATAAGCAAAAGTTTCAAAAACCGTTTCCCCTTTATCGGGGTTCCACCCATAAAATTTTTCTGTCATAACCTCGTCGGGGTCGCACTCAAATTCGCACCAGCAATTTTCGCAAGTGAAGCGGTAACCGTCAATTTCCTTTTTTCTTTTTTCCTTGTCGCCAGGCTTTGTAATTCTCATCGCAGCACCTCAAAAAATAAACGCCCCCACCGGCGGCAGGCTCACGGTTTGGCCGTTGCCCAAAACCGGCTCAACGACCATTGACGCTACAAGCGCCATGAACGGGTCTGTTTTCCGGCTCTTTGCCTCGATTTTGGCGTACACAAAATTTCCCGTGTCCACGCCCGCCGCGCGGCTGCTGCGCACGCGCTTGGTGTTGTTCACCGCCCAGCGCAGGCACGGGTTGTTCCCCCAGTGGAACAGCTGCCGGTCAAAGCAGTTTTGAATCACCGGGTCAACCTGCATGATGTCTGACGGCCGCACCAGCTTCACCCGCGTTTTATCGGCTGCGTCAAACCCGATTTTTCGCAGGCTCTCGGCAAGCATCGTCCAGCGAAAATGGTCAAGCGCAAGGCAGCGGATGGAATACCGCCTGGCGGCCTCCGCAATGTACTGCGCGATCAAATCCGGCGATATGCTCACATCCTGCACCACCGTCACGGTTCCCTCGAGCGCCCATTCCTGCCAGGGCGCTTTCACGCGAGGCAGCGTTTTGGACTGTGCGCAAATCCAGGCGTGGTTAATGTCGAACCGTTCCTCGCCGCGCCGGAAATGGATGTTCACCGCCGCCCAGTCGTTCAACTCGGCGTAGTCAATGCCAACCGTGCACGGGTCGCCAGTCAAATCCGGCAGCGCCTTTTTGGTGGCAAGAACTTTCTCGTAGTCCGTCACCGAGACTTCCTTGAACCCGGCTCGGATGCCCATTCGCTTTGTCAAGAAGTCGCTGTTTTGCTCTGGGTGGTCGCACCAGTCGCGGTATTCGTCCTCGATTTCCTGCCGCAGATGTGGCATGTACGCTAAGGAGGGGTTCGCCATGTACCAGTTTTCAGGATCGTGGACTTGTTCCTTCGATTCCAGGCAGCAGATGAACGGCAAAAACCCATTGTCCGGCTCCCCCTCAAAAAGAATGCGCCGACCGCGCGCAAGGTAATCATCCAGCGGCCCGTCGTTCACTTCGCCGTTTGATGTGAAGATTCCGACACGCGGCTGCGCAACCTTGCCCTGGCCGGTGATAAACACCTTGATATTGTCGTAGTTCTGGTAGGCGTGGACCTCGTTGAAGATGGTCTTACCGGATCGCATGCCGTCCCGGCCTTTGGGGTTGTTGGTGCGCCCCTTGATGCAGCCTTTGTTGCGGCGGCCCTGCACGACCTCTTTCGTGTGGTAGTAAAATTTGTTCAGCTTTGTCTCGGTCCCCGGCGTTTCCAGCGTCTCGATAATATCCAGCACCGGGCGCATGGCCTGTTCCTCGTTGTTGGCGCAGATGTCCACATCGTAGTGGCCCACCGGGTTGTAAGGCGATACCGCGGCAAACGCATCAAAAGCGATGGTGCCGTCCTTACCTGCCCCGCGCCCCAGCATACAAAACAGCGTTTTCCAGCGTGGGGTGCCATCGGGCTTGTAGGTGCAGTCCCAAAGTGCAATAACAAATTCCTGCCAGGGAAACAGCTTTTTGAAGGGGAAGTACTTTGCCAGGCTGAGGTAGTGCCGCAGTTGTTCTTCGTCTACATAGAGGTCCTCGCTTTCAAACACTTTTCGGATATAGGCCACAAGGCTGTTCTGCTCTTTACAGCAGCGGTGCGGCCCGGATTCCACCAGGTTGATATAGTTTTGTACCTCTGCGGGGATCTTACAGCTCATCGTCGTCACCGTCCGACGGCTTGGCGCTGGCGGCCTGCTCCTTAAAGCCCAGGGCCGACCAGATGCTGAGCATCTGCGAGGATACCCGCACAAGTTTTTCCACGCTTTTGTTGTCGGTGGTGCCCCGCTGGTTGGCGCCGTTCTGGTACTCCA
>ERZ1090862.1023-NODE-1025-length-12504-cov-7.091011_pt1 | contig 12504 bp, 11 predicted proteins | sample MGYA00478481_ERZ1090862 | MGnify/ENA primary metagenome ERZ1090862 (study PRJEB33644, sample SAMEA5815745) | chicken gut metagenome | biome: Chicken; feature: Gastrointestinal Tract; material: Caecum | place: Ireland | collected 2019-01-01 | study: A study of... | reverse complement strand
CGAGATGTCTTAGGGTCTCGTGGGCTCGGAGATGTGTATAAGAGACAGGACCCGGAAAGATCTGGACAAATCGATTGTCTATATTGAAAACGGGGAAGTATCCAACCGGCATACCGGGGACGGGCCGTCCGGGATCGTGCTGGAGACACTCCGCAGCGATCCGGCAAAGCTCAAAGACCGGCTTGCCTATCTTACAAAGACGGACGACGGCAGGATCCTCAAATCCAGCACTCTCTACATCCGTGACGAAAACGGCAGAGTCGCCTATATCTTCTCCATGAACTATGACATTACTTCTCTTCTTGCCGTGGAGAATGTGGTACGCTCCCTGATACAGACGGAACAGGAGGCCGACTCCTCAGAGAAAGAACATGATTCTCCTCAGCGGATCACCCACAACGTCACCGAGCTGCTGAACGAACTCATCGAACAGGCCATCGCCCGGGTGGGCAAACCCGTAGCGCTCATGAACAAAGACGACAAAGTATCCGTTGTCCAGTACCTGAACGATGCCGGAGCATTCCTCATCACAAAATCCGGCGACAAAGTATCGTCTCTCCTGGGAATATCAAAATTCACATTATATAGTTACATGGACAAAGGATGATCCTGCCTGATGGAGCCGCAGGCGGATTCAGGCTGGTGCAGGATCATCCGCGACCAACTTCCCTGCGCAGGATCAAGGTAAAATTTCATCATAATAAGGAGGTTTCACAATGGAAACAATCAAATGGGCAGTGAACACCATGCCCAGGACAGAAGATGCCAATCTGAAGATCATGGGACTTGACGAAGTCCGGAAAGCCCGCACATTCCACGAAAGTTTTCCGCAGTATTCCGTTACTCCCCTCGCGAAACTGGATCATATGGCAGCCCGCCTCGGTCTGGGCGAAGTCTATGTCAAGGACGAGTCCTATCGGTTTGGGCTGAACGCATTCAAAGTGCTGGGCGGATCCTTCGCCATGGCACGCTACATAGCAAAACAGACCGGAAAGGATGTATCAGAACTTCCTTATAATGTACTTACGTCAGAGGAATTGAAAAAAGAATTCGGACAGGCTACCTTCTTCACTGCCACAGACGGAAACCACGGACGCGGTGTTGCATGGGCAGCGAATAAGCTGGGACAGAAAGCCGTCGTGCTCATGCCCAAGGGAAGCACTCAGACAAGGCTCAACAATATCCTTGCCGAGGGCGCTCAGGCCACCATCGAGGAATACAACTATGACGAATGTGTCCGCATGGCAAACGCCATGGCGGAGAAGACCGAAAACGGCGTCATGGTCCAGGATACAGCATGGGACGGCTATGAGGAGATCCCGTCCTGGATCATGCAGGGATACGGCACCATGGCAATGGAAGCGGATGAGCAGCTCCACGATCACGGCTGCGACCGTCCGACTCACGTTTTCATCCAGGCCGGAGTCGGTTCCCTTGCCGGAGCTGTCCAGGGATATTTTGCAAACCGCTACCCTGAGAATCCTCCGAAAGTTGTTGTTGTAGAAGCCTCCGCAGCGGCATGCCTGTACAAGGGCGCCTGCGCAGGAGACGGCAGGATCCGGATCGTGGACGGCGATATGGTTACCATCATGGCGGGACTTGCCTGCGGCGAACCCAACACGATCTCCTGGGATATCCTGAAAAATCACGTGGACACCTTTGTCTCCACCCCTGACTGGGCGGCAGCGAAAGGAATGCGCATGCTCGCCGCTCCGATCAAAGGAGATCAGCCGGTGACGTCAGGGGAATCCGGAGCCGCTCCTTTCGGAACCCTGGCATGCATTATGACAATGGAAGAATACAGACCGCTGAGAGAGCACCTGGGGCTGGATGAAAATTCAAGAGTACTGCTCTTCTCCACCGAAGGAGACACAGATCCGCAGCGGTACGAATCAATCGTCTGGGACGGAAACGACAGATAGAGGCCGTTTCTTTACCATAGAGAACCTGACCACCACGTTCAGCGCCCGCACAGTCTTTGGGGAACAGGGAACACACGCTGACACCACACTCATTTGTAAAGGAGAGAAGAAACGATGGATTTAAACAAGATCAAAGAAGCCGCTCAGAACTATGAAAAAGATATGACCGCTTTCCTCCGTGCGATCGTTAAAAATCCGGGAGAAAGCTGTGACGAAAAGGCACATATCGACACGATTGCTGCCGAAATGAAAAAACTGGATTTCGATGAAGTTGTCATCGATCCCCAGGGAAATGTCATCGGCTACATGGGTACCGGGGACAGGATCATCGCCTACGATGCACACATTGATACCGTCGGGATCGGGAACATCGACAACTGGACCTTTGATCCGTACGAAGGATACGAGACAGATACAGAGATCGGCGGACGCGGTGTATCCGACCAGTGCGGCGGACTTGTATCCGCTGTTTACGGGGCAAGGATCATGAAAGATCTTGACCTGATCCCGGAAGGCTGCAAGATCATGGTCGTTGGTACTGTCCAGGAAGAGGACTGTGACGGACTGTGCTGGCAGTACATCATTAATGAAGACAAAATCCGTCCGGAGTTCGTTGTATCCACAGAGCCCACAGACGGCGGTATTTACCGCGGACAGAGAGGCCGCATGGAGATCCGCATTGATGTAAAAGGCGTTTCCTGCCACGGTTCCGCTCCGGAGCGCGGCGACAACGCCATCTATAAAATGGCGGATATTCTTCAGGACGTCCGTGCCCTCAACGAAAACGATGATGCGGATGAGACTGAGATCAAAGGCCTGGTCAAGATGCTGAACCCCAAATATAATCCGGACTGGGAGGAAGCACGGTTCCTCGGACGCGGTACGGTAACCGTTTCCCAGATCTTCTATACTTCACCCAGCCGTTGCGCCGTAGCTGATTCATGTGCTGTATCTCTTGACCGCCGCATGACATTCGGCGAGACTTGGGAGAGCTGCCTTGACGAGATCCGCGCCCTTCCGAGCGTAAAGAAATACGGGGATGACGTTGTGGTCTCCATGTACAATTATGACCGGCCGTCCTATACCGGGTGCGTCTATGAGATTGAGTGCTATTTCCCGACCTGGGCAATTCCGAAGGACCACAAGGTCACAAAAGCCCTGGAGAAAGCCTACACTTCCCTTTACGGCGACAAGCGGATCGGTGCAGAGGAAACTCTGGAGATGCGCCAGAGCCGCCCGCTGACAGACAAATGGACCTTCTCCACAAACGGTGTTTCCATCATGGGAAGAAACGGAATCCCGTGTATCGGATTCGGACCTGGAGCAGAGGCTCAGGCGCACGCACCGAACGAAAAGACATGGAAGCAGGATCTTGTGACCTGCGCGGCTGTATACGCGGCGCTTCCTGGATGCTACTGTGAATAAAACAGATGAAAAAAATTTCAAATTTTAATCGATCAGGAGGATAAAACGAAATGAAAACATTACAGGATTACATCGAAAAACTGAACTCTCTTAACTTCAAGGATATGTATAACGGCGACTTTTTCCTTACATGGGAGAAGACAGACGAAGAACTGGAAGCGGTCTTCACCGTAGCGGATGCTCTCCGCTATATGCGTGAGCACAACATTTCCACAAAGGTATTTGAGAGCGGTCTCGGCATCTCTCTTTTCCGTGACAACTCCACCCGCACCCGCTTCTCCTTCGCTTCCGCCTGCAACATGCTGGGACTTGAGGTCCAGGATCTGGATGAGGGAAAATCACAGGTTGCTCACGGCGAAACTGTCCGCGAGACAGCAAACATGATCTCCTTCATGGCTGACGTTATCGGAATTCGTGACGACATGTATATCGGAAAAGGAAACGCTTACATGCACGAGGTTGTTGACGCTGTGACTCAGGGAAACAAGGACGGCATCCTGGAGCAGAAACCGACCCTCGTAAACCTTCAGTGCGATATTGACCATCCCACACAGGCAATGGCTGACATGCTCCACATCATCCATGAGTTCGGCGGAGTCGAGAACCTGAAAGGAAAGAAGATCGCCATGTCATGGGCATACTCCCCGTCTTACGGCAAACCGCTCTCTGTTCCCCAGGGTGTGATCGGACTGATGACACGTTTCGGAATGGACGTTGTGCTCGCTCATCCGGAAGGATACGAGGTATTCCCGGAAGTTGAAGCTGTCGCTGCTGAGAATGCAAAGAAATCCGGCGGTTCCTTCACAAAGACGAACAGCATGGCAGAGGCATTCAAAGACGCGGACATCGTATATCCGAAGAGCTGGGCTCCTTTCGCCGCAATGGAGAAACGTACAGAGCTTTACGGAAACGGAGACTTTGAGGGCATCAAAGAGCTGGAGAAAGAGCTCCTGGCTCAGAACGCACAGCACAAAGACTGGGCATGCACAGAGGAACTGATGGCTACTACCAAAAACGGCAAGGCACTGTATCTGCACTGTCTGCCGGCGGACATCACAGGAGTGAGCTGTGAGGAAGGCGAGGTTGACGCAAGCGTATTTGACCGCTACAGAGATCCGCTTTACAAAGAGGCAAGCTATAAGCCGTACATCATCGCGGCAATGATCTTCCTTGCCAAGTTCGCTGACCCGGCTGATATCCTCAGGAAACTGGAAGAAAAAGGGACACCGAGGATCTTCAAATAAAACATCATCTATCCAGCATTAGTTTAAAGCATCATCAGGAGGTATACAGAAATGTTAAAATATGTTGAGACAAAAAATGCACCTGCAGCGATCGGACCATACTCTCAGGGAATCGTTCTGAACGGAATCGCATTCTTTTCCGGACAGATCCCGCTCTCACCCGAGACAGGAGAAGTGGTAGGCTCCACCATTGAGGAGCAGGCAGAACAGGTCATGAAAAATGTGCAGGCTCTGCTTGAGAGCCAGGGGGCTTCTTTCACCGATGTCGTGAAAACCACCTGCTTCCTTGCAGATATGGCAGATTTCGCCGCATTCAACGAAGTATATGCAAAATATTTCACAGGAAATCCGGCGCGCTCCTGCGTTGCTGTAAAGGCTCTTCCGAAAGGAGTGCTCTGCGAAGTCGAGACGATTGCTTCCGTGAAAGAGGATTGATCCGGGAGGCTGACAGATATGGAAAAAAAGAAACGAATCGTTATTGCCCTGGGCGGGAACGCCCTCGGCAATACCCTTCCCGAACAGATGAAAGCGGTTAAGATCACATCCCGCGCCATTGTGGATCTGATCGAGGAAGGCTGTGAGGTGGTCGTAGCTCACGGAAACGGACCTCAGGTCGGAATGGTCAACAACGCCATGATCGCGCTTACACACGAGGATCCTCAGCAGCCCAATACTCCCCTGTCTGTCTGCGTTGCCATGAGCCAGGCATACATCGGATACGATCTGCAGAACGCCCTCCGTGAAGAACTTCTGAACCGGGAGATCACAGATATCCCGGTGGCCACCATGATCACACAGGTCAGAGTGGATCCGGACGATCCTGCATTTGCCCATCCGTCCAAGCCCATCGGACGCTTCATGACAAAAGAGCAGGCTGACATAATGGCGGAAAAATATGACTACATCATGAAAGAGGACGCCGGCAGAGGCTACCGCCGTGTCGTTGCTTCCCCGAAGCCCCAGGAGATCATTGAGATCGGCACGATCCGCACCATGGTGGACTCCGGAGACTTGGTCATCGCCTGCGGAGGCGGCGGAATTCCTGTTACCCGTCAGGGCAATCACCTGAAGGGTGCCAGCGCAGTCATTGACAAAGACTTTGCAAGCTGCCTGCTCGCCAAAGAACTGGATGCTGATTTTCTCATCATCCTGACCGCGGTCGAAAAAGCAGCCATCAATTACGGGAAACCGAACGAAAAATGGCTGGGAGACATCACCGTTGCCGAGGCAAAGCAGTACATAGACGAAGGACATTTTGCTCCCGGTTCCATGCTTCCCAAGGTACAGGCTGCCGTGGATTTTGCAGAATCAAAACCGGGAAGGCAGTCACTGATCACCCTTCTGGAAAAGGCAAGGGACGGAATCCTGGGAAAGACCGGGACGAGGATCCATCTGTAATAATACGACACCTATTCCTTTTAAAAGTTAAACCCAAGCAAAACAGAGGCGGGAAGGAGAATGTATTGACACTCTCCTTCCCGCCTCTGTTTCTCTTTTCTCAGTTCTGCTCCTCCGCCAGCTTTTTCATGCCATAGTACACTTTCTCTGCAGTGATCGGAAGTTCTCTCACGATCACTCCTGTCGCGTTCTGCACTGCGTTGGCGATTGCCGGGGACGGGGTATTGATCACGATCTCTCCGATCGACTTGGCTCCAAAGGGCCCTGTGGGCTCATAACTGCTCTCAAACTCAACACGGATCTGACCCACGTCAAGTCTGCTCGGAATCTTGTACTGCATGAGGGAATTGCTGTAATTCTTTCCTTTCGCATTGTAGACAATGTCCTCAAACAATGCCATGCCGATTCCCTGGGCGATACCGCCCTCCGTCTGCACTCTTGCCAGGCTGGGATTAACTACCGTTCCGCAGTCAACCACGGCTGCATAATCCACCATTTCCACAGTTCCGGTCTCTTTGTCAACCTCCACTTCCGCGATTCCTGCCATAAACGGCGGCGGGGACGTGGGGGAAGAATACGCTCCGCTGGCAGACAGGACCTCATTGTTAAAGCACATCACTTTGTTTCCGATATCTTTTCTAGAGATAGATTTTCCTGTCTTAAGATCCGTTACCTTTTCTCCGTCAAACTCTACGTCATCCGCAGAACATCCCATATATTCCGCGCCTCTCTGACAGATCTTCTCCCGCAGTTTCTCGCATGCCTTTACCACCGCCATACCGGTCACATAAGTCGTACTGGACGCATAGGATCCGCAGTCATAGGGCGAGATATCTGTATCCACTCCATGTACAAGGATGTCTTCCATCCGGCAGTCCAGACATTCCGCCGCCATCTGGGTCAGGATCGTATCACACCCGGTTCCCATGTCCGTGGCTCCGATCATCAGGCTGTAATAGCCGTCATCATTCACTTTAATAGAGACAGATCCTGTATCCACACCGGAGATTCCCGAACCCTGCATCGCCATGGCAACGCCGACTCCTCTCACTTTTCCGTTCCCCATATCGCGGCAGGGATATTTCTCATCCCAGCCGATCATCTCTTTCGCCCGGGCAAGGCACCGGTCAAGCGCACAGCTCTTTGCTGTCTCCCCGTAATACGCGGGCATGGTCATCCCCTCCCGCACCAGGTTCTTTTCTCTCAGCACCGTGGGATCCATCCCCAGAATCTGAGCAAGTTCGTTTACTGCGGATTCCACTGCAAAGATTCCCTGGGTGGCGCCGTATCCGCGGTAAGCTCCTGCAGACATCACATTTGTGTAGACCACATCATATGTAAAACGAAACGCTTCCGGCGACCCGTACAGAGGAATGGACTTATGGCCGGAGAGTCCCACTGTTGTCGGACCGTGTTCTCCGTATGCCCCTGTATTTGACAGAGTATACAGATCGATTCCTCTGATATTTCCTTCTCTGTCCGCCCCCACACGCACATGCATCTCCATTTCATGGCGGGGCGAGGAAGCAGTCAGAGACTCTTCTCTTGTATAAATGATCTTTGCCGGTTTCCCTGTCTTCCAGGTGACAAATGCCGGATAGACCTCGCAGACCGCCGTCTGCTTTGCCCCGAAACCGCCTCCGATACGGGGTTTGATCACACGCACCTTATGTTTCGGGATATCCAGCGCATTTCCCAGGATTCTCCGGACATGGAACGGCACCTGTGTGGAGGAGACTACGTTCAGACGCCCGTAAGCATCCAGATAAGTATAGGTGCGGAAGGTCTCCATCATGGTCTGCTGGTTTGCTTTCGTGTGATACACCCTGTCCACTACATAGTCACAGGATGCCAGGACCGCCTCGATATCACCGGCTTCATTCACGCCGTGAGCGCACAGATTCCTTTTGTTGTCCGCTCCCACCGGACAGAGGGCCTTCCAGTTTTCCTCCGGGTGCACCAGTATCGGATTATCCTTCGCCTTCCGGAAGTCCAGCACCGGCTCCAGGACTTTATACTTGATCTTTACAAGCTTCATTGCCTTCCGGACAGCTTCTTCCGTCTCTCCTGCAACAATCGCTGCCGCATCTCCCACAAACCGGACTCTCCTGTCCAGGATTAGCCGGTCATAGGGACTGGGCTCCGGGTAGGTCTGTCCCGCCAGCGTGAACCGCTTGTCCGGGCAGTCTTTATATGTAAGGACACACTCGATTCCGGGAACTGCTTCCGCACGGGAAGTATCGATCTCCTCGATCAGCGCATGGGCGTAAGGGCTTCTCACAATCTTTACGATCAGGCAGTCTGATGGTGCGATATCATTCGTATAAACCGCTTTTCCGGTCACGAGCGCTTCTGAATCCACCTTCGTCACTGCATGATTTACAATATTCAGTTCAGATATATTTTTCATGCCCATGCCCCCTTTCTCTCTTCCATATATTTCTGTATTGCCCGAATCTGTCCCATATATCCGGTACATCTGCACAGATTTCCCGCCAGATATTCCTGGATCTCTTCCAGACTCGGATCCTTCAGTTCCCGCATCATGGCAAGCACGTTCATGATGAATCCCGGAGAACAGAATCCGCACTGTTCTGCGCCTTCCTCTGCCAGGAACTTTCCAAATTCTGCAGCCTCCTTCTCCACTCCTTCCAGCGTTGTCACCTCATGTCCGTCGATTCCCGCTGCCAGCACCGAGCAGGAAAGGCGGGATTTCCCATCGATCCAAACCGTACAGAGCCCACAGTTTGTCGTCTCACAGCCACATTTCACACTCTTGCATCCGAGATCCCTCAGGACATTCAGGAGCACGGCGTCCGCAGCCACATCTGCCGTACGTTTTTTTCCGTTCAGAACAAAATGCACTTCCATCTTTTATCTCCTCTCCGCCAGAATCGAACTGATCTCACGGCGGAGCAGCACTTCTGTCAGATGCCGCCGGTAATCTGCACTGCCCCGCATATTAGTTCCGTATGTAAACTCCGAAGCCGCCTCGGAAGCGTATTTTTCAATTTCTTCCTCAGAAGCGTCATCCGGTATCTCCCAGTGCTTTTCAAGGAGGGCCGCCTTCATCGGACGCGCTCCCACAGAGATATACCAGGATTCTTTCCCGTGCACGATCCCTGTCACAACGGCACAGGCGATCACCGGAAAATCTGTCTTTGTCCGGCGTATAGACTGGTACCGGAACTGCCTTTTCCCTTTTCTTATGATCACGGAAAGAAGGATATCTTTATCCGGCTTTCTGTTGACAAATTCTGAAAGGCGGACCGTTCCTCCATTATAAAGTTCCACAAACGTGTCCAGGGCAAGAAGTGCTGTCAGGACATCCGAAAAACCGTATCTCCCGTAAATGCTTCCTCCTACCGTTGCCTGGTTCCGGAACTGCACCCCCACGATATGGCGCACAGCCTCTGCGATTCCGTCCCCGTACGCCTCCCTGAGTGCTTCGCACTGCTCAAGCTGACGCAGGGTACACATGGCGCCGATCCGGAATACATTGTTCGTCTCCTCGATCTTGTCAAGCCCAAGAGCAGACAGATCGATCAACGTCTTGACCCTGGCATTTCCAAGGCGCATCCACATCATCCCGCCCTTGATCCGGCTGTTGCGCGCCTGATTCAGTTCATACGCCTCCTCAATGGTCTTTGCCTTTACATAATTGCTGATAGTAAGCACGGCGTCTCTCCTTTCCTCGTGTAAAACCATCTTCTGTTCCATTCAATAACCGCTTTTCATTCACTGCGAAAAAAAAGTGCAAATGATAATCTCGTCATTCACACTTTGGGCAATTTTAGCTTACCATAATATAGGGAAATTGTCAAAGGTGCCGTGTACTTTGTCGAAGGTACACGGTACTTTCTCAAAATGTCGTCAGAATATTCTGTCAATTCACCTCATCATATAACAATATACGGGGATGCCGGAGGAATACCTCTCCCGTTTTTCCGGTCAGATCAGCCATATCCTTCAGGCGGATCCAGAAAACTCCTATTTTCAGTCTGTAAAAGAAGAACTCAGTAAAATGCAGACCTCTTAGGCAGTCTCAGCACGCATCGCAGCAGCAGCCAGGTGTACACCAGGACTACGGCGGCCCTGCATTCGCAGAAAACCCGTCAAATCAGTTGACATCACTTTACAGCAGTGTTATGATTTCATTAAATATAGAAACGTAGATAGAGGTTGCATTTTTCATTAGTAAGATGACGGATGTATCAGGGGCAGAAGAACTCATTCGAAAGGGAAAGATGCCGAAAGAGTAAAGAACCTGAAGCTTTATTCTTGGGCATGGCGTGAATAGCGACATGACTGTCATCGCAGGATGGAGAGCTATCTGATCTATACGGAAAGGTATATTTTGGAACGGCGCATCTTGCCGTTTCTTTTATTGTTCACCAACAGTTAAGGAGGAAGAAAGAATGGCAATTTTTAAAGGCGCAGGCGTGGCGATCGTCACACCAATGAAAGACAATCTGGAAATCAATTACGACAAACTGGACGAGATGCTGGAAGAGCAGGTCGCAGGCGGTACGGATGCGATCATCATCTGCGGTACCACAGGCGAGTCCGCTACAATGACAGAGAAAGAACACAGCGAGGCGATCCGTTTTGCCATCGAAAGAGTAAATCACAGGATCCCGGTCATCGCAGGTACCGGTTCCAACTGCACGAGAACAGCTATCGAGCTTTCCAAAGAAGCTGAAAAAGACGGAGCAGACGGACTGCTTCTTGTAACACCTTATTACAACAAAGCCACACAGAACGGTCTCATCGCTCACTATACTGCAATCTGCAACGAGGTGAAGATCCCTGCGATCCTGTATAACGTTCCAAGCCGTACCGGATGTTCCATCCAGCCTCAGACTCTGGCCCGTCTTGTAAAAGATGTAGATAATATCGTAGGCGTTAAGGAAGCTTCCGGAAATATCGGAACAGTGGCAGAGATCATGCATCTGTGTGACGGCAACATTGATCTGTACTCCGGAAACGACGATCAGGTCGTACCGCTCCTCTCCCTTGGAGGAATTGGTGTAATCTCCGTTCTCTCCAATGTAGCTCCGGCTTATGTACATGATATGGTATACAGATATCTCTCCGGAGACAGGGAAGGAAGCTGCAAGATGCAGCTCGATGCAATTCCGATGTGCAACGCGCTGTTCTGTGAAGTCAATCCTATCCCGGTGAAGGCAGCACTCAACATGATGGGCAAAGAAGTCGGGCCGCTCCGCGCACCGCTGACAGAAATGGAGGACGCGCACAAAGAAGTGCTCCGCAAGGCAATGACGGATTTCGGATTGCTGTAATTCTTCACAATTTCAAATCGCTTATAAAAGGAACCAGGGACTTGATCAGATCTGATCAAGTCCCTGTGCTTTATCTTCTATCTTTTATCTTTTCTTCCCGTAAGACACCAGTCCTACCACTCCCGGACCCGCATGGGTTCCGATACTCGGACTCACATCATTTATCACTACATCGGTGAATCCCATATCTCTCACCATCTGCGCCACCGACTCCGCTTCGTCAAGACAGTCGCCGTGGAGCACCGCCACCATTCTGTCCTTGCCGTAATGCTCAAGATCCAGCGCAGCTTCCATCCGGCTGACAAGAGTCTTCAGCGATTTCTTTCTTCCCCTCACCGTCCCATCGGATTTCAGTTCTCCGGAAGCCGTTACAGTCAGGATCGGCTTGATATTCACAAGGCTTCCCACAACAGCCGTTGTCTTTGACACGCGGCCGCCTCTCTGAAGGTGATACAGGTCATTGGCTGTGAAAGACACATTGACATGATCGCGCTCCTCCATCAGGATATCATAGACTTCGTCCATGCTTTTTCCCGCTTTCTGAAGCTCTATCGCCCGATACACGGATACTCCCTCACCCAGAGAGGCATTGAGAGAATCAAACACTCTGATCTCCCTCTCCGGATAATCTTCCATCAGTTCATTGGCCGTCATCATGACATTGTTGCAGCTCCCGCTGAGCGCACTGGAAAAGGCGATGTGGAGAATATCCTTCCCCTCCTTCAAGATCTTCTCAAAACGCTCTCGTATCACTGCCGGATTGTTTGCCTGAGATTTCGGCAGTTCGCCCTTCCTCATCGTTTCATAAAACTCATGAGGCGCCATATTCAGTTCATCTCCATATACCGTATCTCCAAATGAATAATACTGCGGGATAATGGTAAGTTCATTTTCTTTAATAAATTCCGGCAGCACGTCGGAATTTGAATCTGTAGTGATCACATATTCAGACATCGTTCTCCTCCTGTTGTTCTCAGTTTTTGCGTTCTGCCGCGACATACAGTCCGGCACTGATAAATATTATATCAATCTGCTTCTGATACAACAAGACCGTTTGACTTCATTTGTCCATTTTTTGTAACAGTTTTTAGTTGTCAGAAAACTTTTTTCATGTACAAAGCTACTCACAGAGCGCGATTTTTTTATGTCCTTTTTTGTCGATTTTTGCCGAATTTTGTAGAATTTTATTTTTTATACTCCTGTCTCTTATAC
>ERZ1090862.1022-NODE-1024-length-12505-cov-6.731566_pt1 | contig 12505 bp, 13 predicted proteins | sample MGYA00478481_ERZ1090862 | MGnify/ENA primary metagenome ERZ1090862 (study PRJEB33644, sample SAMEA5815745) | chicken gut metagenome | biome: Chicken; feature: Gastrointestinal Tract; material: Caecum | place: Ireland | collected 2019-01-01 | study: A study of... | reverse complement strand
ATGTCTTAGGGTCTCGTGGGCTCGGAGATGTGTATAAGAGACAGGAATATAATAGACGGGGCTTAAAAAAACCTCAACGCAAATCTTAAAAAATTCTTATCATCTCACGACATGGTCCGCTTGTTATTTCCGGACAAGTACGTTAAACTAATCTGTAACAACAAAACTTCTGAGAGGAGTGTGTCAGTACTATGGCTGAAAATATGACTAAACAAAAACTCCCAATCGGGATTGAAAATTTTGAAGATATCCGCCGGGAAAACTTTTATTATGTCGATAAAACCGGTCTGCTCCGGGAGCTTCTGAACAACTGGGGATTAGTAAATCTTTTTACCCGTCCGAGGCGCTTCGGAAAGTCTCTGAATATGAGCATGCTGAAAAGTTTCTTTGAACTTGGGAGCGACGCCGGGCTGTTTGAAGGTCTTGAAATCTCAGAGGAAACGGAGTTGTGCCGGGAGTATCAGGGGCAGTTTCCAGTTGTCTCTGTTTCGCTGAAAGACGTAGAGGCAGATGATTTTATCACCGCCCGATCCAGAATGTGTTCGATCATTGGAAACGAGGCGCTCCGCTTTGGATTTCTGGCGCAGAGTGAAGCGCTGTCCGACACGGAAAAAAGGAGATACAACGGACTGATCCATACGGATGAACAGGGCAATTTTCTGATGTCGGAGGAAGTACTCACAGGCAGTCTCCTGACCCTGTCTGCTCTCCTCCATAAACATTACGGAAAAAAAGTGATCGTTCTGATCGATGAATATGATGTTCCTCTGTCAAAAGCAAACGAAAAGGGATATTACGATCAGATGGTCTCCCTGATCCGCAGCATGTTCAGCCGGGTTTTAAAGACAAACAGCAGTCTGTATTTTGCGGTCATGACCGGTTGTCTCCGCGTGGCAAAGGAGAGTATTTTTACAGGACTCAACAACATCAAAGTCCTCTCCGTCACCGACGTCCGTTTTGACGAATATTTCGGTTTTACCGATGACGAAGTACGGGAACTTCTGGATTATTACGGGCTGTCCCGCCACTATGAGACAATCCGGGAATGGTATGACGGATATCACTTCGGAGACATTGACGTTTACTGCCCGTGGGATGTGATCTGCTACTGTGATAAACTGCGGGCGGATGACCACGCCCTCCCGGAAGACTACTGGAAAAACACAAGCAGCAATGATGTGATACGGCATTTTCTTGAACAGGCGCGGGGTATAACAAAAAGAGAAATTGAAGACCTGATATCCGGAGGTACGGTGACAAAAGCGATAAATCAGGAGCTGACATACAAGGATCTGTATTCTTCCATTGACAATATGTGGAGTGTTCTGTTTACTACAGGCTATCTGACACAGCGAGGCAGACCGGACGGGAAAAATCTGACCCTTGCCCTTCCGAACAGGGAGATACAGGATATCTTTACAGAACAGATCGGTTCATGGTTTCTTGAGACCGCCCGCAGAGACGGGACCACACTCAGCGCGTTCTGTCAGGCATTCCAGGAAGGCGACGCTGCAGAGGTGGAGAACCGGTTCAATGAATATCTGAGAAAGACCATCAGTGTACGCGATACGACCGTGCGAAGAGAACAGAAAGAGAATTTTTATCACGGTCTCCTCCTCGGGCTTCTCGGATTTAAGGACGCCTGGTATGTCATATCCAATCGGGAATCCGGGACGGGGTACAGCGATATTCTGGTCGAGATCGATGAAGAGAAGATCGGGATCGTTATCGAAGTGAAATACTCTGAGAGCGGAAACCTTGACCGAGAATGCGAGACTGCCCTCCGGCAGATCCGGGAGCGGGATTATACATCTATGCTCCATGACGACGGAATGGAAACGATCCTGGAATATGGAATCGCATGTCACGGGAAAAAGTGTATGGTAAAGATCCGGAGGTCCCTGTAACCAGTATACCGTTCGTCAAATAATCGGACTGATCGCTCAGAATGCTTTTTCGAATGCACGGGTTCTATAAAAGCAGAAAAGGCAGCGCACTGATCCGCACTTCAGTCCGCTGCCTTTTTTCAGTCACGCCTGTGCCTTCACATCCTTCTTCTTAAGCCACAGCACTGCCGCCCCGGCAAACACTGCGAAGAACACCGCCACGCTCACCAGGAACGGAACCGGGTTTCCTCCCAGAATATCCTCTGACTTATTTGAATTCATTCCTGCCATCATAAGGGAGTAGGGCCAGTAAAGTTCCCATCCTTTATTTATGAAAAGAAAGCCCAGGATGCTCCCTGCCAGCGCAATACCTATGGGCACGGCAAAGCTCCGGATGACCATGGACAGCAACACTTGCAGTGTCCCGATCGCTGCGGCGGCAAGAGTTCCCCGGAGCATCCACAGCACTGTATCCAGCGGCGCCACACCCGGAAGACCGCAGAGTTTTCCACAGACAATATACAGAAAAAAGACCCAGACCTGGGTAAACAGTGTGACCCGGAAGATCACCATGAGTTTCCCCAGGAACACGTCCCGCACCGGAACCGGTGCCGTCATCAGCACATTCCAGTTGCCGTTCAGATGCTCCAGCCGCCACAGGTAGGAGCAGTAGAGCGCGATCAGAGGCGCGTAGAACAGCCAGGAGTAAAACAGGGTAAACTGAGTCCAGAGAGAGTACCACTCCTCTGTCAGCAGCCCCACGTTGTTCAGATAGTTGGCGGTTCCCATGACCGCCGGGATGATGGGGATAAAAATGCAGGCGCTCCAGATAATAGAATGTTTCAGTTTCATATTTTCCGCCTTGATACATCGAAGCAGCATCTCTTACACTTCCTTTCTTAAAAAAATCCATTTTCCAATCAGGTAGATCACCGCTCCGGCAATGAGGAATCCGATGAAAGATACCGCCGGAAGCGGCTGGTAATACAGATATGTCGCCTCGTCCGTCGTTCTCTGCCAGTCCACTCCCGCTACTGAGAAGATCCCGAAGTATCCCCACAGCACCAGGCGGTTCACCGCCGCCGGAAAAAACATGGAGAACAGTCCCAGGAATCCTCCTGCGATCCCCACGATCAGAGGCAGGATCTGATTGTCGCTGATCAGAGAGAGCACATGCTGGATACTCAGGATCACCGCTCCCACCGCTGTCATGGCGATGAAATGTTCCGCAAACATGTCCGGACGGATCCGTTCCGTAAATCCCATCCCCTTTCCCAGAAGGATCAGTCCCAGCGTCTCCCCGGCGCTGAAGACAATAAGGTATTTCAGTTCAAACAGATATTTTATATCATAAAATCTCCCCGGTTTTTCCAGTGTGTAAAGCAGCTTCAGCGTGTTTCCCCTGATCTCCATGTCACAGAGCCGGCTTGCCACCACCGAGAGCATCACCGGCATGAAGATAGAATTCATCATGGACATGCTGTAGAGAAAATACTGGTATCCTGTCGCCCGGTCCATGTCGTCAAAGTTTCGTGCCGATACCAGAGTCCACAGAAGGAGCAACGCCAGGAAACCGACCGGCACAAGCCATACATACCGGGTGCGCAGTTTTCTCCGCTCCGCAAGAAAAAGATGCTGCTTCGATGCTGTCATGTTCTGCGCTTCCCTTCTCTGTACCGCTGGTCCCGTACCGCTCTTCTTTTTCTCTTTCCCGCTCATAAGCTCACCTTCTTTCCGGTCAGCCTCAGGAAGATGTCTTCCAGACTCATCTGTCGCTCCTCCAGTCGGAGCAGTCCGATCTCATGGTCGGAAAGGATCCGGCCGCACCGGAGGACTTTTTCATCTTCCGCCGAATCCAGGAGCAGCTCTCCGCTCTCCGTATTCTGTCTCACCGGAAGCTCCGCCCGTGTCAGGATGCGGTACGCTCTCCCGTCGTCTGTGGTACGGATCCGGATCCTGGTCCGGCTGTGCTGATGGAGGCTTGCCAGGGAGTCCTGGAAAAGGAGTTCGCCCTGATTGATGATCCCCACATGAGTCGCCATCTGGTCAATCTCACTCAGAAGATGGCTGGACACAAGGACAGTCATGCCGAACCGTTCCGGCAGGGAACAGATCAGTTCTCTCATCTCCTGGATTCCCGCCGGATCCAGCCCGTTGGTAGGCTCATCCAGAAGGAGCAGCCTGGGGCGTCCCAGAAGCGCTGCCGCGAGCCCCAGCCTCTGCTTCATCCCCAGGGAATAATTTTTCACTTTTTTGTCCTGTTGATTCTCCATCCGCACGGTTTTCAGGACCGAGTCGATCTCCGACTCCGGAATTCCTTTCAGGGTGCAGATGATCTGGAGATTTTCCCGCCCGCTCAAGTGTCCGTAGTGCGCCGGGGACTCGATCAGGGAACCGGTATGTTTCAGGATCTTCAGCCGGTTTTTCTCCTCCAGCGGAGCTCCGAAGATCCGGATCTCCCCGCCGGTGGGCTTCGCAAGTCCTAAAAGCATCTTCATGGTCGTGGATTTTCCCGCGCCATTCGGTCCCAGGAAGCCGTAAATGCTTCCCGTGGGGACGCACAGATCCAGGTTTTTCACCACATACTTCTTTCCGTATCTCTTCGTCAGAGAATCTGTTGTTATGATATGTTCCATTGTATGGTCTCTCCTTTCATCGCCGCGGCGGGATGCTCAAGACAGCTGACTGAATTTCTGCTGCGCTCGTCTCCGCCTTTGTCCGGCTTCTCCTACAGTGTAGAGGTCACCGCTTATCCGGCGATGAAGGCCACCTTATTTTTACCTTAATTCCAGCAAAATCCGATCCCCTCTCATCTTATCCGTGCTATACTCTGAACAGAAAACTATCCGGAAGGAGACGATATCAATGAACCTGTACGACAGCAGAATCCTGCTCGTAGATGACAACATAGAACTTGCAGACATGGTCCATGATATGCTAAGGAGGAACGGCTACGCCAATGTTTCCTGCGCCCACACCTGTGAAGAGGCGATGCGCGTGTTCCGAGGAGAGTCGCCCCAGCTCGTGATCCTGGACATCATGCTCCCCGACGGGGACGGCTTCACCCTGCTCCGGAGGATCCGGGATATCTCCGATGTACCGATCCTGTTTCTCTCAGCAAAGGACGAGGACAATGACCGTCTCTTCGGTCTGGGTCTTGGAGCCGACGACTATATCACCAAACCGTTCCTCTCCCAGGAGCTGCTCCTGCGGGTAAATGTAGTGCTGAAGCGGACCTATTTTCCCTCCACCAGGATGCCCTACTCTTCCGGTGGAAATGTCCCAGGGGGATCCGTGAACCGGTCCGGCGATCCTCACTTCCCGGATTCCGGCTTCAGTCCATCCGCTCCCGGGGAGCCGGATGTCCTCATACTTGGAGAGCACCGCATCTCCTTCGCGGAGGCATCTGTGACCTTCCGTGGAAAGACCACATCCTTCACCGCAAAAGAACTCCAGCTCCTGAGAAAACTGGCACAGAACCGGGGAAACATCGTCACCTTTGACGCTCTCTGCATGGCTGTGTGGGGAGATTCTTACTACGGTTATGAGAACACACTGATGGTACATATCCGTCATATCCGGGAGAAAATCGAGAATGATCCCTCCTCCCCGAAATGGCTTCTGACTGTCCGGGGACTGGGATATCGTCTGAAGAAAGAGGAGAAGACCGATGAAAAGCCTGTTTAAGATCATAAGGCGCTACATTTCCAGCACCATACTGCTTGTTGTCTTTGTCGTGGTGCTCAATATCCTCGCACTGTCTTATGTGGCGCTGCAGTATGAGGAAGGACTCAATAAGATGGAAGGGACCTCTTCTACTACCGTGTCCCGGCAGATGAAGGATATTGCATCCCAGCTCACAGAGACGCCGGAAGGATGGCAGATCTCTCAACAGGGCATCGACATCCTGAACGAAAATCAATATATCTGGGGAATGCTTCTGGATGAAAACGGAGATGCAGTCTGGGAATGGCAGCTCCCGGATGAGTTTCCCCGCTCTTATTCTCTGGCGGACGTAGCGTCCTTCAGCCGATGGTATCTGAAAGATTATCCGGTGCGGGTATGGAAATACGGAAAAGGACTCCTTGTACTGGGGCAGGAGCCGGGCCGTTTTTTCCGGGTCATCCTGGTCTTCAACAACATCTATCTGGACGCGCTCTACCAGTACATCGTTATCTTTGTCGCGCTGAATTCGATCCTGATCTTCGGCCTGACGCTCTGGTTCGGTTATCGCTTTTACCGCTCCCTCCGCCCCCTCGCCCGGGGCGTCGATGCTCTTGCCGAGAGCCGCCCTGTTCTGCTGTCGGAAAAAGGGATAACGGAAGAACTTGCCCGGAAACTGAACCAGACTTCCCGCATCCTGGAACGTCAGTCCGAAAAGCTGCGCCAGAGGGACAACGCCCGTACGGAGTGGATCTCCGGCGTCTCCCACGACATCCGCACGCCCCTCGCCCTGATCACAGGATACGCTGAGGCGCTTACCGCAGAAGAAACACTCTCTCCGGAAAATCACCAGCGCGCAGAGAGTATCCGCAGACAGAGCCTGATCATCCGGCAGCTCATCTCAGACCTGAACCTGACTTCCAAGCTGGAGTACAACGCCCAGCCCCTTCACATGGAGGAATACCGTCCAGCGGTTCTTCTCCGCGGGATCGCGGCGGATTATTATAATGAAGGACTGCAGGAATGTTATGAGATCGATGTAAAGATTTCGGGTGAAGCGGAACAGATCCGCCTGACCGGCGACACCGGACTGATGAAACGTGCATTGAGAAATGTGATCGGCAACAGCATCCGGCATAATCCGGACGGCTGCCGGATCAGTGCCCGTCTTCTTTCAGACACGGGAAACGTAATCTGGCGCTTCTCTGATTCCGGCCCCGGTATCCCGAAATCAGTCGTGGATGTGCTCCAAGGACGGGCGGAAGAAACCAGCAGTCTGCATATCATGGGGCTTCGGATCGTTGTCCAGATCATCTCGGCTCATGGAGGACGGGTTCAGTTTCCGAGAAACGGGGAGGGGGTTTACGGAGTAGAATTTATTCTGCCCGGAAAAGAAAATGAGGATGACCTGTAGTCAGGTATCCTCATTTTCTTTTCACATTAATAGAGTTCTCTCAGCAGTATTTCTGATATCTGCTGTCTGATCTTGCAACTGCTCTCCTCAGCTTCTTTTCTTCCGGTATTCCTCTGCCACACGGATTCCCTCCGCCACACGGCATGCCTGCAGATAGTAAACTTCCAGCGCTGTCTCCAGCACATTGGCCCGTTTCCCGGCAAGAAGGTCCGGACTCAGTCCGACTTTTCGATGATACTCGATCAGGCGGTCTCCTGTCTTAATATAGTTTTCCTGAGTCTCCAGTTCCACGATGAGCTGAGGGTCTTCCCCGATAAAAAGCCTGTTTCCCTCCCGTTTCATCTTCACTTTTCTTTTCTCTTCCATTACCGGTATTTCTCCCTTTTCCATATCTTTTTCCCGTTCTGGAACATGCTCAGATACTCTATCTTCTCCCTGATGGTCTGCGCGATCTCTTCCGAACGCTTCTTTGGCATCTCCGTATTCTTCTGCAGAAGGCTTTCCGCCTCATCCGGGAAATCCGCAAGCAGTTCCAGATCCAGATTGATATTTTTTACATAACGCAGCATATCCGTTTCCCGTTTGCAGAAAGAATTCACCTTTATATCCAGAAGATTTTCCCCGTGGGGAATCACATCCTGATCATAAAAAAGACTGTTTCCCGTATCAAAGATCGGAGCCATATCCGTAAATCTGTGTTGTTCCGGCTTCCAGAGAAATCCCATATTATTCAGATGCCGGTCTGTATTCGATAAGATAAAATCTGTCATGATCGTATATTCCAGCTGTTGGCGGACCTTTTTTTCTTCCAGTCCCATTGCAACTGCCTTTGATATCAGAGAAGCATAAAGTGAACTTTCATTTGGGATCTTATAGTTCATCAAAAGCTGGTATGCTGAAACAAATTCTTTTGTCTCTGAAGTAAACAGCGGGCTCAGCGAACATGGATAATCCTTCCCGCCGATTCTGATCTTTTCCAGACTGTAGGGAACATGATTCTTCCGTTCAAGCCTTTCATGCAGTCTGCTGGCGATCACTTCATTTACTGCCTGCTGGCTGTAATAATTTGTGTTCACTTTCAAAAGACAGCGTACTCCGTCTCTTATGACCCATTTCTTCTTCATATCTCCATTTACAGATGCTGATGGAGAAGCCTTCAGGAGTCCGTTGTCTCCCTCTTCATTTACTTTTGAATCCGTCAGAAGATTCCCAAGATCTTCAGAAAAATCATTCTCAAAAAAATTCAGTTCTTTCCAGTACAGTTCTCTGTCAACCGGCTGCAGCCAGTAATGATCTGCGAGGCTCAATCCATAAGAATGGAGCAGAAGAGCCTGACTTGTCTCCATGCCGGTCCTGCTCAGGACCTGGTGCAGGCCTTTTCTAGAATCCGGAATCGCCCGCAGGCTCCACCATCTAGAAAGACCGCTGCCGTCTCCACTGCATCCGACCGGAAGCTCTTCCGGCAGATAGACTGCCAGTATATACTCCAGTCTTCCTGTAAAGTTATCCATCTGTATCATCGCGATGTCTTTATCTTTATGCTTCAATACATAAAAACCTGTCTGTGTCTCCGGATCTCTTCTGTTCCTCTTCCGTTGGTCCATAGGATCTTTCATGAGAGCCGCCTCCTTTTCCCGTATTTTATCATGCCGGGATTTCAGTGTAAAGCAGGCTTATCGCATGAAAAACGGAGCCGTGCAGATACCCTTGCAGCTCACGCCTGCTATCTGCCCGACTCCGAAATTTGCTTTCACTCTATCATTTATACCTTACTCCAGCGCGGTCTGTTTCACCCGGTTCAGTCCCTTTGCCACCGCCGGGATACAGATGATGATCACCGTGATCACACCTTCCACCAGCAGGTAGCTGTAGTTATACAGGATCGGGTACAGGCTGCTCAGCGCCTTCGGGAAGTTCTCCGGCATATAGTCCATCCAGTAGAGATATCCTCCCAGCGCATGGAACGCTCCTCGTGCGATCACCGCAACGATATAACCCTTGATCAGACCGTTTTTGCTCTTTGCGAAAAATCCCGCAACACCCAGAGCGGCGAAAGCAAGGATATAGTCACAGCACACCTGGAAGAAAGAAAGGACATAAGGTTCCTGGATAAACTGAAGAATACCGTATACCAGTCCCACGAGAATGCCCGCCTTCGGACCGTACCAGTTTCCAACAAGAACGATAAAAAGCATACTGCACAGCGTCACGCTTCCTCCCCACGGCATATTGAAGATCTTGATGTAAGATGTGATAAACGCAAGCGCCAGTGCCATCGCGCAGAACACAAGCTGCTTTGTCCCCATCTTCTTTCTCTCTGAAACTTTTCCAGCGAAGACGAGCGCCGCGATAAAAAGCGCCACGCCGATCACAATACATACCGCATATCCGGCAGTCGTCAGACCGCCCTCTGCATTTACAAGAAAACTGAACATAATAAAACCCTCCTTATCTTCAAGACTGAAAACAAAAAGGGCTCAAAACAATACACATTGAGAATGCATCCCTACGTTGGCATTATCCAAATCAGGTTGTGGGTCGAAGTTCGCAACTTCCTCTCAGCCTGTAATACAAGCTCCCCTTGTCATCAATCTTATTCAATTTTTATGTCCTTTAGAAGGATACCGCGAAATATGTCGGATGTCAAGTTTCATCGGACGGGTTTTCTTTATCCGCCCTGCCCCACACCTGCATCGTGTATGCCTTGGGAGTCTGTCCCACATATTTCTTGAATGTGTCACCGAAGTATCTGTAGTGATGATATCCGACAAGTTCACTCACCTCATAAACTTTTCTTCCTTCTTTCAGAAACTCTTTTGCATGTTCTATCCTCAGGTTTGTCAGATATTTTACATAGGACATTCCCACCTCGCTCTTGAAAAGCACGCTGAGATAAGCCGGACTCATCTGCACCATGTCCGCCAGTTCATTCAGGCCGATATCTTCATTATAGTGCTGTTCGATATATGCAAGCAGTTCCAGGATCGTACCATGCCTGCTTCCGGTCTTTTCCGCTTCCAGGTATTTCCCGATATCCGAAATGATCCGCTGAGAATAGTTCCGTATCTGTTCTCTTTCCGTACATTTTTCCATTTCATGGAACGAAACCAGTTCATTTCTGGGGATATCTTTCCGATTCTCCTGAAGGATATCACACAGCATTCAGAGATATTTGTACACTTCCCGCCGCAGTTCCTGATCATCCGGATAGAGCAGTTCCAGTTCATCAAAGATTTCCTTTGCGGACCGGTAAAATTTCTCTACGTTCTCATTCAGCATTCCATTGATCCCCTCTTCCAGGATCTTGCTGATCTTCTCCTGTCTCCTTCTGTTCTCCTCGTATTCGTTCTTTTCCCGCCTTGCCCTGAAACAGTTTTTTTCCACCGTCTCAAGCACTGCGTTAAGTTTTTCCATACTGATCGGTTTGTCAATATATCCCATAACGCCAAGACGCAGCGCTTTCTGTGCATACTCAAATTCCGTATAGCCGCTGATCACTACGAATGCCGTATCCGGACATACTTCCTTCGCTGCCTCGATCATAGACAGACCATCCATTCCCGGGATCCTTATATCCGTGATCACAAGATCTGGTTTATATTTCTCGATGATATCCAGGCCATGGATCCCGTCGTAAGCCGAACCCACCACTTCATAGTCGAGTTTCTGTCTTCCTATCATCGCCTTGATTCCCTCAACCACAATATACTCATCATCGATCACTACCAAACGGTACATTCTATATCCTCCCCGGTTTCTCCGGAACAACGATCCTCACCGTTGTTCCCTTTCCAACTTCACTTTTTATGGTAACTCCGTAATTTTCACCGTAATTGAGACGGATCCTCTCCCTTACATTTCTTATGCCGTATCCGTTCTCCAGGCGGCTCATATCCGCAACGCCCACACCGTCGTCTGAGATTTCGATCACGATCTTCGTTCCCTCTTTGCGCGCTGTAATGCAGATTCTTCCCTTCCCCATCTTCGGTTCCAGTCCGTGGTACATGGCGTTCTCGACAAATGGCTGGAGGATAAACGAAATGATCCTGCACGACAGCACATCTCTCTTTGCATCCACATACAGAGTAAAACGGTCATTATACCTGATATTCTGCAGTTTCATATAATCTTCTACCCTGCGGATGGAATCCAGCACAGTCATATATTTTTCCCCGTTGTTCAGCGACAATTTAAAGTTCTCCGACAGGGCAAGGATCATCTCCGCAATCTGATCATCCCCGTGTATGATTGCGAGATTCCGATTCGGCCCACTTCGCTGTCGTCGAACTCTTCCGTAATATTTCTCTCACCTTCACCCACACTGCTGATCGTCCTCTCAAGCTGCTTCAGAGGATTCGTGATACTCCGGGAGATAAATTTTGCCAGGATAAAACAGAGCGCTCCAAGCACGACGCCCCAGGCTATCACGATATTGCGCGGGCTCTTGCTTGTAACATTGAGTTCATCTTTCTCCACAGCATTTACCATACTCCACCCGGTCAGTGAATTTTCTGTAGAAGAAAAGACATAATTCTTATTTTCCTCTTTTCCGGTAAACGCATTCAGAACATCCGTAATCTCATCGGAGTCGCTGTCACTGAACACCAGCCTGTCCCCATGATCGCGGTCCACGATCATATACATACTGGTCTTATATCCCTCGTCCCCTTTGACGATCATATTCCGGAACATCTCTCTGCTCAGATTTACAACAAGGCATCCTATAGGCTCTCCGGAAGATGTGTCATTGAGGATCTTCGTAAAACAGACAATTCCATCCTGATCCCATCCCCCGAGCACACCACGTCCCCAGAAGACTTCCCGCCCCTGCGCTGCCTCGGTCTTTTCATACGCCTCGTCTTCGTGAAAATCATGGTCCCGGTAATAATAATAGTAGCTGTAAGTTGCACTGCTTGTATTGCTCATGAGATAATAATGTCCATAAAAGTCCATCAGGGCAATACTGTTGATGGATTTCTCCTGCCTTGTAACAGTCTCCAGTACGGTATCCAGCTTTCTCTGATCTGAAAGTAAAAATTCAATCCCGTTGTATTCCAGTTTTCCCCCCAGCAGTGTCCCCAGCTCCTTATTCTGCAGGATAGAACGGCTGTTGTCCACGATGGGTTGCATCACAAGATCCATGACCCTGCTGGAATTCCGTAGTGTGGTCTCATGGGACACCTGATAGTTTTTCTCCATGGAACTCTTATTCGTATAGTAGGCGATCAGCCCAAGGATTACCAGAGAAAAGATCGTAAAAGAGAGCATGGCCAGAAAGATCTGCTCCTGAATCGTATGTCTTTTCCACCACGTTTTCTGACGCAGGAATCTCTCTTTCATCATCTGTTACGCCTCCCTCTCCGCCGATCCTCTCAGATCGGACTTTCTTTTATCCGCCGGTTCTGCGCTTCCCCTGCGCAGACGCATACCGACATTGTAACACAGCCGCTGTCTGTCCGCCACACAATCCGGCCGCCTCTGACCGCTGCCAAAAATGAAATCTTAATTTCCACCTCTCCCAAGGGCTGTAGCATTTACTTCT
>ERZ1090862.1018-NODE-1020-length-12521-cov-6.573560_pt1 | contig 12521 bp, 9 predicted proteins | sample MGYA00478481_ERZ1090862 | MGnify/ENA primary metagenome ERZ1090862 (study PRJEB33644, sample SAMEA5815745) | chicken gut metagenome | biome: Chicken; feature: Gastrointestinal Tract; material: Caecum | place: Ireland | collected 2019-01-01 | study: A study of the... | reverse complement strand
TGATATAACAATATGATAGGAAAAGTGGAGTATGAGTAAAAAGATATTAGTAGTCGATGATGAAAAACTGATCGTGAAAGGAATCCGCTTCAGCCTGGAGCAGGAGGGCATGGAAGTCGACTGTGCCTATGACGGAGAGGAAGCTCTGGAGTATGCGAAGAAATGTGAATATGATCTGGTGCTTCTGGATGTGATGCTCCCGAAGATCGACGGATTCCAGGTCTGTCAGCAGATCCGGGAATTTTCTGATATGCCGATCGTCATGCTCACAGCAAAGAGTGAGGATATGGACAAAATACTCGGTCTGGAGTACGGCGCTGACGACTATATCACAAAGCCCTTTAATATCCTCGAGGTAAAGGCCAGGATCAAAGCGATCATGCGACGCACGTCCAAACGGAAGGAACCGGCGGGAAGCCCGGTCCTTGTGAAAGGGAATATGAAGATCGACTGTGAGAGCCGAAGAGTATTTATCGGCGACAGAGAAATCAACCTCACGGCGAAAGAGTTTGACGTGCTGGAATTGCTGGCGATGAACCCCAACAAGGTATACAGCAGAGAAAATCTTCTGAACCTGGTGTGGGGATATGATTATCCGGGAGACGCGAGAACAGTAGACGTACATATCAGAAGGCTCAGAGAAAAGATCGAGGTAAACCCCAGCGAGCCGAAATATGTACATACAAAGTGGGGAGTGGGTTATTATTTCCAGGGTTAAGTCACATTTCAAATTTAGAGACAAGATCTTTCGAAATCTGAGGTTTCGTATTATCCTGATCGTGATGCTTGCAGGGCTGGTGCCCTGCACGGCAGCGCTTTTCGGGATCGTAAATTTCTATGAATCACAGACAATTTCAATTCGGACCGCTGAAATCCAGAATCAGTGTACAATCCTAGGCAATCAACTGAATAATTACGGGTATTTTGAAAATCCCTCTTCCGATGTGGTCAACGCCAATCTTTTTCAGATGTCGACGATCTACAGCGGGCGTATCATGGTGATCGATCAGGATCTGAAGGTCATAAAGGATACATACAGCCTTGATGAGGGGAAAACGGATGTCTCGGAGAATGTTGTACGCTGCATGAGAGGCGCGAGTACGAACTATTACGATACAAAAAACCATTATATCGAAGTCACTTCTCCGGTGACGGAGACCGGCGGAAACCGGGTGATCGGTGTGATCCAGGCAAGTGTCCCGACAGACAGCATTGAAGTTTCGGTGGCGGTCCTGTACAGCCAGGGGGGAGTCCTGATCGGCATCGTCCTGATCCTTCTCGCGGCGGCCGGGGTGTTTGCGGCTGCCCGGGTGGTGCGGCCTCTTCACAGGATCTCCGCAGCGATCGAAAGTGTGACAGAAGGGTACACAGATGACGTGCTGCATGAGGATACCTTTACAGAGACCAGACAGATCAGTGAATCTTTTAATAAGATGCTTGGCAGACTCAAACAGCTCGACGAGTCCAGGGAAGAATTTGTCTCAAACGTTTCCCATGAGCTGAAGACTCCCATGACCTCCATGAAGGTACTGGCGGATTCGCTGCTGGAGCAGGAGAATGTCCCTGTGGAAATGTATCAGGAATTCATGGGGGATATCGCAAAAGAGATTGACCGGGAGAACCAGATCATCACAGACCTTCTCTCTCTGGTCAAGATGGACAAGACCGGACAGAATATCAATATTCAGTCGGTCAATATCAACGAGCTTCTTGAGCAGATCCTGAAGCGGCTTAAGCCTATCGCCGACAAGAAGAATGTAGAGATCGTAATGGAAAGCTTCCGCCCGGTTTCTGCGGAAATCGATGAGACAAAGTTTTCACTTGCCATCTCCAATCTGGTGGAAAATGCGATCAAATATAACCATGACAACGGATGGGTGCATGTCTCTCTGAATGCGGACCACAAGTATTTTTATATCAAGGTGGAAGATTCCGGCATCGGAATACCTGAGGAAGATCAGGCTCATATTTTTGAGCGGTTTTACCGGGTGGACAAGTCACATTCCAGGGAGATCGGAGGAACCGGTCTGGGACTTGCCATTGCGCGGAACGCTGTGCTCATGCACCGGGGATCCATCAGAGTTTACAGCACAAAAGGGGAGGGAACCACATTTACGGTCAGGATCCCGCTCACCTACGTGGCGTCATAGGAAGGAATGGATGATAATGAAGAGAATCCGAAGAATATGTCTGCCTCTCTGCATCTGCGCCATGCTTTTGCTTTCGGCATGCTCCGGAAGGACGGATGTGGGGGAAGGGGATTCATATATTTACAGTCTGAACACAGAAAGGACCGGCCTGGTCAAGATCTCATATGATATCGATCAGGAAGACACTCTGGGAGCTGCGGAAAGCATTCTGGAAGAACTTAAGAAACCGGCCGAGGAGATTGAGTACACTCCGGCGATCCCGGATAATGTCGAGGTTCTCGGATGCAGTCTGAAAGGAAGCATCCTCGCCGTCGATTTCAGCAGTGAGTATCTGCAGATAGAGAAACTGGAAGAAAAGCTCGTGCGTGCCGCAGTGGTGCAGTCTCTTCTCAGGATCGAAGGGATAGACGGGATCATGTTCACGGTTGATTCCGAACCCCTCCGGGACAGCGACGGGAATATCGTCGGGTTGATGAATGAGGATGATTTTGTGGAGAATGCAGGATCCTCCCCCAGTTCTTATCAGACGGATACCCTCCATCTGTATTTTGCGAACAAGACCGGAGACCGGCTGGTGGAGCAGGAGATGGATGTCCGGTACAGCAGCAATGTTTCCAAGGAGAAGCTGATCGTGGAGAAACTGATCCACGGTCCTTCGGGAACAGATGCATATCCGACTATTAATCCGAACACAAATCTTCTGAGCGTGACGACAAAGGATGGAATATGTTATGTCAATTTTGACAGTACGTTTCTGACGGCGACGTATGATGTGTACCCGGAGATCACGGTATACTCGATCGTCAATTCACTCGTTGAGGGGACAGATGCAGCGAGGGTGCAGATCACCATCAACGGGGAGACAAACGCAAGCTATATGGAGACAGTTGATCTGTCGCAGCCTCTGCAGGAAGATATGGATTGGGTCGCAGCAGAAGAAAGCGAATGATAAAACGGCCTCTTTGCACGGCATGTATCCTGTTCCTCGTCGTGCAGGCGGTAAGGGTATGTATATTTCAGGATGCGGAGGATTTAAAGCCCTCCGCTCTGGAATCCGCGGTGTCTGAAGGAACACCGCTTGCTCTTACCGGAACAGTCAGCAGGATCGAAGAAAAAGAAAAAGTCACGGCAGTCTTTCTTGACGATAATGCCGTATCTGCCTCCGGGCAGCAGATCAGTGAACCGAAACTTCTGGTTTATTTCAATCCGGATGAGATACAGACAAAAGTGAATATTGGGAATGTGATACAGGTGGAAGGAGAAACCTCCCTTTTTGACTGCGCGCGCAATCCCGGCAATTTTGACCAGAAAGCCTATTATCAGAGGCAGGGGATACATGTGCTTGTCTGGGCGGAAAAGGTTAAGATAAGCTCCGCGGACAGGGACGAAGTCAGAGTGTTCCTTACGCATCTGCGCACCCGCTGGAAAAACCTGCTTACGGAATATCTGGGCGAATATTATGGAAATACCATGAGCGCGATCCTTCTGGGAGACAAAAGCGGACTGGACGAGGAGATGAAGAAACTTTATCAGAAAAACGGGATCGGTCATCTCCTTGCCATATCAGGCCTTCATATGTCTTTTATCGGGATGGGAATTTACGGGATATTCAGAAGGATCGGTGTCCCGTTTGCTCCGGCAGGGATCCTGGGAGGGGCAATCCTTTCCCTTTATACCATGATGATCGGAGCCGGAGTATCAAGTATCCGGGCGCTGATCATGTTTCTGGTCCGGATCGGAGCGGATATGACCGGGCGGGACTATGACCTGCCGACGAGCCTGGGACTGGCAGCGGCGGTGATCTGTGCCTGGCAGCCTCTTTACGTTACCGATGCGGGGTTCCAGCTCTCCTTCGGAGCAATTCTGGGAATATGGCTTCTTGGTCCGGTTATCGGGGAACTGTTGAAAACTGCGGGGAAGACGTTGCCAGGCAGGCTTTTGAATAAGCTTCTGGAGAGTATGAGTACCAGCATTGCAGTCAGCCTTTTCCTGATGGGACCTCTGCTCTATTTTTATTTTGAAGTTCCGCCGTATTCTATATTTCTGAATATTCTCGTGATTCCGGCCATGCCGCTGGTCATGGGGACCGGGCTTGCCGGGCTGGCAGTGGGAATTGTGCTTCCTCCGGCAGGCGGGGTCCTTCTCCAGGTATGCCGCGGCGTTCTCTGGATGTATGATATTGTATGCACTGCGGCAGGAAGTCTTCCGGGGAGCAGGATCATTACCGGAAAACCGGGTATGCTGTGGTTGGCTGTCTATTATACTGCCATTGCTGTTCTTTGTGTCATTTTCCACGGGATAACGGAAAAACGCAGGAAGGAGGCGGCAGAGAAACGGCGGAAAACTCCGGGAGACAGGAGAAAGACAGGGGGCGGCGTCCTGCGGATCCCGGGAGCGGTAATGATCCTGTCTGCAACGGTCATGACAGGCGCGTGCCGGGCGGGATATACCTGCGAATCCGGGATTCGGGTTACGGTCCTGGATGTGGGACAGGGGGATGGAATCTATATCCGGGGGCCGTCCGGGGAAAACTGTTTCGTGGACGGAGGAAGCAGCGATGTGTCCCTGGCAGGGACTTACCGGATCGAGCCTTACCTGCTGAGCTGTGCCGCGGATACGCTGGACTACGTTTTTCTGACTCATGGAGATGAAGACCATATCAATGGGATCGCAGAATTGCTGGAAGGGCAGGAGCTTGGGGTGCGGATCCGAAACCTTGTCCTGCCGCCGGAGGAATATCTGGATGAAAAGCTGCTGGCAATCGGACGGACCGCCATACAGAACGGCACAAGGGTGGTGTCCATGACAGCAGGGCAGTCATTGGAGAATAAAAAGGAAAACTTCACGGTTACCTGCCTCGGTCCGGAGAACGGTTCCGGGCTTGAACCGGGAAACGGGGCGTCTCTTGTGCTGGGGATCCGGTATAAGGCATTTGGGATGCTCCTCACAGGGGACTGTGAACTGGAGGGAGAGCGGATTCTTGTGGAAGGCGGACGTCTGGGAGAGTATCCGGTCCTGAAGGCGGGACACCACGGATCAAAGAACTCGAGTTCAGAACAATTCCTGGAAATCGTGAGGCCTGTGTGCGCTGTTGTTTCGGCGGGAAGAGGCAATCGTTACGGCCATCCGCACGAGGAGACGGTAGAGCGTCTTCTGGATATCGGATGCAGTGTTTACACGACGCAGGAGAATGGGGCGGTCTCGCTGAGGAGTGACGGCGAGTCCATATGGATCGAGAAGTAAATAAACGAGAACTCTTGTCAAATCACAGGGATTTCCTATATAATAGAGAAGTTATGAAAAACTTGAATGAAGACCTTAAGACAGGACAATTTAAACAGATATATCTTTTATACGGAGAGGAAGGGTATCTGAAGCGGCAGTACCGGGACCGGTTCATTAAGGCGATGCTCCCGGAAGGTGATACGATGAACTATGCTCATTATGAGGGAAAGAACATCAATGTCCGGGAAGTGATAGACCTGGCGGAGACTCTGCCTTTCTTTGCGGAGCGCCGCCTGATCGTGTTTGAGGATACAGGATTTTTCAAGAGCGCGGGAGCCGAACTGGCAGATTATATCAAGGATATGCCGGACACCACGTATTTCATTTTCGTGGAAAATGAGGTGGATAAGCGAAGCAGGCTGTATAAGGCGGTGAAGGCGAAAGGGTATATCGTGGAACTCTCGACCCAGGACGAGGGAACGCTGAAGCGCTGGATTCAGGGGATTGTCCGCCGGGAAAAGAAGCAGATCCCGGACTCGGTGATCCTGTATTTCCTGAATAAGGTAGGGACAGATATGGAAAATATCCAGCGGGAACTGGAGAAAGTATTCTGTTACAGCCTGGACCGGCAGGAGATCACAAAGGAAGATATCGATGCGGTCTGTGTAACTCAGATCACCAACCATATTTTTGATATGGTGAACGCGGTGGCGGACAAGAATCAGCGAAAGGCACTGGACCTGTATTACGATCTTCTTGCCCTCAAGGAACCGCCCATGCGCATCCTTTTTTTGATGATCCGGCAGTACCGGATCCTGTTCCAGGTAAAAGGGCTTCTGGGACAGGGGTACGGAAAGAAAGAGATCGCTTCGAAGGCGGGGCTTCACCCCTTTGCGGCGGGCAAATACATGGAACAGGCAAAGCGGTTCCGGATGTCTGAACTCCGAACTGTCATGGAGGACGGAGCGGACATTGAGCAGAGGGTGAAGACAGGACTTCTGACGGATAATCTTGCCGTGGAACTTTTTATTGTGAAGTATTCCGGAAAAGTGTGAGGAGCGCACGGTATAAGAAGAGAACCGGAAAACAGAGAACTGTCAGGAAAAAGTATTGATTTGGAGGAAGAAAAGTGTCAGTAATAGATCAGAAAAAGATAAGGAATTTTTGCATCATCGCTCACATTGATCACGGAAAGTCTACGCTGGCGGACCGTATCATCGAGATGACCGGTCTTCTGACCAGCCGCGAGATGCAGGCTCAGGTGCTGGACAACATGGACCTGGAGAGAGAGAGAGGAATCACGATCAAGGCGCAGGCTGTCAGAACGATCTACAAGGCGGATGACGGCGAGGAGTATATGTTCAACCTGATCGATACTCCGGGGCATGTGGACTTCAACTATGAGGTGTCCAGAAGCCTCGCCGCCTGTGACGGAGCGATCCTTGTGGTGGACGCGGCACAGGGGGTGGAGGCACAGACTCTTGCCAATGTGTATCTGGCTCTGGACCATGATCTGGACGTTATGCCCGTGATCAACAAGATCGCTCTGCCCAGCGCGGATCCGGAACGGGTCAAGGAGGAAATCGAGGATGTGATCGGAATCGATGCGGAGGACGCACCGTTGATCTCTGCCAAGACGGGGCAGAATGTCCATGAGGTGCTGGAGCAGATCGTGAAGAAGATCCCGGCTCCCGAGGGGGATCCGGAAGCTCCTCTGAAAGCGCTGATCTTTGATTCTGTGTATGATTCCTACAAAGGCGTCATTGTGTTCTGCAGGATCAAGGAGGGAACTGTGAAGAAAGGAACGCCTATGCTCATGATGGCCACGGGAGCACAGGCGGATGTGGTGGAGGTAGGAACCTTCGGAGCGGGGCAGTTCATCCCCTGTGATGAGCTGAGCGCGGGAATGGTTGGCTACATCACCGCGAGCCTGAAAAATGTGAAGGATACTCATGTGGGAGATACCATCACCAACGCGGAGAGACCCTGCGCGGAACCTCTTCCGGGATATAAGAAGGTCAATCCCATGGTGTACTGCGGACTTTATCCGGCGGACGGGGCAAAGTATCCGGATCTCCGAGACGCTCTGGAGAAACTGCAGCTCAACGACGCGGCGCTCCAGTTTGAGCCGGAGACGTCGGTGGCGCTGGGATTCGGTTTCCGGTGCGGCTTCCTTGGACTGCTTCATCTGGAGATCATCCAGGAGAGGCTGGAGAGAGAGTATAATCTGGACCTTGTGACTACGGCGCCCAGTGTTATCTATAAGATCCACAAGACCAACGGGGAGGTCATCGATCTGACCAATCCGACAAACATGCCGGATCCCTCTGAGATTGACTACATGGAGGAGCCTATGGTGAAGGCGGAGATCATGGTGACGTCGGAGTATATCGGAGCGATCATGGATCTGTGCCAGGAGCGGCGAGGCATTTACCAGAGCATGGAGTATATCGAGGAGAAGAGGGCAGTGCTTCACTATCATCTGCCTCTGAACGAGATCATCTACGACTTCTTCGACGCACTGAAATCCAGGTCCAGAGGGTATGCGTCCTTTGACTATGAGATGATGGGATACCAGCGCTCCGAGCTTGTGAAGCTGGATATCCTTATTAATAAAGAAGAAGTGGATGCACTGTCATTTATCGTATTTGCGGGAAGCGCCTATGAAAGAGGAAGAAAGATGTGCGAAAAACTGAAACAGGAGATCCCGAGACAGCTCTTTGAGATCCCGATCCAGGCTGCCATCGGAAGCAAGATCATCGCCCGCGAGACAGTGAAGGCCATGAGAAAAGATGTGCTGGCGAAATGTTACGGAGGAGATATCTCCCGTAAGAAGAAACTGCTGGAGAAGCAGAAGGAAGGAAAGAAGCGCATGCGTCAGGTGGGAAACGTAGAGATCCCGCAGAAGGCGTTTATGAGTGTGCTTAAACTGGATGATGACTGACAGAGAACTGGAACTTTATGTTCATATCCCGTTTTGTGTGAGAAAATGTGCATATTGCGATTTCCTCTCGTTTCCGTCGGGAACGCGGGAGCGAAAGGAATATGTGGACGCGCTCATACGGGAGATCGAAAGCAGAAAAGAAAATTACACAGATTGCCGTGTATCCACGGTGTTTCTGGGCGGGGGAACCCCATCCGTGCTGGATGGGGAGGACACCGCCCGTCTTTTTGATGCGCTGTACAGAAATTTTACATTTATGGAAAATCCGGAGATTACTATAGAGGTGAACCCTGGGACGGTGACAGGAGAGAAGGTGGCGTCCTGGAGAAAATCCGGGATCAACCGGATCAGTATCGGGCTTCAGTCCGTCAACGACGATGAACTGCGGATGCTGGGGCGGATCCATACGTACAGAGAATTCCTTGACACATATGCTCTTGTGCGTGACGCCGGATTTGACAACATCAATATCGATCTGATCTCTGCCATTCCAGGGCAGACGGTGAAGAGCTGGGAGCGGACTCTCCGTACAGCGGCGGAACTTTCGCCGGAGCATATTTCAGCTTACAGCCTGATCATAGAGGAAGGAACACCGTTCTATGATATGTACGGAGAAACCCGGCAGGAGGGGGAGCCTTCCGACAGGGAAGACAAGAGGATATCCGCAGGTTCTTTCCCATCCCTTCCGGATGAGGAGGAAGACCGGGAAATCTATGAGCAGACCGGAGTTATCCTGAATGAGTACGGGTATCACAGATATGAGATATCCAACTACGCAAAGCCGGGATTTGAGTGCAGGCATAATCTGGGATACTGGGAGAGAAAGGAATATCTGGGGCTGGGCCTGGGGGCTTCCTCCCTGATCCGGGAGACCCGGTTTCACAATCCATCGGATATGAAAAAGTATATGGAGGTATTTTCTGAGAGGATGCCGTCCGAAAATGCTGCCGGAGGAACAGAGTGTATCCGTACAGACTGCTCTGCCGGTGAAGAGGAGATCCGGGAGGAGACTGAGACTCTGAGCCGGGAGGAGCAGATGGCAGAGTTCATGATACTGGGACTGAGAAAAACAGCCGGGATCTCTGTGGATGAATTCCACAGGATTTATGGAACAGGAATAAAAGAAGTATACGGTTCACAGATCCGGCGTTTCAAAAAAGAAGGTCTTCTGACGGAGCAGAACGGGATGATCAGGCTTACGCCAAGAGGGATTGACGTAAGCAATTATGTATTCTGCGAGTTTCTGTAGGAGGGGTTCATCCATTTTTCCTAAAAAAATCATAAACAGAGTTGACAAAAAGAAATCCGGGTGCTATCTTAATATACGGAAGGTGTTAGCACTCAGAATAAACGAGTGCTAATAATCAAAACAGGATAATCAGTTATTATTTCGGAAAGGAGGAAGTACTGTGGCGGTTGATACTTCATTGAGTGAGAGAAAACTTATCATACTGAAGGCAATCATACAGAACTACCTCGAGACAGGCGAGCCGGTAGGCTCCAGGACTCTTACGAAATATACGGATCTGAATCTCAGTTCTGCGACGATCAGAAATGAGATGGCGGATCTGGAAGACCTGGGATACATCTTCCAGCCCCATACCTCCGCAGGAAGGATCCCTTCCGATAAAGGATACCGGCTGTATGTCGATATGCTGATGGAGGATAAGGAGCAGGAGATCACAGAACGCGAAAACGGACTTCTGGAGAAGACGGATAAAGTGGAAAAGGTACTTCGTCAGGCGGCAAAAGTGCTGGCAGCGAATACGAACTACGCCACGATGGTTTCTTCCCCGGTAAACAACCGCAACACGCTGAAGTTTATCCAGCTCTCGCAGGTAGATGCGGAGCAGATCGTGGCGGTGATCGTTCTCGGCGGAAATGTGATCAAGAATAAGATCATTGAAGTTGGTGAAACACTAAGTAATGAGACCCTGCTGAAGCTGAACATGCTTCTCAACACGACGCTGAACGGAATGTCCATCGATCAGATCACTCTGGGGTTGATCGCAAGACTGAAAGAACAGGCGGGAATCCACAGTGAGGTAGTCGGACATGTGCTCGACGCTGTGGCGGAGATCATCCATGTGGAAGACGATATGGAGATCTATACGAGCGGTGCCACGAATATCTTCAAATACCCGGAGTTGAGCGATAAGCAGAGCGCCCAGGAAATCATCAGTGCATTTGAGGAAAAGCAGCAGCTGGCAGATCTGGTCACAGAGACACTGGCAAGTGAGGATAACCACGGGATTCAGGTCTATATCGGGGATGAGACTCCGGTGAAGACTATGAAGGACTGCAGTGTCGTGACAGCTACTTATGAACTGGGGGAAGGCATGAAAGGTACGATCGGAATCATCGGACCGAAGCGGATGGATTATGAACATGTCATGAAGACGCTGAAGACTCTGCAGAGCGAGTTGGATGCGATTTATAATAAAGATCCCAAAGAATAGGAAGGTGGAAAGCTGGTGACAGAGATGAGCAAAGAAGATATGGTAAAGGAAGCCGTGGAAGAAGCGAAAGCCAAAGCCGGCCAGGAGGAGACTTCCGATCAGGAGGAAACCACACAGGCAGAAGAAAACACGGAGGCTGCAGCGGAAGATCCGGATGATCCGAAAAAAGAACCGGAAACGGAAGAAAGCGGATCTGAGGATGCAGAAAGCGGCGAGACCAAAGAGGAAAAGAAGAAACTCTTCGGCAAGAAAAACAAAAAGGACAAAAAGGATGAGAAGATAGAAGAACTTACCGACCGGCTGACACGCCAGATGGCAGAGTTTGATAACTTCCGCAAACGTACGGAAAAGGAGAAATCCCAGATGTACGAGATCGGCGCGAAGGATATCATAGAAAAGATCCTTCCCATCGTTGACAACTTTGAAAGAGGGCTGTCGTCCATGCCGGAAGAGGAGAAATCCACTCCGTTTGCGGAGGGAATGGAAAAGATATACAAACAGCTTATGACCACACTGGAATCGATCGATGTAAAACCGATCGAGGCAGTGGGGAAAGAATTCAATCCTGATTTCCATAACGCAGTAATGCATGTGGAAGATGAGGAACTCGGAGAGAATATCATAGCCGAGGAATTCCAGAAAGGATACACTTACCGTGACAGCGTCGTGAGACACAGCATGGTAAAGGTGGCAAACTGACATCAACAATATTTAGAATAAAATGAAAATAATCTTAAAGGAGGAGCTATACTATGGGTAAAATAATTGGTATTGACCTTGGTACGACAAACAGCTGCGTGGCTGTTATGGAAGGCGGACAGCCGACAGTCATCGCAAACACAGAAGGCGCCAGAACAACACCGTCTGTTGTGGCATTTACAAAGACAGGCGAGCGTCTGGTAGGAGAGCCTGCAAAGCGTCAGGCAGTTACAAACGCAAACAGAACAATCTCTTCGATCAAGAGAGAGATGGGTACAGACTATAAGGTAGATATTGACGGAAAGAAATATTCTCCGCAGGAGATTTCCGCAATGATCCTTCAGAAACTGAAAGCAGATGCGGAAGGATACCTTGGAGAGAAAGTAACAGAGGCTGTTATCACAGTTCCCGCATACTTTAATGATGCTCAGCGTCAGGCAACAAAGGATGCAGGTAAGATCGCAGGACTTGATGTAAAACGTATCATCAACGAGCCTACAGCTGCCGCACTTGCTTACGGACTTGACAATGAGAAAGAGCAGAAGATCATGGTTTACGACCTTGGCGGCGGTACATTTGATGTATCTATCATCGAGATCGGCGACGGCGTTATCGAAGTTCTTTCCACAGCCGGAAACAACAGACTTGGCGGTGATGACTTCGACCAGAAGATCACAGACTATATGCTGGCAGACTTCAAGGCAAAAGAGGGCGTGGATCTGTCCACAGACAAGATGGCTCTCCAGAGACTGAAAGAAGCTGCAGAGAAAGCAAAGAAAGAGCTTTCCAGCGCAACAACAACAAATATCAACCTTCCGTTCATCACAGCAACATCTGAGGGACCGAAGCACTTTGATATGAACCTGACAAGAGCAAAATTCGACGAGCTGACAAGAGATCTTGTGGATAAGACAGCAGAACCGGTAAGACGTGCTCTTTCCGATGCAGGTATCACAGCTGCAGATCTTGGCCAGGTACTTCTGGTAGGCGGTTCTACACGTATCCCGGCTGTACAGGAAGAGGTTAAGAGACTGACAGGCAAAG
>ERZ1090862.1017-NODE-1019-length-12538-cov-5.626692_pt1 | contig 12538 bp, 12 predicted proteins | sample MGYA00478481_ERZ1090862 | MGnify/ENA primary metagenome ERZ1090862 (study PRJEB33644, sample SAMEA5815745) | chicken gut metagenome | biome: Chicken; feature: Gastrointestinal Tract; material: Caecum | place: Ireland | collected 2019-01-01 | study: A study of... | reverse complement strand
GAAGAATTGTGTCATTATCCGGGAGGATTTGAAAAAACGATCTATGGCATACGTCTGCTGAAAGAACGGGGCATAGATGTTAAAATAAACGGCAGCGTTACGAAGAGCAATCAGAATGATATGAAGAAAATCTATGATATCGGAAGAGCACTCGGCGTCCCAGTGCATATGGATACCTATATGCTGCCCGGCCTGCACGAGAGAAGCCTGCCCTTTGAACAGCAGTCCAGGCTGGCTCCGGAAGAAGCGGCGGCAGCTGAGCTGGAAACAATCAGATCGGAACTGGTTCCTGAACTGTTCCCGGAATATATAGAACAGAAGCTTATTCAGATAGAAAAGGGGGCTTCCATTTATCCGGTGGGGATTACCTGCATGGCCGGAAACTGTTCTTTTGCCGTCAACTGGCAGGGAGAAATGCGCCCCTGTGTTACATTAGAGGAACCTTCTGTTCCGGTGTTTGAAACCGGATTTGAAGCTGCGTGGAAAAAGATGGCAAAAGAAGCAAAACTGCTTAAAGGAAGTGAAAAGTGTTCGAAATGTTCTCTGCGTCCCATATGTAAGACATGTGTAGCAAGTGCCTGGCTGGAAACCGGCGCGTATGACGGCGTACCGGAGTATCTGTGCCGATATGCCAGGGAATATCGGAGACTGCTCTGCGAAGCAAAGAACATTTAGCAGTATGGAGGAATGAAGAATATGAAAACAAACAGTGAATATATGCTCCGTGAGATTGCCGGAGAGGCGGTTCTTATACCTACCGGATCTGCTTCACAGCAACTGAACGGGATGATTCGACTGACAGATACGGCAGCATTTATATGGAAACAGGTGGATACAGCGGCTGATCTGGAAGAAATCGTGGCAAGAGTGCGGGATGAATTTGATGTGGATGAAGAGATCGCAAGACGCGATATTTACGGGTTCCTCCACGAACTGTATATCAGAGATATTGTGCAGGATATACCGGAGATGGATCAGGGAGCTGATAATTTATAAATGAAAGGTGCAGTTCAATATGAAGAGAAACTGCGCCTTTCTCTATATATTGCCGGGAGCAGTCTGTTAAAGTGTAAAATACAGGTAAATACAAGAAGAAAATGCCAAAATGACCAAAAACTGTGAATATTTCATGAAAAAACCGTGTCTTTTAGCATTGACATTATAGGCTATTGTGATATTATGATAGGGTACATAAGAAAGATAGTGGGGGAGGAATATATTGGAGAGAAAGAAACAGTCATCCGAAGCTTTCTCCGGTTCCGAATCTCAGGAGTATCTTCCGGAAGGAACAAAAGAAGGAGACGTCAGGATGTTTAAAGCAAATCCCGATTTTCTGCTACGGGAAGTGGCCGGCGAAGCCGTGCTGGTACCTGTGGGCGATGCGGGAATATTTGAAAACAGCGTGATATCGCTGAATGAAACCTGCAGTTTTCTGTGGAAATTGTTCCAGGAGCCGAGAACGGAGGAAGATGTGATCGCTGAGGCGAGAAAAGAGTATTCTGATCCTGATGGTGAAATGGAACAGGGAATTAAAGATTTCATAAGAGAATATTTGAAGTATGGTCTATTAAAGGAGGAGTAAAAATGGAAAGAAAGGTTTGGAGAAGACCTCTGACGGAGGTTCAAAAGTTTGAGGCAAATGAGTATGTAGCGGCGTGTGGAGATACTGGATACGGAAACTATTTGTTTGAGTGTGACGCACCAGCGGGAAGTTTGTATTATTATACAACAGATTGGTGGGGAAATAAACAGGCGGAATATATAGGAAGTTATGAACCTTGTCATAGAGAACATGAGGCATCAAGGGAAAGCGAGTTCCCGGATGGATTTGTTGATTATAATAGAAATGGAAGAGAAGATAAAGGTGAAGCCGTTATCGTCTGGATTGAAAGAGGCCCATTTGGGGGCATTTGGAATGCGCATGCTACAACAAATCTTGACCGTGATTCTTGGGAGATTTCGCATTCATAATTTATACATAAGGAAAATAGACCGGAACAGTTTTCCGGTCTATTTTCATTTCACCCGAAAGGAGACCACCCTATGGAACCATTAGAAGGTGCAACCACCGTCGAACGCATGCTTCTCGACCGGGCCAGGCGCACACATACCCCGGCCAACGGCAGTATCGAACTGCTTCCTCTCTGCAACATGAACTGCGACATGTGTTATGTCCGGCTCAGCCGGGAGGAGATGGAGCGGCAGGGGAGACTGCGTACTGCAGACGAGTGGCTGGAAATCGGAAGGCAGATGAAGGAGGCAGGAGTTCTTTTCTTACTGTTGACAGGCGGGGAGCCATTCCTGTATCCTGATTTCAGAAGACTCTACCTGGAATTGAGAAAGATGGGAATGATCATCACCATCAATACCAACGGGACACTGATCGATGAAGAACTGGCCGTTTTTTTTGGAAAGTATAAGCCCAGAAGGGTGAACATCACGCTTTACGGGACAGATGAGGAGACTTATGCCAGCCTGTGCCATTATCCCGGAGGATATGAGAAGACACTGCGGGGAATCCGTCTTCTCAGAGAACATGGTGTGGATGTGAAGGTGGGAGGCAGCCTTACCCGGGCAAACAGAGCTGATCTGGACAAACTGCTGGACGTCGAAAAAGAACTGGGGATCCCTGTAAGAGTGGACACATATATGATGCCTGCCACGAGGGAACGCAGTCTGCCATATAACATGCAGTCCCGTCTGGATCCGGAGGAGGCGGCCCGGGCGAGGATCCATGCCCTGAAGCGGGAGATGGGTCCTGAGCTGTTTCCTCAGTATGTACAGCAGTCGGTATACAGAGCGGATCACCCGGAACCTGTCGAATCTGTGCCGGGACACATGTCCTGCATGGCAGGTCAGTGTTCCTTTACCATTAACTGGCAGGGAGAGATGCGCCCCTGTGTGATCCTGAGCGAGCCTGCGGCGTCTGTGTTTGATATGGGCTTTGAAGCAGCATGGAAATACATTGTGGAAGAGACCCATAAGATCCTTTTGAATGCAAAGTGCACGTCCTGCCATATGCGGCATCTCTGCCGTACCTGTGCGGCAGGCGCTCTGCTGGAGACCGGGAGCTACAGCGGTGTGCCGGATTACATGTGCAGATATGCAGAAGAGTCTTTGAGAATACTGAGAGAAGAATGGGAGAATATACAGAATGGACAGGATATTTCAGATCGGTGATTTTGTATTCCGTCTCTGTTGTCCGGAGAAGATAACGCCTCCGGATAATTTCATGAAGTTTACTGCAGAGACAGGTATGCCGGAATACACTTATCATATAGAAGTTTCCGACCGGCTTCCCCGGCCAGAAGGCAAGGTCACGGCGCAGCGCCCTGACCTTACGGTATTTCAGAATGCGTCGGGGGAAAGCCGCCTGATCGGGATAAAGGGAACCGGGGAATATTATGCCTGCTACAGGGAAGTTGCTGATGATCGGTCAGAGATTACCCTTGCCCGGGACCAGATCCGGGGACTGCACTTTGATCCGGTTTTCACCTCACTTTTTGCGCTCGAACGCCGTCTGGTGAAGAAGGACAGCATGGTCCTTCACTGCGCCTATATGGAGTACCGGGGAGAGGCGATTCTTTTTTCTGCTCCGTCGGAGACCGGGAAGACGACCCAGGCCAATCTCTGGGAGAAGTACCGGGGGAGCCGTACGGTCAACGGCGACCGTGCTCTTCTCGGAAAGAAAGACGGCAGATGGACGGCGCAGGGCTGGCCGGTGTGCGGGACGTCAGAGGTGTGCAATAACGAAGCGATTCCCATCCGGGCTGTTGTCATGCTGAGCCAGGCGAAAGAAAACCGGGCGGAGAGACTGACTCCGGGACGTGCGTTCCCGCTTCTGTACAGTCAGATCACGGTAAACAAATGGAATACGTCGGATCATGTCCATACCATGGATCTGATTGAGGATTTCCTGGGAAGAGTCCCGGTGCTTCATCTCAGATGCACGATCTCTGAGGAAGCGGTGGCGTGTCTGGAGCGGGCTTTGCAGAATCTGGATGCTTGACGATGCCGGATGATGCATGTATACTGTTTTGCAGAAATGGAACTTTTCGCGTCGGTGTGACCGGACAGGACAGACAGGGGTGATTCGATGGAAGAAAATCAGAATGAAAATAAAAATCCCGCCTTTGAATCTCTGGACATTCTCATATCCAGATGGAAAGACGGGACTTTTGGCGAGATTATAGACGACTGGAAGTGGATCTTCAGCTACAGTGTCCGCTATAAGGGGGCGATTGCTTTCTACCTGATCCTTGGTATTTTCAGCACATCTATGGGGTTGGTCAGCAGTGTGGCGAGCAAGTATATGATCGATATCATTACAGGGCATGATTCTAGTCAGCTCTGGATAATGATTGCGATCATGGTGGGAAGTACGGTATTTAGCCTTGTGTTCAGCAGCATTATCAGCAGGATCACGGCGAAGCTGAGCATTGATATCAATAATGATATCCAAGCGGATATTTTTGACAAGATCGTGGATGCAGACTGGCTGGCGCTGAATCAATACTCTAATGGCGATATTCTGAACCGTTTTAACGGAGACATCGGTACTGTAAGTAGCAATGCCATCAGCTGGCTTCCTACTATTATCATAGCCATCTATAATTTTATTGCTACATTTTTCGTGATCCTTCACTACGACTGGATTATGGCGGTCATCGCTTTGGGCAGTGCGCCATTTATGCTGCTCATGTCCCGCTTTATGATCAAGAAGCAGAGAGACTACAGTAAGAAAGTCCGCGAGATGAGTTCAGAGTTGATGACTTTTGAAGTGGAGGCAATCTACAATTTTGACACGATCAAATCTTTTGGGATCGCGCCCCACTATAGTAAAAAGATGCGCTGGTGGCAGGGAAAATTCCGGGATATCAGTCTGAAGTACAATCTGTTTTCTATAAAGACGAGTATACTGATGTCGGTCATGGGGACGATCGTGCAGTTCCTCGCGTTCGGCTACTGTCTATTCCGTTTATGGAGTAACGATATTACATACGGAACCATGACGCTTTTCCTGCAGCAGAGGAGCAAATTGTCCTCTGCATTCAGCAATGTGGTGTCTATTATTCCTTCCTTCCTGAACAGTTCTGTATCCGCCCACCGCATTCGGGAACTGGTGCAGCTTCCGCGAGAGGTGCATATTCCGGAGAGTAGTGAGATGGATAAGTATGCGGAAGAAGGATTCCGAGTGCAGATGAAGAATGTCAATTTTTCTTACGTGGAGGGAACCCGTGTAATCACGGACTCTGCTTTTGAGGCGAATCCGGGAGAGATCGTGGCTTTGGTAGGTCCTTCCGGCGAAGGGAAGACGACGATGATCCGTCTGATCCTAGGGCTTGTGCGTCCGCAGGATGGAGGAGTGACGCTGTGTGCGGCGGACGGGAAGACTATTGAGATGAACGCTGAGACGAGACATCTTTTTGCCTATGTGCCCCAGGGAAATACCATTATATCCGGAACGATTGCCGAGAATATGCGTATGGTAAAGGAAGACGCCACGGATGAGGAGATCATCGAGGCGCTGAAGGTTTCCTGCGCCTGGGATTTTGTGGAGAAGCTTCCGGATACCATCAACAGCAATGTGGGGGAACGGGGAAGAGGTCTCTCCGAGGGCCAGGCTCAGCGTATTGCGATTGCAAGAGCGGTCTTGAGAGATTCTCCGATCCTTCTGCTCGATGAGGCGACATCAGCCCTTGACGTGACCACGGAACGCACTGTGCTGCGCAACATCGTGCAGCAGCATCCGAACAAGACATGCATTGTGACGACCCACAGGCCGAGCGTGCTCAATCTGTGTCAGAGAGTGTACCGTGTCATGGAGACAAAGGTGACAGAGCTCAGTGAGGAAGAGTCGAGCCGCATGGCCATGGACTTCTGATATCTGATCCATAGTCGAAGCTGCCGGAACTGCGGTCCGGTGTAAAGGGGAAATGTTATGAATACTCGTGTAGTCGATACAAATGAATATGTATCCGTTCTCCGGGAGATTGCGGAAGAGGGAAAGACTGTGTCCATGCTGATCGCCGGAAGCAGTATGTCTCCTTTTCTGTGCCATAACAGAGATTACATCTATTTTACAAAACCGGAGCGGGAGCTGCGCAGAGGCGACATGGTCTTCTATCAGAGGGACAGCGGACAGTACGTGATGCATCGGATATACAGGAAGACGGCGGAAGGCTATTATATGGTCGGCGACGCTCAGACGCAGATCGAGGGGCCGCTCCGGAGAGAACAGATATTTGCCCTGGTTGTTAAGGTGAAGAGGAAGGGGAAGCTGATCCGGCCCGGGGATTTCTGGTGGGAGTTCTTCGAACATGTCTGGCTCCGGATCATCCCGGTGAGGAAACTGATAGAGAAGGTTTATTCATTTTTTACAGGAAGAGGAGCCCGGCGGCAGGGCTGAACGACGGGAAAATGAGGACAACAGTGCGGGACTTCTGCGTAAAGCGGAATAATTACTAAAAATCTGGTAATATAGAAGAGATTATTCCGAAATGCAGAAACTTGTGTTATAATAACTGACTGTAGTATTGCAGGAAGGCGGATTCCGCCTGTCAAGGGAGCCTGCACAACTGAGTTTATACATATATAAAGGGGACAATATGATAGATATACATACTCACATCCTTCCGGGAGTGGATGACGGAGCGGAGGATATCTATGACAGCATCGAGATGGCAGCTATGGCATACGAGAACGGAACGACTGTTATAGTGGCGACGCCGCACTGTAACATTCCGGGAATGTATGCCAATTATTTTGGAAAAGAATACTGTCATGTGTTTCAGAAGACAAAGGAGATTCTCAAGAGGGAAGTGCCTCAGATCACCCTGCTTGCGGGAATGGAGGTCTTTACTACGGAGGAAGTTCCGAGACTTCTGACAGAGGGAAAGATATTTCCCATCAACAGGACAAGGTACATCCTGATGGAGTTTGACTTTGGCGAGGATCCGGATTTTGCCGACGAGATTCTCCGGCAGGTAAAGGAAGTCCGGGCAATTCCGGTGATCGCCCATGCTGAGAGGTATGAATTTATTCAGGATGACCCGGAGATCGCATATCAGTGGACAAAGAAAGGATATGAGATCCAGATCAATAAGGGAAGCTTCATGGGAAGATTCGGACAGCGCGCGCAGCGCGCGGCCTATGAACTGCTGAATCACAATCTTGTGACCGCGGTTGCAAGCGACGCCCACAGCCCGATACAGAGAACAACATGCATGGCGGACGCGTATGACTATCTCAGCGAAGAATATCCGGAGGAATATCTGGATGTTCTGTTTGACAAGAATCCGCAGAACATCTGCAACGGCATTAAGCCGGTAAGGATGCGGAGGATTCCGTTTAATGAAAGATACTACTGGGAGGAACGGGCGCAATGAGAAGATTGAGAGTTACAATAGTATTGGTATTCGTGCTGTCTGTGATAGCATTTATTGCATACAACGTCATGGCGAGAATGGTGGAGGATCATACTCCTCCGGTAATTACCTGTGATTCAGACACGGTCACGGTCAGCGTGGAGGATGACGACTCCGCACTCCTGCAGGGAATGACAGCCGAAGACAACAGAGACGGAGATCTGACGGATTCCATTCGTGTCTCCTCCATGTCAAACTTTACGGAACCGGGAAAGCGTACAGCGAACTATGCTGTGTTTGACAGCTCGAATCAGGTGGCCACTTATTCACGGACAGTTGAATATACAGACTATACTTCTCCGCAGATCCATCTTTCAGAACCGCTGCGGTTCGGCCTGGAAGAGATGGAGGATATCAATCTTGCGGAAAACATGACGGTGCAGGACTGCCTGGACGGAGATATCTCTTCCCAGATCAGAGCAACCTTCAGTGACAACACGTATATATCCCAGGCGGGAAATTATGAGGTGACGGTTCAGGTGAGCAACAGCGCAGGGGATACCTGCTCGGTTCCTCTGACCGTGACAGTCACAGATTCTTCGGACGATGAGGAAATGGACAAGTATTATCCGGTTCTGTCCCAGTATATCGTGTACACGAACGTTGGCAAGTCAGTGGATCTGAATTCTCTTGTCATCGGGCTTGAGAGAAACGGTTCGGAGTATCTCTTTGAAGACGACAACAGTTTCCTGCCCGGAGAGCGTGGAGATGTACAGGTTTCAGGAAGTGTTGACTATAAGACAGCCGGTACCTATACAGTAGATTATACTTTTACGACAGAGGATGATGTATCGGCGACAACGAAATTAGCAGTGGTGGTGAGGTAATGTGATGGAGAATACGACCGGTCAGACATTGGACAACTATAAGATAGAGCCGTTTACGCTCATACATGATATCCTGATCAACTGGTGGGCAATCCTGCTGGGCGCCGTATCGGCGGTGCTTCTGGCTTATGTACTGCTGAACCTGAGATATGTTCCGCAGTATACATCGTCTGCGACATTCGTCGTATCGGCCAGAAATACATCGGCATCGTACTCTACGCTGAGCTCGGCTAACACAACGGCGACCACCTTCCAGAAGATTGTCGAGAGCAATACCATGCAGGACGTCCTGTGTGAGAAGCTCGGAGTTGACGAGATCGATGCGGATATACAGGCGACTGTAGCGGAGGGGACGAATCTGCTGGAACTGAACGTGACGGCATCCTCCCCGAGAGAGGCGTTTGACGTTATGGAAGGAATTCTGGAAAATTATTCAAGCGTTTCATATTACACAGTGGGAGACATCGTGCTGAATATGCTGAGAAATCCGGACATTCCGTTCTCGCCGAACAATCCGCTGAACACCAGCCGGACTCTGAAGATGGTGTTCGTGCTGGCCGCGGCCGCGCTTGCATTCCTCTTCGGTTTGCTCTCGGTAATGCGGGATACCCTGAAGAATGAAGACGATATTGAAAAGAAACTGGACGCCAGAAATATGGGATCCATTGCCTATGAATTCAAACACAAGACGCTGAAAGAGCTTCTGGGCCGTAAGAAAAGAGGACTTCTGATCAATGATCCTCTGGCGGGATTCGGCTTCGTTGAGAGCTACAGGAAGTTTTCTGCGAAGGCCGAGTACCGGATGGAAAAGGAAGGCTGGAAGACGCTTACCGTCACCAGTGTTTCGGAAAATGAAGGTAAGTCCACGGTAGCGGCTAACCTTGCAATCAGTCTGGCGGAGAAGGACAACCGGGTACTTCTGATTGACGGCGACCTGAGGCGCCCGTCTCAGTTCCTGATTTTCGGCCTTCATCCGAAAGAGGACAATGAGTTGGGAGAATTCCTGAAACATGAAAGGAAAGACTTTGACCTTCTTATGAAGACAAAGGTGCCGAAGCTGTATCTGATCGGAGGAAGGAACTGTTATTCCTCCTCCACGGATATCCTTCAGGGAGACAGGACGAGAAAATTCCTGAATCGCTGTAAAGAGTCGGCGGACTACATTATTGTGGATACACCACCCACGGGAGTTCTGGGAGACGCAGAGCTGTGGGGACAGTATACAGATGCAGTCCTTTTCGTGGAACGTCAGAATTTTATTGCTGCTGAAGACATTAATACAATGCTGGACAAGTTCCGCGCTCAGAAAACCAGAATCCTGGGAGTGGTGCTGAACAGTGTGCAGTCCTTCGGACGCCTTGCAGGGGCGACGGTGGGAAGATACAGCGGCAGATACGGAGATTACGGCCATTACGGCAAGAAACATAAGGAAAGTGGAAAATGAGTGAGAACAGAGAAGTAACAGAAAACGGAAAGATTGATGAAACAGAAAAAATAGATATCATGAATCTGGTGGCAGACTTCCTGAATGCATTGAGAAAGCTCTGGCCTGTCATGCTGATTCTGCTCATAGTGTGCACCGTCCGGTCTTATTTCGCGACATCATTCTCCTATACGCCGCAGTATGTGGCTTCCGCCACCGTGTCTGTGGCAGGACCCGGAGGAGGCTCCTACAGTAATATTCAGTCAGCGCAGGAAATGGCGGAGGTTTTTCCTTATGTTCTGACCAGCGGCGTGCTCCAGGATGTGGTCGCGAATGATATGGGACTTGATTATGTCCCCGGATCTATCAGCGTTGAAGCAGAAGATGGGATGAACATGCTGACGATCTCCGTATCCTCAGATGATCCGCAGATGGCCTACAACGTGCTTCAGTCCGTGATTAAGAATTATCCGGAAGTGGCCGAGTACATTTTCGGCGAGACCAGCCTGCAGATTCTTGACGAGACGGGAATCCCTTCTGATACGCAGAAAGAAGTTGTCATACGCGGCTCCTACAAAAAAGGATTCCTTCAGGGAGCTGTGATCGACGCAGTGATCCTGTGCCTGTATGTGCTGCTGAAGCAGACGGTACATTCCAAAGACAAGCTGAATAAGAGAATTAATATCAAAGATCTTGGCAGCCTGCCCTATGTGAAGCAGAAAAAGAGAAAGAAATCGGAGTACAACAGCCTGAACATACTGAACGAGCGGATCTCTCCCGCATACGAGGAAGCAATCCGCCGGCTCAGAGTCCGTGTCATGAAGGAATCGGATGAAGATGAAAAAACAGGCAGGGTGATCATGGTCACAAGTTCCATCCCGGGAGAAGGGAAGACGACCGTGGCGGTAAACCTGGCTCTGGCTATTGCAAAACAGGGAAAATCAGTGATCCTTGCTGACTTTGATACGAGAAACCCGTCTGTTGCAGACATTATGCAGGAGACGAAAAAGCATCCCGGTATCGGGGCTGTGCTGAGGGGGAAAGTGACGCTTACCCAGTCACTGTGCAAGGCAGACATCCCTGATACAGATATGCTGATTCTATACGGAGGAAAGCCGAATGATGAAGACGCGTCCCTTCTCGGTTCTAGAAGGATGGACGATATCCTGAATGCAATGAGAAGAAGAGCGGATTACGTGATTCTTGATACGGCTCCGGCCGAGCTCCTGGCGGACGCCTCTCTTCTGGCAAAATATGTGGACTCCGCACTGTATGTAGTCCGCTGTGACTATACGAAGCTGAACAAGATCAGAAACGGAATCGATGCGCTGGCGTCCAGAGATGTTGAAATACTCGGCTATGTATTCAACGGAGATACAAGTCATAAAGGCAGCCGTTACGGCTATGGATATGGTTATGGCTACGGTTACGGCTATGGTTACGGCAGATACAGCAGATACGGACGTTACAGCAGATATTCCCGTTACGGCAAGCTGAAAGACACCGGAAAACGCGAGGATGAATACGGCCGTATCATCAAGGAATAGAGCAGGAGGCGGCACGGATGGCAGGACAGAAGAAAAAGAAGAAAGGTCTTAGACGATGGATCAGGAAACATAAAGCGGCGTCTACCGTGATCGCACTTTTTCTGATCTGCATTCTGACAGTCAGCGGAGTAATCGGGGCAATCGCGTGGGGGGTATACCACAACAGTATCGGTATTGTGGATCCGGATGATGTGGACCCCACGGCGGATCAGGTTCAGATTGCCCGCGAAGAGCAGAAAGACGACGATGTGGTCAATGTGCTTCTGGTAGGATCTGATTCCCGTGATCCCAACGCGGAGATGGGGCGCTCTGATACGATGATGCTCGTTTCTTTCAACAAAGCAGAAGAAAAGGCTACGGTCATCTCTTTCCTGCGGGATTCGCTGGTGGAGATCGACGGGCACGGACAGAGCAAGCTGGGGCATACATTTGCCTACGGCGGCGTAGGTCTTACGATCAATACCATCAACAAACAGTTTGATCTGGATATACAGAACTATATCATTATCAACTTTGAAAACCTGGTCGGAATCATTGATGAACTGGGAGGAATCCGGGTGAATCTGACGGAGGAAGAAGCGGAATATTATCGTGCAACAGGAATGCCGGATATCCAGGCCGGGGACGTGACCCTGACGGGATCCCAGGCCCTGGCCCATGCGAGAAACAGAAGCCTGGACAATGACTTCGGGCGTACGAGACGCCAGAGGAGCGTGCTGTACGGAATTTACAACAAGGTTATGGAGAACAAAGATCCTCAGGCGGTCATGTCGCTGATCACATACTGTATGGGACAGGTTTCAACCAATATGAGCGTTACAGAGCTGTATGATATTGCAACAGATGTGCTGAGTATTGACCATCTGAGAACGCAGCAGGCGGCTGTGCCGCAGGAAGGAACTTATGAGTTCGGCACTTACGAAGGCATGTCAGTGATCAACCTGGATCTGGAAGCTAACAAAGAGTATATAAAAGAACTGCTGTATTAGTCTGGAAAACGGATTATGCAGGCTGATAAATCAAAGCCGGGAGGATGCGGATGATGCGTCCTCCCGGCTTTCTCTTGCTCCTTCGGGAAATTTCAACGGAATAAGGGGGCTTATGAATATACAGGTAAAGAATTACAGCGCTGGTAATTTTTAATAATCATATACAATATCTTGTTCCCGGAAGTGTTTTGAGATACAATAGGTCTCGAAATGATCAGGCCTTTCGCCGCTATCTGACAAAATAACATGAAATGAATAAGAAATTTCCAGAAAATGGTAAATATTAACAAAATATGATCATAACTCAGAGAAGAGATAGCTGCAC
>ERZ1090862.1016-NODE-1018-length-12550-cov-4.912125_pt1 | contig 12550 bp, 5 predicted proteins | sample MGYA00478481_ERZ1090862 | MGnify/ENA primary metagenome ERZ1090862 (study PRJEB33644, sample SAMEA5815745) | chicken gut metagenome | biome: Chicken; feature: Gastrointestinal Tract; material: Caecum | place: Ireland | collected 2019-01-01 | study: A study of the... | reverse complement strand
AAGTTGACGCAAAACTGAAAGACATCATGGTAAATATCTGCCACAACGCAGCAAACGCTGCAGAGAAATACGGCTTCAAAGGCAACTACGTAGTAGGAGCAAACATTGCAGGATTCGAGAAAGTTGTTGACGCAATGGAAGCACAGGGTATTGTATAGAAAGCATGAAAAGCATGGGCTGCCGCTTTTGCGGCAGCTCTTTTTGCGCCGTGCGAAGTGGAAGCGCCATTTTTTGTTCAGCAGAAAATTCTGTATATATGACCCGGAAATATATCTGAAAACAGAATAGTACAGAGAAATCCGGCTATACTGTCAGTGGGCAATGAGAGGCACCGGATTCGTTAAAAAAGTGTGAAAAACATTGACATATCCAGGAAATTCGTTTATATTAAATTTCGGTAAAAGGGAGTAACTGGCACTCGTACAGGGTGTTTGCGATATCGTCAGTACGATGGTCATCCCATCCGTATCGCGATTAAATGGTGAGACTTTTATTGCATTAAAATAGTGTGCAATAATTGTCTCTTTTTTATTGCACAGAGAAAAAACGGAGGTCAGAGAAATGAAAAACTATTATCAGTTGTCTGCGGAAGAGACAATGAAAGAGCTTAACGGTTCTACTGAACCTCTCACCGATGAACAGGTGAAGGAACACAGGGAAAAATACGGGCCGAACGAGCTGGTTGAAGGAAAAAAGAAGACGGTTCTTCAGATCTTCCTCGAGCAGTATAAGGACTTTCTTGTCATTATCCTGATTATCGCGGCAATCGTATCCGGCTTTATGGGAGACGCTGAGAGCGCGATCGTCATCCTGATCGTTATCACGATGAATGCGATTCTCGGAACAGTGCAGACCGTAAAGGCAGAGCAGTCTCTAGCAAGTCTGAAGAAACTTTCCGGGCCGGAGGCAAAGGTGCTGCGCGGGGGAAATGTGGTACAGATTCCCTCGTCTGAAGTGACGGTAGGAGATATCGTCATGCTTGATGCAGGGGATTATATCCCGGCAGACGGTCGTATTATAGAATGTACAAGCCTGAAGGTGGATGAGAGTGCTCTGACAGGAGAGAGCCTCGGCGTTGAAAAGATGACTGATGTCATCGACAAAGACGAAGTCCCTCTGGGAGACCGGGTCAATATGGTTTACTCCGGAAGCTTTGTGACATATGGGCGGGGATCGTTTGTAGTGACAGGCATCGGAATGGAGACAGAGGTTGGAAAGATTGCAAGCCTTCTGAAGACAACTTCAGAGAAGAGAACACCGCTTCAGATAAATCTGGATCAGTTCGGACAGAAGCTGTCCATTCTGATTCTTGTGTTCTGCGGTATCCTTTTCGGCATCAGCATTTTCCGGGGAGATAATATCGGGGATGCGTTCCTGTTCGCGGTAGCGCTTGCAGTTGCAGCGATTCCGGAAGCTCTCAGTTCCATCGTCACGATCGTGCTTTCTTTCGGCACACAGAAGATGGCCAGGGAGCACGCTATCATGCGAAAGCTTCAGGCTGTGGAAGGCCTGGGAAGCGTATCCATCATCTGCTCGGATAAGACAGGAACACTTACGCAGAATAAGATGACGGTAGAAGATTATTATGTAGACGGCCTGAGAATCAGTGCCGACGATGTGGATCTGAATGATCCTTCTCAGAGCAGACTCCTCATCAGCAGTATTCTGTGTAATGACTCTTCCAATACAGGGGGCGTTGAGATCGGAGATCCGACGGAGACTGCTCTCCTGAATCTCGCAACAAAACTGGGACTGAATCCGGATGATGTTAAGGCAAAATATCCGAGAGAGAGTGAGAATCCTTTCGACAGTGACCGTAAGCTTATGTCCACCAAACATACAATGGAAGGCATTCCGACTATGGTAGTGAAAGGCGCGGTGGATGTGCTCCTTGACAGAATGGAGAACATTCAGATCGGGAACGAAGTGCGTCCTATCACGCCGGAGGACAGAAAACAGATCGAAGAACAGAACCAGGAGTTCTCCAGATCCGGACTCCGTGTCCTTGCGTTTGCATACAAAGTTGTATCCGACGAGCTGGAGCTCAGTCTGGATGATGAATATGACCTTACATTTCTCGGTCTGATTGCCATGATGGATCCGCCGAGAGTGGAATCCCAGGCTGCGGTGGCAGAATGCAAGCGCGCGGGAATCCGTCCGATCATGATCACGGGAGATCATAAGGTAACCGCTGCGGCTATCGCCAAGAGGATTGGGATCCTTCAGGACGAATCCGAGGCATGCGAGGGCGCTGTGATCGAGAATATGTCGGATGAAGAACTTCAGAATTTTGTGGAGGGAATCTCCGTATACGCACGTGTTTCGCCGGAGCATAAGATCCGTATCGTAAGGGCATGGCAGGATAAAGGAAATATCGTTGCCATGACAGGAGACGGTGTAAATGATGCGCCTGCTCTGAAACAGGCAGATATCGGAGTCGCCATGGGAATTACGGGAAGCGAGGTTTCCAAGGATGCGGCGGCAATGGTACTTACAGATGATAATTTCGCAACTATTGTCAAGGCGGTGGAGAACGGAAGAAATCTTTACAGAAACATCAAGAGCGCGATCCAGTTCCTGCTTTCAGGAAATTTCGGAGCGATTCTTGCAGTGCTCTATGCTTCCATTACAGCACTTCCTGTTCCGTTTGCGCCGGTGCACCTGCTGTTCATCAACCTTCTGACAGACAGTCTTCCGGCTATTGCGCTTGGACTGGAGCCGCATTCGAAGGAAGTAATGGATGAGAAACCGAGACCGATGAATGAATCGATCCTGACAAAAGATTTTCTTATCAAGATCGGAACAGAGGGTCTTTCCATCGGCGTTACCACGATGATCGCCTTTCTGATCGGATACCACGGGGGAAACGAACTTCTGGGCAGTACAATGGCGTTTGCAACACTCTGTTCGGCAAGGCTGTTTCATGGATTTAACTGCAAGTCTGACAGACCGGTTGTATTTTCAAAGAGAGTGATTGACAATAAGTGGCTGATCGGCGCGTTCCTTCTCGGAATGGTGCTCATCACATCTGTTGTAATGATACCGGGTCTGCACAATATCTTCCAGGTACAGACTCTGACGATCACACAGCTGCTTACTGTATACGGACTTGCGGCGGTCAATATTCCGATCATCCAGATCCTGAAAGCGATTCGGATGGCGATAAAGAAAAGGAAATAGGTAAAGAGAGGGCGGATCAGAGATCGGCAAAGGAGGAATTGAATGAAACAGGTACAGAAACCCAGAAAACCGCTGATCATATATTATCTGATCGCATTTATAGCATTGATTCTTCTGAACTGGTTTGTATTTCCGATGTTTACGGGATCAAACGTGAAGGAAGTGGATTACGGGACGTTCCTCACCATGATTGAGGAACGTCAGGTCTCAAAAGTTCAGCTTGAGGGAGACACAATCTATTTTATGGATAAAAGTGAACAGCCTCAGCAGTATGAAACGACGACTTTTGATGACCCTGAGCTTGTAAACCGGCTTGAAGATGCCGGGTGTGAGTTCGGAAGAGTAGCCCAGGAGGAGATGAATCCCATATTGAGCATGATGATTTCCATTGTGATCCCGGTCCTCATTTTCTGGGGACTTGGCCAGCTGCTCGCAAAGCAGATGATGAAGAAGATGGGCGGCGGCAACGGGGGCAATCCGTTCATGCAGTTTGGAAAGAGCAATGCAAAGGTTTACGTGGAATCCACGACCGGCATAACGTTCAACGATGTGGCCGGAGAGGACGAGGCAAAAGAGCTTCTGTCGGAGATCGTGGATTTCCTGCATAATCCCGGAAAATATCAGGAAATCGGTGCCGTGTGCCCGAAAGGAGCGCTTCTCGTGGGACCTCCGGGAACAGGAAAGACGCTGCTGGCCAAAGCAGTGGCCGGGGAGGCGGGCGTCCCGTTTTTCTCCATTTCAGGGTCTGAATTCGTGGAAATGTTTGTCGGAATGGGAGCTTCCAAGGTTCGTGACCTTTTTAAACAGGCAAATGAAAAAGCGCCCTGTATTGTATTTATCGATGAGATTGATACCATCGGAAAGAAGAGAGACAGTCAGGGATTCAGCGGTAATGATGAGCGTGAGCAGACTCTGAATCAGCTGCTTACAGAGATGGACGGATTCGATGCTTCAAAAGGAGTTGTGATTCTGGGGGCGACGAACCGGCCGGATACGCTTGATCCGGCGCTTCTCCGTCCGGGCAGATTTGACAGAAGAATTCCGGTGGAGCTTCCGGATCTGAAAGGGAGAGAAGAGATCCTCAAGGTACATGCACGGAAGATCAAGGTCGGAGATGATGTGGACTTTAACGCGATTGCGAGAGCGGCATCCGGTGCATCCGGCGCGGAGCTTGCCAACATGGTAAATGAAGCGGCTCTGCGTGCGGTGCGTGAAAACCGTAAATTTGTCACACAGTCTGATCTGGAAGAGAGTATCGAGGTTGTTATCGCCGGATATCAGAAGAAGAACAAGGTTCTTTCTACGAAAGAACGGCTGATCGTTGCCTATCACGAGATCGGGCATGCTCTTGTGGCTGCGCTGCAGACAAATTCGGCGCCGGTTACGAAGATTACGATCATTCCAAGAACGTCCGGCGCTCTCGGATATACGATGCAGGTGGACGAGGAAGAACGAAATCTGATGTCAAAAGAAGAAATCGAGAATAAAATCGCAACTCTTACCGGAGGACGGTGCGCCGAAGAGCTTGTTTTTGATTCCGTGACAACAGGCGCGTCCAATGATATTGAGCAGGCGACAAAACTTGCAAGAGCAATGATCACCAGATTCGGAATGAGTGCGAAATTCGGGATGGTGGCTCTTGAAACACAGGTTAATCCATACCTGGGAGGCGACAGCAGCTTAAGCTGTTCTCCTGAAACGGCGGCTCTGATCGACGATATGGTGGTAGAAACCGTGAAGAAAGCCTATGACAGGGCCATGAATCTTCTGACAGAAAATAAGGCAAAGCTTCATGAGCTGGCCAAATATCTGTACGAGCGGGAGACGATTACCGGCGAGGAGTTTATGACGATACTGAACAGGCGGGAAATGATAGAAGAGAAGTCTTCAGATCAGGAAGGGAATGTTTGATTCAAATGCCAAAGAAAAAGATCCAGCAGGAGACGGAGGAAAAGAGAGGCAGGAGGATACCGACTACAAGATACAGGCCGGACTACCACAAAGGGCTTACGGAACAGCAGGTGCAGGAACACAGACTGCACGGCTGGACCAACCGTGCGGTTGAGCCGCCGTCCAAGACGACGAAGGATATCATACACGACAATGTATTTACTTATTTCAACCTGATATTTGCCGTGCTGGCAGTCCTGCTGTGTGTTGTGGGATCCTTCCGGGATCTGACATTTCTTCCGGTGATCATTGCAAATACACTGATAGGAATCATACAGGAAATCAGAGCAAAACAGGTACTCGACAATCTGACTATGCTGAATGCACCCCACGCCGCAGTGGTGAGAGACGGGAAGAGACAGATCGTGGATGCAGAGAGCCTTGTCCTGGACGACATCGTTGTCTTCAAGGCGGGGAACCAGGTGTGTGCGGATGCCGAGGTATGCGCCGGCGAGGTTCAGGTCAATGAATCGCTGCTGACAGGTGAGGCGGATGAGATCACAAAGCGCAGAGGGGCAAAGCTGATGTCCGGGAGCTTTATTGTATCCGGACAGTGTCACGCAAGACTGGAACGGGTCGGGGAGGATTCTTATATCTCGAAACTGACAATCCAGGCAAAAGAAATGCAGGAAGGAGAACAGTCAGAGATGATCCGTTCTCTGGACAGGCTGGTTAAATTTGTCGGCATCGCTATTATTCCCATCGGGCTGGTCCTGTTTTCCCAGGCATTTTTCTTCCAGCACGAGGGCTTCCGGTCCAGTGTCACTTCAATGATTGCGGCAGTGATCGGGATGATTCCGGAGGGACTTTATCTGCTCGCGAGTGTAGCACTGGCGGTGAGTTCCATACGGCTTGCAAAGAAAAAAGTACTCCTCCATGACATGAAATGTATAGAGACACTGGCTCGCGTAAATGTGCTGTGCGTGGACAAGACCGGTACAATCACGGAGAATACCATGAAGGTACAGAAGATGATCGAGACCGGGAAATATGATTCGGGCACGATGGAGCCTCTGAGTACTCTGGTCAGTGATTTTGCGGCGGCGATGACGCCGGATAACATTACCATGTCGGCTGTCAAAGAATATTTCAGAACCCCTTCCGGGAAAAAGCCTGTCTCCAAAACCGGGTTTTCTTCGGCTACCAAATACAGCAGCGTTACTTTTGAGGATCAGGCTTATGTTCTGGGAGCCCCTGAGTTTGTCCTGAAGGAGGATTACGGGGAATACGCGGATGAGATTACGGAATATGCGTCTACCGGAGCCAGAGTCCTGGTATTCGGAACATACGACGGGGAGATAGACGGCAGACCGCTTGCAAAGCCGGTTACCCCGCTGGCCTATATCCTTCTGGCCAATCCGATTCGCGAGGCTGCGAAAGAAACATTTGAGTATTTTGCAGAACAGGGAGTTGAAGTTAAAGTTATATCGGGGGACAATCCGGTGACTGTTTCCCAGGTCGCGAAACAGGCCGGGATTAAGAACGCAGAAAAATTTGTGGACGCGTCAGAGCTGGATACGCCTGAACGGATGCAGGAAGCTGTGCTTAATAATACTGTATTCGGGCGTGTCACTCCGAATCAGAAGAGGATGTTTGTTCAGATCCTGAAAGGGGCCGGCATGACGGTTGCCATGACCGGGGACGGGGTCAACGATGTGCTTGCGCTGAAGGACGCAGACTGCAGCATTGCCATGGCATCAGGAAGCGAAGCTGCGGCCCAGGCCTCTCAGCTGGTGCTTCTGGAGTCGGACTTCTCCTGTATGCCGGAAGTGGTACTGGAGGGACGAAGAGTCGTAAATAACATTCAGCGGTCCGCCAGCCTGTTCCTGGTAAAGAACATTTTCTCTTTCCTGCTGAGCCTGCTGTCTGTAGTGTTTATGTTTACGTATCCGCTGGAACCGTCACAGATTTCGCTGATCAGTATGTTCACAATCGGAATCCCCGCGTTCTTCCTTGCGCTGGAGCCGAACAGGAATATTATCAGGGGGCATTTCCTGACGAATGTATTTCTGAAAGCACTTCCGGCCGCGATCACCGATGCGGCGGCTGTTGGAGCGCTGGTTATATTCGGAAGAACGTTCGGCGTCGATTCCACCGATATCTCCACTGCGGCCACCATGCTGCTGGCGATTGTCGGATTTATGATCCTGTATAAGATCAGTGCTCCGATGAATAAGATCCGTTCGGCGATTCTCGGAGGATGTATCATCGGCCTTCTGTTCTGCAGTGTCTTCCTTAACGACCTTTTTGCCATAACAGGAATGACAACAGAATGTGTCATGCTGTTTGTCGTATTTGCGATCGCAACAGAGCCGGTACTGAGATATCTCACTCTGCTGGTCGGAAAGATCCGGTTCTATTATATGCGTCTTAGGGGAAGGAATACAGAAGAGGGATAGATATCTGCCCTGTAAAACGGAAATACCTCGACTGTGCAGCGGCTGCTGCACAGTCGAGGTATTTCTATATAATTCAAGGGTGTGCGTCGTCGAAATGAATATAAGAGATTCAATCTCTTTGGCATTATGCCGATCAATTTTATCATATTGGCGACAGAGAAGTCAAGAAGAAAACGAATTTCTTACTGACTTCTCTTATATCGGAGGAGAAAAACATTCCGTATCCGGCATATGCTTTGTACGCTTGAATTGAATTCCCGGCTTATATTTGCTATATTATTTCTGTAACATGTTATCAGGGGGACGGGCATGCCTGTGTCCGGGCAACGGACAGAAGCGGGGCGGCCTGATGCCGGATTCACCATTATAAATGAGGGAGATTATGATTACTTACGAAAACACAAAAACGATCTGCGACCTGGTCCAGAACGCCGGGAAAGAACATGGAGAGAGAGTTTTTCTGCGTTACGAGGAAAATGATATTGTATACGATGTCACTTATCATCAGTTTGTAGAGGAATGCAACGCTGTTGCCGCATGGACGAAAGAGCAGGATGCTGTGATCGGACACAGGGCTCAGGTGGGACTCCTGGGAAGCAGCAGCCATCACTATCTGGCAGTTATGCTTGGAGTTATGGCGAATGGAAATACTGTGGTTCCTCTGGATGTCCAGCTTGATGTAGAAGGACTTGCAGACTGCCTGAACCGGTCAGAGGTGGACATTCTGTTTTACGACTGGGAGCATCAGCCTCTTGTTGAGGGAGTCAGAGAACTGTGCCCCAGGGTCAGATCTTACATATCACTCCAGCATGGGAAACACGTGCCATGCTCGGACAACATTCTGAAGGAATTTAAAGGACGCATATCCACAACAGACGTGTCGGAAAATGACTGTGCGATGATCCTCTTCACATCCGGAACGACCGGCAGGGGAAAGGGAGTCATGCTTTCAAACCGCAATCTGATTGACAATACATTTTCGTCTACTGACAATGATCATCCGGAAAATCAGGTTTTCCTGAACATTCTTCCGATTCATCATGTGTTCTGCATCAACTGTGATGTGCTTGTTTCGCTGCGCTACGGAAATATTCTGTGCCTGAACCGGGATATGAGCAGGCTGGCGGATCATCTTCTGCTTTTCGAGCCAACCGCTTTCCGTGCGGTTCCGATGGTGGCAAAGGCGCTTTATAATCGATTCTGCCTTCTCAGAAAACAGAATCCGGACAGAAGCGAGGAGGAGATCAAAGCAGAGGTATATGGAAAACGACTGCGCAGAATATCCTGCGGCGGAGGATATCTCACTCCGGAGCTTGCGAAGAACTATCTTGATCTGGGAATTTCCATCGCACAGGGATACGGAATGTCTGAATGTTCTCCGGTCATTTCAACAGCAGCCTGGGACCGGCCGGATAAGATTGAGTCGGTGGGGCGGATTGTGGACCGTTGTGAAGTGCGGATTGTAGACGGAGAGATACAGGTGAAAAGCCCGTCGGTGATGATGGGGTATTATAAAGATCCGGAGAACACTGCAGAGGCCATTACAGAGGACGGATGGCTCTGCACAGGCGATATCGGATATGTGGATGATGAGAACTTCCTTTATCTCACCGGGCGTAAGAAGAACCTGATCATTCTGAGCAATGGGGAGAACGTTGCGCCGGAGCAGATTGAGAATATGTTTGCGGATGAGACGATTGTAGAGGATATTCTTGTTTTTGAGGAAAACGATGTAATCACAGCAGAGGTCTATCCGAACTTCAAGTACGCTGAGGCGAGCGGCATCACAGACATTGAGAGCGCCGTGGGAGAAAGCATTGCGAAGATCAATCAGAAGCTTCCTTCTTTTAAGAGGATCCTGAACTTCCGTGTCCGCAAGGATCCGTTTGAGAAGACAAGTTCCAGAAAGATCAAACGATCCAATTACTTCAGCCAGAAGAAAGCGAAGGAAGAGAGCAGAAAGAAACTTATCATGCCGAAGAATGACCTTCAGCAGAAAATTTATGATATCGCTGCAGGAATTCTGGGACATCAGGATTTCGGCGTTGATACAGATTTATACAGGGCCGGACTTGACTCTATGGGAAGTGTTCTTCTGCTCACAGAACTGTCCGACAGTATGGACTTTGCCATTACACTGGATGATCTGATGTCTCACGCTTCGGTGGAGAAACTGGAAGCATATTATACAGAGAAGCTGAACGACGAGCAGGTGGACTATTCTGTGCGTCCCGTCTATCCGCTGACCAATCTGCAGATTTATTTTGCGTATGTGATGAGGGGCAATACAACGGCAAATCTTCCTTCCCTGATCCGTCTGGATGACAGCATTGATCTTGAGCGTCTTAAAAATGCCGTTGAAGATCTGTTCGATATCCACCCCGGTCTGAAATCGGTGATTCAGATGGATGAGGGCGCCTATAAGAGCTTCCGGCACGATGATCTCAGAGTAGAGATTCCGATCATCCGTCAGACAGACGAAGAATTTGAGGAGACCAGAAAACATCTTCTGGTGCCGTACATGTATGAGAAGAACGAACCGCTGTACCATGCGGGAATCTATCAGACGGACAGCGCAAAATATCTGTTCCTTGATATTGCCCATATTGTCGGCGACGGAATGACTCTGAAGATCCTGTTTGAGGATCTGAATGATCTGTATGCGGGAAAACAGGTGGAAAAGGAACAGTATACACTGTTTGAATACGTGCTGGACGAAAAAGCAAGGGACGGAAAAGGAAAGAGAGAACAGGATATTGCCTATTATCAGAAGCTTATGAAAGACTTCCGGATCCGTAAGAGTATCCTGACACGCAGAGATTTCCACGATCTTGATCATGGAACGAATGCTTCTCTGAGAGGACGCTTCACGATCAGCCCGAATCAGCTGAACGCTTTCTGCCGCAGGAACAAGGTGTCCGAGAACGTTATGTTCCTGACCGCATATAATTATTGTATCAGTATTTTCAGCAATGAGAAGGATGTCGTAAGCACAAGTATCCACAGCGGCCGGACGGACAGCCGCTGGACAAGACTTGCCGGTCCGCTGTTCTTAAGCTATCTGTTCCGGTATACGAATGTGCCGCATGAGACAGTGCCTCAGCTTCTGAGTAAATCTGCACGTCAGATCATGGAAACCATGCGCTGCCATATTTCTGCACTTCATGCAGATGAGATGTTTTTCCAGTACCAGGGGGATATTCTGAATCTGGATGAGATCGGAGGAGCGCCGGCACACAGAGAACCGATCCAGCTGGATTCCCTGCCTTTCCATCTGCAGGTGATGTCAGACAAGAAGGGATTTTATTACTACGAACTCAGATACTGGGAGAACCGGTTTGACGAGCAGCAGCTTAAGATTTTTATGGAGTGTATGGATATTATCATGGAGGCCATGCTTACGGAGCCTTCTGTGCGCCGCCTGAAGAAGCATCTTCCGGAACGCCTCTTCCCGAAGCATTATATTCTGAAGGCAGGCGTTGTCAATGATGCGGCCGGATATGAACTGATCCATGACGTATCACGCAATACTCTTGTAAAGGCATATGTCTTCGACGATACCTGCCGCAAACAGCCGTTCGGCGCCTGGGGATCGCTCTATATTATGGATCGTCCGACAAAAGACTGGTCTGACAAGATCACCAATCCTTATGGAGCGGGTGTCCTCTACCAGACAGGGCTGCATGCAAGGATCCTGCCTGACGGAACTCTGGATATTCTGGAAAAATGCGGACGTACCATTATGGTGGAAACGCTGACCGGGCGCGATTTCCTTGACCTTGGCAGGCTGGAAGATACGCTTCTCGGATATGAAGGAATCGATCAGGCCAAGGCGTATACATGCTGGGGACCGGATCATCGTCTCATGCTGTGCGCGGATATTGCGGGAAAAGAAGAGCCTGATATGGAGAAACTGGAAGCATATGTAGCCGGGAAGGTTGAGCCTTGCCTTGTGCCGAAGAAGATCAATTTTACGGCTGAGGTATGACCGGTTATGTCACATATTATTGAAATCACGGATTTTGACGCTCCGGAGCTGGATGTTTATGCAAGGCTTACCGAGGCGCAGCTTCTGAACAGAGACAGGCCTGAGGAAGGAATGTTTATCGCTGAAAGCCCGAAGGTGATTGAAAGGGCGCTGGACGCAGGATATGAACCGGTGTCATTCCTTGCGGAAAAAGGGCAGACCCTGGGCGAAGCCGGAAAAATACTTGCCCGCTGCGGGAAGATTCCGGTCTATACCGCGGAAGCGGATATCCTTACACAGCTCACCGGATTCAGGCTGACCCGGGGAATGCTGTGCGCCATGCGGAGAAAGCCCCTTCCCTCTGTCCGGGAGATCTGCCGGAAGGCAGAGCGCATCGCTGTTCTCGAAAATGTAATGAACCCGACGAATATAGGAGCCATCATCCGCTCTGCGGCAGCTCTTAATATGGATGCGGTGATTCTTGCACCGGGATGCAGCAATCCGCTTTACCGGAGAGCGATAAGGGTCAGCATGGGAACTGTATTTCAGATTCCATGGACCGTCCTCGACGAAAGCGAGACAGGCAGCTGGCCGGGAGAAGGAATGCTCTTTCTGCGAAAGCTCGGGTTCTGTTCGGCAGCAATGGCGCTTTGTGATCAATCGACAGATCTTGACGATGAAAGGCTGAGGAAAGCGAAAAAGCTGGCAGTTATTCTGGGGGCTGAAGGGGATGGACTTTCAGAGGAGACGATCAGAGAGTGTGATTATATCATCAGGATTCCCATGGCTCACGGGGTAGATTCTCTGAATGTGGCGGCTGCCAGTGCGGTGGCGTTCTGGGAGCTGGGAAAGCGATAACACTGCAATTATGCCTGATGATCAGTGCCCCGCACAGCTGCAGACTGTGCGGGATTTTCATGGCTTTCAATTTTATAAAAAAATTAAGAATTTTTCTCTTCTCTTTCTGTTGACTCTATGATAGTATTAATACAATGAGATATATCTCATATAATTATCATGTCTGCAAGGGAGTGAGAAAGAATCTTATGAAGTT
>ERZ1090862.1013-NODE-1015-length-12576-cov-9.960227_pt1 | contig 12576 bp, 14 predicted proteins | sample MGYA00478481_ERZ1090862 | MGnify/ENA primary metagenome ERZ1090862 (study PRJEB33644, sample SAMEA5815745) | chicken gut metagenome | biome: Chicken; feature: Gastrointestinal Tract; material: Caecum | place: Ireland | collected 2019-01-01 | study: A study of... | reverse complement strand
GTGCAAACTAATAAAGTTAAATTCTGCTATAATAATCTATGTAAGCAGATTTTACTTCCCGGTTGTTTGGGAAAGGGTTTGTTGAACAGCATGAGGAAAGGGGCTTTGAACTGTCCGCTGAATGCTAAATATTTAAAGAAAGGGGGATGCGAGTATGCCAGATATTCGGTTGACGAGAATTGACAATCGGCTGATTCACGGTCAGGTGGCAACACAGTGGTGTGGTGTGGTAGGGGCAAACCTTCTGCTTGTCGCCAACGATGAAGTTGCCGGGGATGAGTTCCGCCAGAGTTTGATGAATATGGCTGCGCCGTCATATGCACAGACAAGATTCTTCACTCTCGAAAAGACGATCAATATCATCCACAAAGCTTCTGCAAATCAGCATATTGCAATTATCTGCGAAACACCACAGGATGTGCTTAAGCTTGTCGAGGGCGGAGTTCCGATCAAGAAAGTAAATATCGGAAATATGCACATGTCTGAAGGTAAGCGTCAGGTGGCAACATCAGTTGCCGTGGACGATGACGATGTTGCGGCATTCAAGAAGCTGCAGGAGCTGGGTGTGGAACTCGAGATCAAACGTGTTCCGGATACACCGTCCGAAAGCATCGACAAATTGTTCAAGTAAAAAATGTTTTATTAGTTAAAGGGTTTTATTAGTTAAACAGGAAAGGAGTAGACATGGAGATTTCAATTATCCAGGCAATTCTGGTCTTTGTAGTAGCCTTTATCATGGGTATCGACCAGTTCAGCTTTTTAGAGTCTCTGTACCAGCCTATCGTTACCTGCCCGATTATCGGTGCTATCCTCGGTAACTTTGAGCTTGGTATCGTAGTTGGTGGTGCATACCAGCTCATCCAGATCGGAAGTATGCCGATCGGTGGAGCTCAGCCGCCAAATGCTATCCTCGGAGGTATCATGGCAACGATCTTCGCGGTATCACTTAATATGGAGGCGACCGCAGACGGCGTCGGCGCAGCGCTTGGTCTTGCTATTCCGTTCGCAGTATTCGGACAGTACGCAGTTACTCTGACATTTACATTTATGTCAGGTATGATGGCCAGGGCTGACAAGTGTGCGGAGAACGCAGACGTAAAAGGTATCCGTAATATCAACTTCCTCGAAATGGGAGTACTCGGATGTCTGTTCGGTGTCCTTGCAGTAGCAGGTCTGTACGGCGGTTCCGCTCTTGGTAACGCTCTTCAGGACTTCTCTTACCAGTTCTCATGGGTAATGGCAGGTCTGGACGCAGCCGGCGGAGCAATGAAGTTCGTTGGATTTGCAATCCTTATGAAGGTTATGATGTCCGGAGAGATGTGGGGATTCCTTCTGGCTGGATTCGCAATGTCACTGCTTTGCAGCGCTAATGCGGCTACATCCGGAGCAACTCTGATCCTCTGTGCATTTGTAGGTGCTGCTATAGCAATCTACGACTTCACGACACAGACGAAGATCAAACAGAATGCAGGCGCAGGTGCCGGTTATGTAGGAGGTGACGAGGATGGCATATAATATTCCGGATAGATATCAGGATCTGACTCCGGCTCCGAAGCTGGATAATAAGACGTTAAACAAAATGGTATGGCTGTCTTGTTTCTTACAGGCATCTTTCAACTATGAGAGAATGCAGGCTTGTGGATGGCTGTGGTCCATGCTGCCGGGTCTTCAGAAGATACATACGAACAAAGAAGACCTGAAAGCTTCTATGGCTCACAACCTTGATTTCCTGAACACGCACCCGTTCCTTGTAACATTTGTAATGGGTATTGTTCTCTCACTGGAGCAGAACAAAGCTGATACGAAGACGATCCGTTCCGTACGTATTTCTGCGGCGGGTCCTCTCGGCGGTATCGGTGACGCGCTGTTCTGGCTGACACTTGTTCCGATCACGGCAGGTCTTACTGCGAATATGGCTATGGAAGGCCAGATTATCGGTGCGATCCTGTTCCTGATCATCTTCAACGTAGTTCAGTTTGTAGTTCGTTTCGGACTTATGTACTGGTCTTACGGACTTGGAACTAAAGCGGTTACTCTGCTGACGTCAAACGCGAAAGAGTTTACACGTGCTGCAAGTATCCTTGGAATTTTCGTAGTAGGCGGTCTGATCGCAAACTACGGCTCTACAACAGTACGTATGATCGTAGGTGAAACACAGATCAATATTCAGGAACTGCTGGACGGCGTACTGCCTAAGCTGATTCCGCTGCTGATCACACTCGGAATCTACGCTCTGATCAAGAAGGGCTGGACACCGGTAAGATGTATCATCCTTATCCTTGTGGTAGGTATCGTAGGATGTGCGTTCGGTATCTGGACAGGTAACTCACAGGCTATGGATGCTGACGGAAATACAATTCCGGGCGGATATACACCGCTTGTAGAGTGGTATGAGTATCCTGAGCCTGCTCCGGCTGAAAAGTCCGGTCAGGAAGCTTGGGACGCACTGGATTCGGTGGTTAATGAACTGCAGGATTCCGGCGTTGAAGTAAATATGCCTGAATAATTTTTGGCAGGTATGGGATGGAAAGTCAGCGTAGTGCAGATTTTCCTGAAATGAACAAAACCGGCCTGAGGGCCGAAAACAGTGAGGGGAGGGATTTTAATCCCCCCCTCATATTATTACAGAGAGAAATCAGGTGGCTTTTTGAGTACGATCACAATTTTTATTGCAGCAATAGCGCTGATTGGATATTTGATTTTCCAGGGGATGAAGAGTTTTCAGCTCCGCAGCCTGAACACAGGCCTTGAAAAGAAAGACAGTGAGATGGTGGAGAGGATCGCGGATATGTCGATGACACGCAGACTTCTGGGCCAGTATGTCTGCGATCTGTATAAGCTGAGGGTATACTATATTACCCGGGACGAAGACAAGTTTGAGGAAATGCTTCGCCATATGATCGAAACGGAATATACGGATCCGGCGGATAAAAAAAGTTTTCTGGAGACGTATTTTCACACATTCCTGATTAAAGGAAACAGGAAATATGCCGACTGGCTGCTGGAGGCGATAAGAAAGACCGGCGATGAAAAATTTATCCGTTATAATGAGGAGTCTTATTCGGTAATGATGGATAAAAAGAGCGATCTGATCGACAAGATGGTTGAGGACGTTAATTCAAAACTTTATTATGGGTTTGCGCTGGGCGTAATACTGTTTATGGTTGCAAAACAGTATTCCTATCTGGGGGATAATACAAATGCACTTATATATATGCAGAGTGCAAAATCCTGTTTTCATCCAAAGGCAGTTTATATGCCTGTTGTTGAAAAATATCTGAGCGAAGCAGATGTATGAGATTATGAGACATGCTCTGCAAATGCAGGCATTAAACAGTTAAGAACAGGAGAGATATGATGATTGGGTTAATAGTTACAGGACATGCAAATTTCGGCACTGGAATCACGAGTTCCGTAAATCTTATTGCCGGAGAGCAGGAAGCTTACCGCGCTGTGGATTTTTTGCCGACTTATAGTACTGAGGATCTGACAAAGGAGATCACAAAAGCAATAGATGATCTTAAAGACTGTGAAGGAATCATAATATTTACAGATCTTATGGGAGGAACGCCTTTTAATGTCGCGGCTCAGCTCGGACGTGATAAGGAAAACATCCGTATCGTTTCCGGTACGAATCTTCCGATGCTCGTAGAGATCGTAATGTCAAGAAAATTCATGGATGATCTGGACGGGCTGGTAGACTCTGTGTTAGAGACTGGCAAAGAACAGGTGATTAAATACGAATTCAAACAGGTGGTGCAGGAAGGGTCTGACGACGGAATTTAAAGACTATCCGCGATAACTGTATATTTTATATTCTACAATAAGGAAAGAGTTATGAAAGGAGAAGAAATTATGAGTGAGATTTTTGGGATTGGACAGGAAAAAATGCAGGAAAAGTCAGCGGTCTTTACACTGACTGAGATTTATCAGCAGCCTGCGACATGGGAGAAGACATGCCGGCAGATCGCAGAACACAAGGATGAAATTCAGAAATTTATCGATCAGGTAATTACATGTGATGACTTCGATGTGATCCTGACAGGAGCGGGAACAAGCGAATTTGTCGGAAACGCACTTTTCCCGCATCTGGCAGGTCTTCTGAACCATAAGGTCAAATCTTATGGAACAACTGATATCGTGGCTACGCCGGAGGCATATCTCTCCCGCACGAAGCCGACTCTTCTGATCAGCTTCGGCCGTTCCGGAAATTCTCCGGAATCTGTAGGAGCAATAGATGCAGCGGAGGCAGTGTGTGACAATATCTATCATCTGTTTGTCACCTGCAATAAGAACGGCGCGCTCTCCAAACGTGCCGCGACGACGGAGAACTGCTACGCGATCAATCTGACAGATGAGACTCATGATCAGAGTTTTGCCATGACATCCAGCTATTCTAATATGTACCTTGCTACCTATCTCTGTTTCCATCTGAACGAGTTGGACAAGGTGCTTGAGGAAGTCGGAAAGATCGGTGCTGCCGGCCAGAATTTCCTTGATAACAAATATGGCATCGCTCAGCAGATCGTAGACGACTATGATTTCAAACGCATTGTTTACCTTGGAAGCAATACGCTCAAGGGTACATCACAGGAATCAGCGCTGAAAATGCTCGAACTGACAGCCGGAAGGGTTGTGACGATGTACGATACGCCGATGGGATTCCGTCACGGACCCAAGTCTATCGTGGACGATACGACCCTTACAGTTGTATATCTCAGCGATGATCCGTATACAAGACAATATGAGGTGGATCTCGTCAAAGAGATGAGCGGACAGCGCAAAGGCAATAAGATCGTGGCAGTAATGAGAAGCCAGGATGATGAGGTCGCAGCGCTGGTTGATTATACGGTTTCATATGACCTGGATGATGCTTATGAGAACGTGCTGCTCGGACTGGATTATATTTTATTTGCACAGACGCTTGCTGTGCTGAAATCTCTTTCTCTTGACATTACGCCGGACAACCCGTGCCCGACAGGTGAGGTCAACAGAGTGGTGAAGGGCGTTACCCTCTATCCGTATACAAGAAAATAACAGACAGAAAAGGGAAACATGGTTTGCCCAGGGGCAAACCATGTTCTGGCAAGGAGGATAAACAGAGTATGAATTTAGAAGTCATTATCTGGAGCTGTGTTACAGTAGGTGTGCTGATCGGCATCTGTGCGATCGTGCTTACATTTATCTCTTCCCGCAATATGAAGAAGAATCGTGAGTCCATGCGGGAACTTCAGGAAGGGATCAAAGTAGGAGCGCGGATCATGTTTGCCGGGGGGATCTATGGCAGGATCGTCAAGGTCAGAAATGATGTGATCGATGTGGAAGTAAGCAAAAATACGGTGATACAGATTTCCCGTTACAGTATACAGAACATTGTATCTGAATAAGACGAGGGTAAAAGAGAAGACCGCTAAGCGGTCTTCGCACTTAATTGTTCGGACGCTTTGCTCCTCCGTTTTGTTTATTCTGGTTTTCAGAAATTTTCCGGAGATATGCGCTTGGCGTAGTGTTGAAATATTTTTTGAAGAGCCGTGAAAAGTAGTGGATGGAACTGAAACCAAGCATGTAGGCGATCTCGCTTATTGTATACTGGTTTTCACGGATCAGTTCCTTGCTCTTCTGCAGTTTGATATTGAGCAGATAATTCTTCGGCGAAGTGTTCAGATGTGTCTTGAACAGCGCCTGAAGAGAAGAACGGGATATGTAGAATTCGTGGCAGATTTCTTCTATAGTGACCGGCTCGGCAATCCGCTTATTCATATACGCAAGGATTTCGGAAAGCAGGTCGTTTCTGGAGAGCTGACTGTCGCTTAGCAGAGTCTCGTGATTTACAGTTTCATAGAACTGCATAAGCAAAAGGAGAGTCTCCTGCAGATAGCATACCATGAGTGTCCTGGTATAGTAAGAGTGCTCGAAGCTTTCAATGAGCAGTTTCCACAGAATCTGCTGCATTTCGCTGGTGCAGTGGAATGTATGATCCAGGATATGCAGGGATCTGCGCTGATTAACGTCAAATACGGTTGTAAGGTAAGAAGTTGACGGGGAAAGATCAATTTGAGCAGTATCTGCATGGTAAATGATCAGATCGTGAGCCTGCAGAGAATATTTTCCGGAAGACAGGGTGATATCCGCAGAACCTTCGTACACATAAATGAGTTCGTAAGATCTGTGGGCATGACGAGTAATCCGGTATGATTCCGGCTGTTGTGTAAACCAGCAGTCGATAATACTGCGAAGATGAAATGGCGCGGACACCGGCTGATAGGTATACGGGGAAGTGAGCGGAACATTTTCGGGCTGCTGTTCCATGGGGGTAATAAGGTTCCAGGTGAGCGGAACGCACAGCGGGATCAGATTGAACGGCAATCCGGCGGAAATCTTCAGATAGTGCCGCACGGGAAACGATTTAAGAACGTTGGCATCATCAGGATCAGCGATGAGAATTCGAGCCGTTCCCTGCGGACACTCAATACAGGCATCACAGGATAGAACAAACAGATGGTCCAGTTTCTTTGAACTGGCTGTAATCTCAAGGCGCATCAGGCCGTTTTTTTCTACATCGACCGGTTCATCGTAAAATGTGCCATAAGGTTGAAAGCTGTTATCAACTGTTTTGTTTATCATACTTTTATCCCCCCCTGAATGTACATATTTCATTTGTACTTTTTAAATTATACACTAACAAAATGTAAAAATCAAGCAAAGAAAGCCGTAAATAGGGCGGCAGACAATAGAAGGACAGGAGGTAAATACAATGATCATTCAAAGTGAGAAAGTCTGGCTTGCAGATCAGTTTTTAGGTGCGCAGATTGAGGTGAAAGACGGAAAAATCGTAAATATTTATGAATACGGCGAGAAGCCGGCTGACGTCGACTATGGCGCGCGGCGTATCCTGCCGGGATTTATTGATCTTCACTGTCACGGCGCATACGGATTTGACACGAATGACGCAGAAGAAGAAGGCCTGCGCTATTGGGTGAGAAATATTGTGAGTGAAGGGGTGACGGCTCTTCTGCCGACCACGATCACGCAGAGTGAGGAAGTGCTTACAAATGCACTCAGAAATGTTGCAAAAGTTGTGAGAGACGGCTATACTGGAGCAGAGATCCTTGGAATACATTTCGAAGGACCTTTCCTTGATATGAAGTATAAAGGTGCACAGCCGGAACAGTATATCGTGAAGCCTTCGGTAGAGCAGTTCAAGAAATACCAGGAGGCGGCGGACGGTCTGATCCGCTATATTACGATGGCGACGGAACAGGATGATGATTTCGCTCTGACTCGTTACTGTGCGGAACACGGAGTGGTAGTCAGCATCGGTCATTCCGCGGCTACAAGCAAAGAAGCGTATCAGGCGTTCGCTCATGGAGCAAGATCCATGACTCATGTATATAACGGAATGACTCCGTTTAATCACAGGGCAAACGGCCTGGTGGGAGCGGCATACCGGATAAAGAGTATGTACGGCGAGATCATCTGCGACGGTAATCATTCGACTTATGCTGCGCTCCATCAGTTCTTTGAGGCGAAAGGACCGCATTATGGAATGATGGTGAGCGATGCGCTGATGGCAAAAGGATCTCCTGTGGGATCAAAGTTCATCTTCGGCGGAAATGAGATCGAGATTTATCCGGACGGAAGCGCGCATCTGACTTCGTCCAAAGGTCTTGCAGGATCTACCCTGCATATCAATGAAGGACTGCGGATCCTGATTGAGGATGCGCTGGTGCCTGTGGATACCGCGATCAACGCATGTACGAAGAATCCTGCCGCCTGCCTGAGAGTGGATGACAGGAAAGGTTCCATCAAAGTCGGAATGGATGCGGATATTGTTGTGCTCGACCGTGATTATCAGGTGGTTCAGACATACTGTATGGGAACACCGATGCTTGATAAGAAGACGGAATAAACGAAAGATGTGGAAAGGCAGAAATGAGTAAAAGAAAAGCAAATAAGCCGGTGGAAAAGATACGACTGTCCGGCAGAAATATTTATACTGATAAGAAAGGCCGTACGATTTATTACGACATGGTTACCAGGAAAGGGTATCTGGTGGACAAGGCCAATGAAAACTCGGCCGTGTTCTACAAGAACAGAATCGTAGTCATTCTGTTTGCGGCTATCCTTTTCTGGGCTACTTTCCTGTCATGGCTTCAGGCTGTGATCGCGTGGGCGATCATGATGGCGCTGGCGGAATTTGCATTTCGCAGGGTATTCTTAAAGAAACTGGATCCGGTGACGGACGTCGATTTTGAACGGAGGGTATCGGCGCTGCAGTACATTATGGAGAACAAGGAAAAGGGCAGGATCATTGTACTGGCGTTTCTGTATCTTCTGTTTGCAGTCCTGATCGTTCTGAATGCATATGTGGAAAAGTATTCGATAGGCCTTCAGATCTTCAGCGGATGTCTGGCTCTGGTCGGAATCTATTTTGGAGTTCTGCATATTATCGCACTTGTGAAGATGAGTCGGAACGAAAAGAACAAAAAAAGAAAATAAACTGTTTCAAAAAAATACGCTGCAGCCGGATACCGGATGCAGCGCATTTTTTTGACGTGTCTGTTTTAGAAATCAATGGATAAAGCGATTGATATTCTTCAGGCTTTCCCCTCAGATCCGCATACATCAATTTTCTTTTTAACAAGAGCCGTTACATGCTCCATACCTACTGCGTTGTATTTCTTCGGATCATATGCGTCCGGATTAGCAGCCAGATATTCTTTTACTCCGTCGCTGAATGCAGCTCTTAATTCTGTCGCATAATTTACCTTGCAGATACCGCGTTTGATAGACTCGCGTACTGCGTCGTCCGGTACACCGGAAGCTCCATGAAGGATCAGCGGGATGGAAACAACTTCGCGGATCGCGCTGAGTCGATCAAAATCAAGCTTCGGGATTCCTTTGTAGAATCCGTGAGCGGTTCCGATGGCAACTGCCAGAGAATTGACCTGTGTGCGCTCTGCGAACTCTTTTGCCTGCTGCGGATCTGTAAACGGTGAATCATCCGCCGCCTCCAGGTCGTCCTCTTTGCCGCCGACTTTTCCAAGTTCGGCTTCAACGCTGATGGCTGACGGTGCGCAGGCGTCGACTACGCGGCGCGTCAGAGCGATATTTTCCTCGAAAGATTCATGAGAACCGTCGATCATGATAGAAGTGTACCCTGTACGCAGCGCCTGCATTGCCAGCTCAAAGCTGTTGCCGTGATCCAGGTGCATCGCAACCGGAACATCTGCGCGTTCCGCGGCTGTTCTTACCATAGCGAGGTAGTAATCCAGACCCGCATATCTGATCGTTGACGGGGTTGTCTGCATGATGACCGGAGCGTGCATTTCTTCAGCAGCTTTGATCACGGCCATAACCATCTCCATGTTCTCCACGTTGAATGCGCCCACTGCGTAATGTCCTTCCTGGGCTTTTTTCAGCATTTCATTTGTTGTAACTAATGGCATAAAAATAACCTCGATTCTTTATGATTTTCCCGGCGCAGCCTTATGTACACGCCGAATTTCTGTTATCAGTATAGCACAGAACGGGACGTTCTGCCTTTCCATTTTTTACTTTCTTAAAAAATGCAAACGATTGTTTAATTAATACAAAGTAGCCCCTGTATGAAAGTGCTAGGATGAAAATAAAAAGGAGAAATCACGATGCGTCAGAATCCACTGAAAAAAATTGTTGAATTGCAGAAACAGGGGAAAAAAGTAGGGATCTATTCTGTGTGCAGCGCCAACGGGTATGTGATCGAAGCCGCCCTGAAAAGGGGAATGTCGGACGGATCCTGCGTGCTGATCGAGAGTACGGCGAATCAGTGTGACCAGAACGGCGGATATACTGGAATGAAACCTGCGGATTTTAAGGAATTTGTCCTCGATATTGCAGAGAAGAACGGGTTTGACAAGGAAAAGATATTCCTGGGAGGAGATCATCTCGGACCGCTTACTTTTGCCTGTAAGGACGAGCCGGAGGCGATGGCCGATGCGGAAGAGCTGATCCGCCATTATGTAGGGGCGGGATTTACAAAGATTCACATTGATACGAGTATGAAATTAAATAGTGATGATCCGGACGTGCGACTGTCGGATGAGATTATAGCAGGCCGTGGTGCCCGTCTGGCGCAGGTGGCGGAAGAGGCATACAAAAAGCTGCTGGAGAGGGATCCTGATGCAATTCCTCCGGTGTATATCATCGGAAGCGAGGTACCGATCCCGGGCGGCGCTGTAGGCGGCGAGGATAATGGCGTGCAGGTGACGAAGGTAGAAGATTTTAAGAACACGGTGAAGACCTTTGAAAAGGCATTTCAGGCGGCAGGACTTGACGATGAGGTGTGGAACCGGGTGATCGCCGTCGTTGTACAGCCGGGCGTGGAAGAAAAGGACAGCGGCTGTACGGAATATGACCGGGAGAAAGCAAAAGAACTGACGGCGTCCATCAAAGATTTCCCGACATTGATTTTTGAAGGTCATTCGACAGACTATCAGACAAAGATCAAGCTGCGCGAACTGATCGAGGATGGCGTGGGAATCCTGAAGGTAGGTCCGGGGCTTACGTTTGCCATGAGAGAAGCCATGTTCGCATTGGAAAATATTGAGAAAGAGCTGCTCTACGGAACGGATACGGAACCGAGCAGATTTGCAGAGACTCTGGATGCGGCAATGCTGAAGGATGATAAATACTGGAAGAAACATTATCAGGGAACGGAATTGGAGATCCGACTGAAGAGGAAGTATTCCTTCTCTGACCGGTGCAGATATTACATGCCGGTGCCGGAGGTCGAGAAAGCGTCCGAGCGTCTGATCAGCAATCTGCGCGCGACGGGTGTACCGCTGAATCTTCTGAGCCAGTTTATGCCGATCCAGTACACGAAAGTACGTGAAGGGCTGCTGGAGAATGATCCTGTGGCTCTGATCGAAGACAGGATCACGAACACGATCGATGAATATCTGTATGCGACGCATCAGAAAGAATTGATGTAAAGAGTGACAATGTCACTGTAAAATATTATAAATTATGGTATCCTGAATCTGGCAGGACAGACCGTCCTGAATTACAGAATGAGACAGGAGAACATAGTATGGGATTTTCTATAGAGACCAGTATATCGGCAGTTACAGTATTTATTCAGGGACTATTAAGTTTTTTCTCGCCCTGTGTGCTTCCGCTTGTACCGTTGTATCTGGGATATCTGGCGGGCGGAGTCGGAGCAGGTACGGACAGCGCAGGCAGCTCGGATGGAAGGCCGGATGCCGCGGGATCTGATGCCGGAGCGGGAAAACGCCAGAAGTTAAGACTCTTTTTCAGAGTACTGTGTTTTACGATCGGGATCAGCGCGGCCTTTTTCATCCTCGGTCTGGGCGCATCGGCGGCCGGCAGCTTTTTCAGTGAGCAGAGGATGCTGTTTGCCAGGATCGGGGGAATACTGATCGTTCTCTTCGGCCTGTATCAGCTTGGCGTGTTTGGTAGCTCTAAACTGCTGGGCGGAGAACACCGTATACCTCTCCGGCTGGAGAAGATGACGATGTCGCCGGTTACGGCTCTCATCATGGGATTTACCTTCAGTTTTGCCTGGACTCCGTGCGTTGGCCCGGCTCTCACCAGTGTGCTGCTGATGGCAGGCAGTGCTCAGACGAGTGCGCTTGGATTCCTGCTCATCGGTGTGTATACCTTGGGGTTCATCCTTCCATTTTTGACCGCGGGAATATTTACGGCTCAGCTTCTGGGATTCTTCCGGCGTCATATGAAAGCAGTGCGTTATACGGTCAAGATCGGCGGCGTGCTGATGATCCTGATGGGAGTGCTGATGTTTACCGGGAAGATGAATGATATCACGGGCTATCTTTCTACCGTGCAGTCGGACAGCTCTCAGGAGACAGTACGAGAAGAGAATGAGAGCGGTCAGAGTGAAACGGATACAGATGAGAGCGGCAAAACGGAGAGTCAGGGAAGTGCGGATGATACGGAACGCACGCTGACGCCGGCTCCTCTGTCCGATCTTGAGCTGACGGATCAGTTTGGAAATCCCCACAGTCTTGCGGATTATAAAGGCAAGGTCATATTCCTCAACTTCTGGGCGACCTGGTGCGGACCGTGCCGCAATGAGATGCCGGATATCCAGAAACTCTACGAGGAATATTCGGCACAGGGCGGGGATGCGGAAGTTGTTATACTCGGGATCGCAGGACCGGGGATCGGTCAGGAAGGATCAGCGGAGGAGATTGCCGGTTTTATGGAAGAAAACGGATATACCTACCCGGTGCTCATGGATACAGACGGGGAAATGTTTACCCAGTACGGGATTTCGGCGTTCCCGACCACATTTATGATCGATAAGGACGGAAATGTATACGGCTATGTCCCCGGACAGATGACAGAGGATATTATGAGAAGCATCATAGACCAGACGCTGGGAAACAGCGGAAAATAGACGGAGAACAGATAGAAGCAGGCAGAGATTATTTCTGCCTGCTTCTATCTGTTTTGTCCATGGAGCCAAAAACCATGCCGAACATCAGGCCGATAGCTGCCTTTATTGTGTGCATCGACAAGGGAAAGGTCTTTTACGACCGGCATGATATCGAT
>ERZ1090862.1005-NODE-1007-length-12627-cov-6.049395_pt1 | contig 12627 bp, 18 predicted proteins | sample MGYA00478481_ERZ1090862 | MGnify/ENA primary metagenome ERZ1090862 (study PRJEB33644, sample SAMEA5815745) | chicken gut metagenome | biome: Chicken; feature: Gastrointestinal Tract; material: Caecum | place: Ireland | collected 2019-01-01 | study: A study of... | reverse complement strand
TTTTGTTCAATTTTTTTGCGTCACCCCCTCTTGACTTAATACCATTGGACTAAAATTATAGCTCGAAAGAGAGCCGTTACGAAGGCAATAACAGCCGCTAGAACCTTGGACGCATAGATATATTTGATATCCTTGCTTGAAAGCGCACCCTTCAGCTCCTTCTCAATCTTCATGCGCGTACGCGCCTTCTTGGGAAGGATGTTAGGGAGGATACGCTGGAACGGAGGCCAGTAGAGGAACGCATCCACAAAGTCGCTTCTGTCGTTCCGTCGGATAGCTGTAGGGGAGTTTGTGCTCGTGATGTACCAGTAGGCAAATATAGCGAGGAGGATGATGAGCGTCTGTGAGATGTAGCCCACCATGCCGTTATAGATGACACTCGTGCCAGGCATGTAGGTGGTGAAGAACCACTTGAGCACACCAATGAATGGCAACGGGGCCAAAGGCAAGTACTCCAGCATAGAGAACATCATCCGCTGCTTTGTCAGCTTCCGAATCTCCAAGTCACACTCGTGCTTAAGAAGCGTGATAGCAGACTTGAAGGCTGACACACCTCTGTCGTCCCGCTCATCGCCGGCGTCGTTCAGCAGGTAGCAAACTCCGGCCAGCGTCTGAAGCATAGGGAAGGGTACTGTTCGGTAGAACTCCTCAAGACGCTCCTCAGAGTCCGTAGCTGTCAGGATTAGGTAAATCTTATCCATCGACTTCTGCAGGTACTTACCCTTGGTGCACTCGTTGATAGCATCAGGGATATTACCCATTAGAGTGTAGGACTCGCGGATAGAGGAGAGGGTAGCGGAGAACTCCTTCAACACCACGAAGTGTGTTGTGTCAATCTTCTTGGTGATTAGGGATTGGTAGATGACCAGAGCGAACACAATACACAGCAGTACAGCCGTCACATCACGAAACACGATGATACCGACGAAAACCAGTATGAAACACATGCCGACCGTTTGTGTGTAGTACTGTATTGCTAGCGTACGAATCTCCAGCAAATTGTAAATGGAAAGGCTGGCAAGCTGTTCGACCAGCTTTCTGAACTGCTTCCGAGTAAGGAAGTTCTCACTCAGAAATGTGTACGCTCTGGCCTTCTTAGCAAGATCATCATGGTTGGCATGTTGCTTGCGCTTCTGCTCATGCATCAGGATAGCGTAGAGAGCAATCGCACACGCGAACATGCTGCCCACGATGAAGATAATAGGAATGGCCATGCTCATTCGCGCCACCTCCACTCCTCAGCGTCGTAGTCATAGTAGACTGGAATCCGGAGCATATACTTCGGAGTGTAATGCTTGGCGTACACCGGATATATGGCGTAGAACAGGAAGCCGATGAGTAGCTGCGTGGCAAGCATAAGCAGGCTGTTCTGCTGGAGTGCAGGAACCTGGTTGAGGATGTAGGTGATCAGGATGGCTGGTGGCATAAAGACCCGCAGCGAATGTACTAGGAGATCATTGCTGCGATCTGTACGCCAAATGACATAGCGCCAGGAGAAGTCACTGAGTTTCTTAACCATGGCGCTCACTCCTTCCAGTTCGAGGTGACAAACTCTGTGAACGCCTCCACTTGGTCTTTAGGGATGTTCTTGAGCATGTACTCGGTCAGTCTCTCAGAGCACCACTTGACCGGGATGTATGCCTGCTTGTCACGGTCGAACCTCACGATGTCCTGTGTTGTGAACAACTCACCAACGGCAGTAATCTCGAAGTATTCGCGCATAATCTTCGCCAAGCTATCCGGGTCTTTCGGGTTATACTGCTCAATCTCTCTATCCACAGGAATAATCTCTGTGATGCGCTCGAAGTAACGGAAACCAGTCACATCGAAGTCCATGTGTATATCGATTTTGATAACGTCGATAACCTGAGGCTGAATCGTAGCCGTCGTAGCGCCACCACCATTGGAGGCAACGATGGAGTTTGTGATGGCGTTGATTAGATCCTTGGCCCGGTTGGCGTGATGCGAGAAGATTGTAAATAGTGAGGCCACCTGACCCATCTGAATCATACGGGCTGCAATGGCATCAGTAGCGACCTCGCCCACGATAGACACGGCAGCGTCCGACTTCTTCAGGGCGTCCTGCAACTCAGCAGCGGTAACATACTGTGTTTCTGAGACCGAGTAGATGTTACGGTCAGGGTAGCGCTCACGCAGGTACATCTCCGGGGCCATCTCGAGGATACGGATGGTCAGTCGGGCGTCGATGGCAGCAATGGCTGCAATCATAGCAGTGGTTTTACCAGTACCCTGCCGCCCAGTGAACGCACAGGTAACACGGCCAATCATGAACCACTTGATTAGCTCAATAGGGATGGTAGCTGTAGGCGGGTCAATGCCTGGCTTACAGTATAGCTTCTCCAGCGTAACGTTCTTGATGTTGAACTTACGTAGGAACACGGCCCAGTACTCACCGGCGCCAGGACGAATAGCGAGAACACGGGTCTTATCATACATGGTATTAACCATATAGCCACGCTTCTCCGTCAGTGAACCGGGATTGTTGTACATACAGATAAGCAGGATGATACGCCGCATCTCCTCCTCGGTGTAGGTGGTCAGGAAGTCCAGATGGATGTATTTGCCATCGTAATAAATCCAGATAGACCGTGGTGCCTTAGGAAGATCGGAATCCACGTCCAAAAAGGAGCTGATGATGGATCCACTCGTGCCGATGTTGATACCGTCCACGTTCTGCTCACGAAGTGTGTCGATACAGCCAAAGCCCTTGTACTTGGTGAACAGGATGGTAGCCATGATGTCCAGCTGCTCGTAGTAGGTGAGTGGCCGGTTAATTTCAGCCTTATAGGCTTCCTCCAAATCCTCAACTGTAACAAGGTGATGCGGCGTAGTGTGGTCTTCGATGTCGTACCGTACACGGTCCCAGTTATAGGTCTTGATGAGGTAAGTCATGGCATCCTTCTTGTACTTCTTCTTAAGGAAGTACATAAGAATTTCCCACTTGACCATGGGCTCGACATAGACGCCGTTAAAGTCGATTAGCTCCGCTATTGCCTCTTCAGTAGGGAGGCGGGTTTTGACTACGTCACGGATAAGATCCTTGACTATAATTTTGTCCGCCTCGATGCCGTAGATGCAATTCTTCATAGCAGTCTTAAGGCGCTTCTTGCGCTTATAGGCTGCCTCCCATTCCTCGTCGTCCTTACCGAAAGAAGTCTCTTCCTTGATAATATCAGCCAGCTCAACCTTGACATCATTGAGAAGCTTATCCATTGTGAGCTTCTCAATAACCACAGCATCAGGCCGCTCGTTCTTCCGTTTCTTGTAGAGGAGTACCACGAAGGCAACGCCCGCGATTAGCCAAGCCTTTTTGCATCAGCAGCATCGCCACGCGAAATGAAGTAACTAAAGATACTGTGAAGCATGCGCTTGTCCCCTTGTCAGTAAATTGTAGAGAGCCGTTCAGGCCCTGCGCCACATTAGTGACGTCTTTGGTTAGGAAACAAGTGGCCTACAGCCCGCACGCCTGTTTAGCGAGCTTATCAGCCGCTTCGTTGAACTCATCTCCAGTATGTGCCTTGACCTTCCGGAAGGAGAGCTTGAATGGCAGACCTTTCACGGCATCTCGATAGCCACGGGACAGTGCTGTGTTAGCACGCCAGCTCCCTTTGGCCCAGCACTCAATGCCAGCGTAGTCGTAATAGAGAGTGAGCTCCTCCAAATCGGGAACCCGCTTGCATGCCTCAATCACCAGAGTAGCTGCCATCACCTCACCGGCAACATTTCGTGAGCCAATGAAGGCAGGGTGGTTACCAGGTTGCGACAATCGAATAGGATCGGCGCACTCACCCAGGAATAGAACAGCCCCGGCACCATAGACCTTCGTGCTAGCGTTGAAAGACCCATCAACGTAAGCCTTTGCTTTCATAAATTAACCTCCTACTTTAACTAGGACAGGGTCTCCCGTCTCTGGACAAGCATAAATATAGGCCGGCCTGAACCCACAGAATTCCCTACTATCCTGCTCCCTCACATACTCAATAAGAGCCCGCTGGCTCTTGCCAGGAGACAGAAGCTCGCCGTCCCCCAGGAAGTGACCACTGCTGTCGAAATACTTGAGACTTACAATGTACATGCTCTAGGTACCTCCCCACGTGTCAGAAGAGCAGAGAGCTGCCCATCATAGTACCCGCCATCCGATTGCACCACCACGATAGTGCGATTCTCAATCCTGGGGTGCACCTCAGTCTTGTAGAGAATCCGGTACATCAGATTAGGGAGTGGGACAGCCCGCTTCGGGTTCGCCACCCACCTGGGAGACGGGTACTTGGGTATGTGGATTACGAGGCCCTCACCGAGAGTGTTGAGTGCTGATAACACAGCCATGGCACAGCCGATGCGGAAACCGTCGTTCATATCGACAGCCTTCGCCTTCTTGGTCAGAGAATACACTCCCAACGAAGGGCAGAGCCATGCACCTCTCGCCGGCTTCACATCGCGAGCGTCATAGGCGCCGGATACCCAAACGTCCTGCATAGTTTTCACCCCTTCTTGTAGAAACTGTAAACCTTGATAGAAGAGAACGAACCATCGCCCTGAAGTCCTTTCAGCATGCCTTGTTCGTCCCCAATGGTTAGACCACTCCAAGTCCCGTTGAATAGGAAGATTGTGCTATGCCCCTTACGCACACGCCTGTCGATAATGGTAGCAATGGTCGCCCTTACCTGGTGTGTAACCTCAGCAGGAATCTTCAGAAAGAGGTACTTAACATCGTAGTAATCAGCACTATTCGTTCTACCCATATCGTAGTCGTACATCATTCTCCGAAGCTCCAGCACATCCCACAGCGGCACAACCTGCACACGTTGCCTGAACAGGTTTTGAATACAGGAGTAGGCCCATACAGTCTTGCCATGCATAGGCGGAGCACATATACAGATATTCTGATTGCACAACTGCAGCGTTGTTATCTGCTGATGCAGCTCCTCCATGGTCTTTCCATAGAAGTCGCCACAATCGAGAGGCACCAGGGCTCTTGAAAAGCGCACCCCTTGATACTGGTCAGGGATGTCGAGCCCCACAAGATCTGCGTAGATAGTGTCAGTAGGGAGTTGGCAATCACACGGTGTCCCGTCCAGCCTCACTCCCGTGTTCCCACATTTTGGGCAGTACGCCATGTATACTCTCCCCCTTCAGAAATGCTTTCCTAAGCTTACCATCCAGCTCCGGATAAAGCTCCACTAACAGGTGGAGCTGATGCATTGTAGGGTGCTCCGGGCAGCTGACATGTATGCTGTTGCACTTCTTGTGTAAGAATCGTAATGACCCTTCTGTGATGCATTCATCCACATCGATGAAGAGCACATCCCACGTCTGACTAGCCAGGGTGAGATGGGTTACTTTAAGCCCCATGTACTGGGGCTTAATAACAATTCCACACAGTGGTGGGAGCTCTCTATCGGTGATATAGAGCTTCACAGTACCAGCCCTCCAATGTAGAGAAGTTGAGCGCATGCAGCGACGCCCTCATAAATGCCGAGCTTCTCCATGACAAGCATGACGATGAACAGACGCTTGATCTGTGACATCTCCACATTGTTGAGAGCCCCGACAAGCGCCGGCACAATCGTGCTCCGCTTCTCATAGCAAACTCGATCCTGCAGGTACTTGAGCGCTGTCGTCAGCGTCTCCCAAGTGAAGCCGAGGTAGTTCACATCCGCGAGGTTGATAGGCGGCTTCTTGGTAAACATGGAAATAGAGGTGAGCGCCGTGAGCTGTTTAAGGCACTCTGCCAACTCCTGCAAGAACACATTCAGGTTCTCGGAGACCAGCTCGTTCTGGGCCTGCACCGTGTAGACGGGCTGATCGAGTCGGCACTGGTAGGCGTTCTCCAACTTCTGTTTAGAGACTTTGATGATGCGTGAGACATCGGTCTCTGTGTACTCAATGCGCAAGGTGTTCTCGAAGGACAGCAACACCTGTTGCAGAGTAAACATATCAGCGAGCATTCAGTTATCACTCCCTTTTGTCAAAATGATATCCGACCACCACACGCAACAGCGGAATGGTCTGGTCAGTGATGGGAACATCGCGCGTAGAGTAGTAGTCCCAAGCAGCGTCGCACACATCAGCCATGCAGTTCTGCACACCCTGAACCAGCACGTCACGCATAGACTGTGGCAGGTATAGAACAGCCTGGTTACTCTGTGCTACGCTGATTCCCATGAGCAGGTCGCTGCCTCTCGCCTGCACCATCGGAAGGTCTTCCGCCCTCTTCATGCACCTCATCACCAGGGTTTGTACCTCTGACAGCTTCGAGAGTGGAACCTGGTCTCGCTGCCCGCTTTTTAAGAGTTGAAGCGCCAGATTTAACAGCTCTACACAATCGAGATATTTCATTTACTCCCTTCCTCTCTATAACAGCCAAACCTAGTAATAACACAGTGGCGATAATGGCACCCCGGAAATCGAAGAACGACCAGTGGAACACCAATTTCGAGATGATAGACGCAACCGTGATTACGAGCGAATAAATAAAGGTAGGGATGAGGCTGTCACCTGTGGGAAGTGTCACACAACCCACGACATCCTCAACAGTCTTGAAGAAGAAATCGAGAACATCTTCTTTTGTCATCGCTGTACCCCCTCCAAGAGTATATGGGCCACGCCCCCCGAATTCTCGAATAGTATTCTGATGCTCCCACTTGGTTGGTAGATTAGACGAACCCTGTCAGAACCGTTGGACAGTGTTGTATCGAGAACTTCTGACGTGCGTACCTCACTCTCGATTCCGTACCCGCTCTCTAAGAGAAGCTCACGGTAATTTGATAGAGAGTAAAGTGTGCCCGTGTAGTAGGCCAAATCACCAGGAGATAGAGAGATGCCACGGTCATCGGCAACATACTGCAACGCCTGGGCATCCGTTTCTGTTTTGCTCCTTGCCACACCATTCTCGTACACTGTATCTCCACAGGCATACACGCCCTCAGCTATGTAGGTGTATGGCTGCTCTACCACACGAGAGCAGCCACACAGCATACATAGGGAGATTAGGCACAAAGTTATCTTGGCACCCATTCTTCCAGCTCCGTTCCATACCAGTAGAAGCGCAAGTTGCCTTCCTCAAGGTCTCCCTTGATATCCAGACCTATACGTCCAACCTGTGCCAGGAAATTCTGGTCTTTCAGCTGTGCAGGAGTGAACTCCAACTGCAGCTTGCCGTACATCACGTACCAATTTCCGTCCTTCTTCCACCAGCCGAGATCTTCAGCGGACTCGACGCAGATAGACTGGTCGTAATCCACAAAGGTTCCGCCCGGTCTTATACGCCCTTCGATGAACTGCATCGTCTTCATCGTGCTGTGCAGGTTGTAGTTGATAAGGACGGCCCCAACACTGACGATTATGAGGACAGCCACAACTGCGATAATACCGAACTTGGTCTTCATCTATTAACCCCCTTCCAAAAGATTAGAAAATTGTCTCAACAGGGTCAGTGTTATCAATGGGCTCATGCCCAGAGGCTATCCACTTCTCCAGAGAAACCAAGAAAACTCCACGGTCCCCACTCACCGTAGTCTCCAGTGACTTTATGCACGCATCACGGTTAATATTTGGCTGGTTAGAGCCAGCGCACGCATACTCCAGCTCGTAGCGCGTACCGTGGGCATCCGTGCCCTGATAGGAGCCGATGTAAACTTCCGCATGAGCATAGGTACCTGAGTTGCCAATAGGTGGGGAGGACTGAGGTGTGTGCGTATAGAACAATAGGTCGCCTGGTTTGGCGTGTTCTTTGATATAGTCAATTGTGCCATCACCTTCGATGATATCCTGAAAGTTACTTTTCACTGTTCCGCTACACTGAGTCCCATATGGTGAGCTACCTGTAAGAAGTGTGTGCCAGCAGAATGTAGCGAATGCACAGCAGGAGATCGTAGAGGTCTTGGAACTGTCTTCCACCATGGCCATGATGTTTTGGCGTAGCGCATCTGCGCTGCTGTAATCTGACGTCGAACTAGTACTGTATCGGAACTGCCCAACAGCCCGCCCGCTTACATCACTGTAAGAGGTGTTGCCACCATTGCCCAGCTCCTCACAGAGACTTATGGCTAACTGCGCAATACGCTCTCCGATGCTGTCTGCATATTTGGCATCGAAGTCCCCTTCACCAGCTAGAGAGAACTGCATCATATACAATAAGTATGTGCTGTTTGAACTAGCAAAGGATGTTGTGGATTGGTACCCCTCTATGACTTCGTCAGATGAAGCCCCAGTAGGCAGCATGGAGAATATGAAAAGGAACAGCACAGGGATAAATAGGATGCCAACGTACTTCCTCATGATGGAGCCTCCCCTGTGGCAAGGGAGCCCCAGTCTGCCATGTCAGTTATAGAGGACTTGTCTCCCTTAATCTGGTACCACGTGATTTCACTAAGGGACTTACCACCACGCAGGACATCATCGATACCACCATAGTAGTACTTGAGGAATCTGTTAGCCCCATCATTGAATCCCTCAGGACAGAGAATGAGCTCAACATGGGCGTGTGCTCCAGTAGAGCTACCGGTGGTGCCAATATAGCCAAGCTTGTCCCCAGGATTTACAACATCCCCGACTTTCACCAGTAAGGAGGATGTTTGCCCCTTACCAGCCTGCCACGACGGAGCTACACCACCGTAAGCGCCGGCATTGCCATAGCCCATATGTGCATATCTCGTGTAGAAGTTGCTCCCATGGTCTATGACAACATAATGGCCCCAGCCAGTCGGGTCATATCCGGTGGCAACGACTGTGCCTCCCCAAATGGCTACCTGGTAGAGTGGCTCGGTCTTGTGTGAGCCATCTGCTGGCACCAAGTCTGTGCCCATGTGGTAGCTCCCACTTCCAGCCGTGTTGTCTTCCACCTTAGAAGTATCACCCCCACGTTTAGGGAAGGTACTGGTCTTTGTGTATTCCTCTACGGGTGTACCATCTTCCCGCACCCACACGTAATTGACATGACTACCTGCTGACTCCTCTACAGCAATGAGCAGAGGATCCTCGGCCTCTATCACGTTCATGAACTGGTAGGGAAGCGTTCCACTCTGTGTCAGTGACAGGGTGCTCTGATATCCCGTTAAGACCTCCGATGCACTTGTGCCAGTAGGCATCACTGTAAAATAAACGACCATTGCGACCAGTGCGAATACAGCCCAAAGTGCTCTCTTAAACACCAATATCTACACCCCTCTCATTTTGTAAAAGCAGACACGCCCTCCGCATCAAATGCCTGTAGCGCCTCGAACATGGTCATGCCTGTCCCATACCAGTCAGCTGTGTTTATATTGCTGTGTCTATCCTCACGGAATGATGCGGCAGGATAGCCAGAGCCGGAATAGACGGTGTATGAGTAGATGAGATCACAAGCAAGAGCACATGAGTCAGCCGTAAAGGGCTTTCCAAGAAGAGTGTTCTGGAAATAAGGAACAGTTGTGCTGTTTATCTTGCAATACCACTCAACCAGGACATACAGCATCTGACCCTGGAGCTGAGTGATATCTATTCCTTCATGCTCACCGAATGCAGCGAGATTGATACGTCTGCCACCGGTGAACTGAATGATACCATAGCCCCAGTCACCACCTGCCTGCGTACTTGTTAGGGCATAGCCATTGTCATCCAGCCAGTTATCGTCCTTCAAAGCCGCAATTTTCTGGTCATAAGACATAGCTGTCCATTCCTGCTGCAGGCTGCTTAGCTCATTCCAGTTCTCTACAACGTCTACACCGTTTGTGCAGCCGCCTATCTCGTTCTTAAAGCACGCAACGAAACCTGCGGCAAGTATCCGCCGGTCAATCGCCGAGAAGTCCGCGCCTTCTCGATCGAGCATAGGTGTGGCGTATGTCAGGTCGTTATAGATGTAATCCAGCGCAGGATCCATGTAATAGGCGATGTAGTTGTAGGCTGACAACGCCCTATCCAGCATGTCATCGCCCGACCCTGTTACCTCCCACGCTTCCTTTGTGTCGTTACCTACGTACCCATCATTAGTAGTAAGCACCATCCTCACCCTGAAGGACGATCATATTGACCGCCGTAGGTACATAGCGCGTGTCGCTTCTGATTAGCATGGAGGTTGTCTCCTTTCAAACATATGTAGTATTGGGTACAGCTGCTCTGGACGAGCAGCTGTTTCGAACAGCCAATAGAGAAGGATAATGGTGTAACCATCAACCTGCTCCACAATGCTGTCTTTTATACTCTCGTTCTGAAGGTACTTGCACTTCTCCACAAACACCCTTCTAATGTTTTTGCGCATAGCGTAGAAGGCAATTGTACTGCCAAACTCTCGCTCCAATATAGAGAGCGTTGCCCACGCCTTTTTGTAGCTGCCCATTAGGAAGGCTCGGACTACCTGGTTAGCATAGACACGATTGACCGGAGCAAAGTGCTTGTTGATCTCCCGCATCGTGATGACTGGATAATCAGCAAGCTCATCGAGAGCAGCTCGCAGGTTCTCCTCTTTTGGCCCTGCCCTGTAGTAGAGCTCACGCATGGCCTTGTCATCCATAGGGACTGGAAACTCCTTGATGAGGTCCATGTATATGTCCCAATTGGTGCGTACCTTCTCAACCAGGTTGGGACGTTCCAGATACAGCTGCTCCAACTGGTTTGGCTCTACTGTGATGAGCAGATGGATGTAAGAGGGGATAATTGAGGTGTCCAGGTAGGTGCGGATATAGGAAGGCTTTGGCTCCACCAGAAGTATATTCCACTCACCCTCTAACTTAGGGAGAAGGAATGGCAGCACAGCCTCGAACTTCTTCACATCCTCGAAAACATAATCGTAGACAGTGAAGTCCATATCCTTCCGATGCTGGCGCAACTCAATCATCTGAACTCCTCCGGGATGCTGTCGTACATGGCAATCTTCTCCTGCTCCCGGCTCAGCATGTTACGCACAGCTGTAAGAGCTTCCTCACCCTCAACGATGATAAGCGTACTCACATAGGCGTCGTATGCCTCCAGGCACTCAGTGTATCGAGATAATTACGATCCCACAGATAGCTCTTCCACAAATCCGTCAAGCCATAGAAGTTGCTCTCAGAAAGTATGTTGTTTCTGATTCCCCTGGAAATAGCGGCCCTGTACTTCCTGATGAACTCAGGCGCCACATCACGCATGGCGTTACTGAAAATCTCATTGGCCGCCAACACCTTCTTAAGCAGTCCGAAGTCCTTATCCAGAAGGAAATTTTCATCGGGGTTCTTGCGAATGAAGGCACACAGCGAATAGAGAGCGATGAGATCATGCGTGTTCAGATGATCCATGTCGGTACGCTCAAGACTGGGGTTATTGTAGAAGCTAACCCACTCATCATGGTACCTGCCCTCAGGGATGTTGTGGCCGAATACATCTCCCAACCGCACTGTGTAATTGCCGATGATCTCCTCCTCGAAGGTTGCGCGGATAGGAGCTGACCCAGAACGCTTACAGTCCACAAAAGCAGCGCCCACATCATAGAGGAACAGCACATCGTCATCTGTCAGTGTCTCCTTAGAGGACATATGAATGAGGACTTGGCTATCCTGTGCGATAGCGGAGTAGGCAGCAAACTGCGGGAGAGCTTCAATCAGGCGGTCATTGTTTCTCGTGCCAGCAGGCACAAAGCTCACCGTCAACTCCTGCGTCAGCTTATAGCCCACAATATCCGGAACAGCCTTCACGTACAGCTCATTCACCATGTTCTTATGCACATAGCGAAGAACCTCGTCGTCCACCCTCCTTCCAACAGGGTATGGGCCAACCGGTCTAGAGAGGATACGCCCACGTGCACGGTCTAGCGAGAGCACCTCATTCAGGGCATTGCGAGTCTTGCCCAGGGAATAGTTGTCTCCGCTGTAGGTGGCATGCACTTTCAGCTTGTCAAGTTCATCCTCAATGGTCTCGTCAGTTGCCCCTCTGTCTGTAGCGAATGCAGACAAGATGAAGGCAGAAGTAAACAACTTTGACGGGTCATCATAGATGTGTTCCTTTGCGTTGTAGGCTCGAATGAGCTTGTGCATAGGAATCTTGGAGCTCGATCCGTACTTGACCATGACATCCATCGTCCCGTCGAAGATAAGAGAGATATTGCGCTTAGGCGTCGTAACAGACACGGTCTGCTTGTCGGCGGCATAGGAGACACGCTCAGCAGCTACCATCTGCATAAGCAGGACACGACGGTCTCCGTTAACATTCAGCACCCCATCATCATCCATAGCAGGAATCCGGAATACCTCTATCTCGTTAGGAAACTTAGCGCCGTCGATTGTGAATGTAGCATACACTGGATAATAAGCGGGAGACTGCTTCTTCACCTCCCGCTTGTATGTCCCACGGTATAAATCTCCCACCCGGAATGTTGCCTCAACCTGGGACACACTCAGTAGGTCCTGCATTGCCTGCACAATGTACTGCATGTCACTGTAGACGGTCTCAGTAACATACTTCTTATAGGACTCCCGCTGGTACTCCAGAAGATTGAGTTCAAGCTCAGGCTCAGGAATTTTCTGAACCTTTAGAATCCTACTTTTAGGGTCATAGGAAAACATCGGCTAACACCCCGCTATTAACTTATTGGTCTCCAGTCAGCATCAACGTAGAGAGGGCACGGCGTTTCCCTCTGGACATTGCTGTGTAGGGAAG
>ERZ1090862.1004-NODE-1006-length-12635-cov-6.878378_pt1 | contig 12635 bp, 10 predicted proteins | sample MGYA00478481_ERZ1090862 | MGnify/ENA primary metagenome ERZ1090862 (study PRJEB33644, sample SAMEA5815745) | chicken gut metagenome | biome: Chicken; feature: Gastrointestinal Tract; material: Caecum | place: Ireland | collected 2019-01-01 | study: A study of... | reverse complement strand
ATATTTACATATGGAATGAGAGGACACCTGAGAGAGTAATCTTTCAGGTGTTTTTTTGACAGGAAACTTTGTTTCATTGACAATCCATGTCCGGGGGGATACGATAAAAGAAATTGTAAAACAGCGAAGGAGGCTCAAATATGAAGCGTTCAGACATCAACCGGTGTATCAGGGACATGGAAAAACTTATCAGGGAGAACGGCTTCCATCTTCCCCCGTTCTGTAACTGGACGCCGGAGGAGTGGGAGTCAAAAGGACATGAGTATGACGAGATCCGCGACAATATGCTTGGCTGGGATATCACGGACTATGGTCTGGGAGACTGGAACAAGGTCGGCTTTGCCCTGATCACTCTGCGGAACGGGAACCAGAAGGACCCGAAGTACAAGAAGGTCTATGCTGAGAAACTTCTTATGTTAAAGGAAGGGCAGCATTCGCCCATGCATTTCCACTGGACGAAATCAGAGGACATTATCAACCGGGGCGGCGGAACATTGATCATTCATGTGTACAATGCTGATGAGAATGAGGAACTGGCTGATACGGATGTGTGCGTGAATTCGGATGGCCGCTCCTACTATGTTCCTGCGGGAACCGGGGTGGAGTTAAAGCCGGGAGAGAGCATTACGCTGTGGCCTTATCAGTATCATGATTTTGATGTAAAGCCGGGGACTGGAGATGTGCTGATCGGCGAAGTGTCCATGTGCAATGACGACAATACGGATAACCGGTTCAATCCGCCGGTGGGCAGATTCCCTGAGATCGAGGAGGATGAGGAACCTTACAGGCTTCTGTGCAACGAATATCCGAAGGCCCCGACAGTGCATGGAACGACAACTGGTGACACCGAGCAGCCATATTGTGTGAAGGAGGAGGCAGCTCCTTATCGGGCAGAAAGAAGATATACCGTGGATGACTATCTGGAGATTCCGGAGGATACCAGAGCAGAACTTATAGACGGTGTTCTGTATGACATGGCGTCTCCAGGTATTTCCCATCAGGACATCTGTACCAGACTTACAGTCATGTTTGGGAACTATATTAATAGGAAGAAAGGAAAATGCAAAGTATTCGCCGGCCCGGTTGATATTCAGCTTGACTGTGATGACGACACAATGGTGGTACCGGATCTCACAGTGGTCTGTGATGATAGCAAGATAGAGAAAGGAAGGATCATGGGCGCGCCTGACCTGGTGGTAGAAATTGTATCACCTTCTTCCAGGAGAAGGGACTATGTCATAAAGACGGAGAAATATTGCAGTGCAGGCGTCAGGGAATACTGGATCATAGACCCGGACAATGAACGTGTACTCGTTTACTGTTTTGAAAAAGACGACGTCCCGGTCATGTACGTAAAGGGAGAAATCGTCCCGGCGGGAATTTTTGAGGGTGATCTGAAGATCAGAGTTTCTGAAATTTTTGGTTGAGTGCTCATGGAACTGTTACGGAAAATTTAGAAAAAACTTGCGGTATCATTGAAGTTCTGTTATTATAAATACATATTAAAAAGCGGTCTGCGAAAGCAGATGTTAAAAAGAGACAATAAACAGGGAGTCCAAAGCAGGACGACGTGGTTATTGTCTCTTTTTGTAATGGAGACGAGCCAATGTCCGGACTTGTTTGGGACCTTGGCGGCCGCTCACAATCCCGGAATGTTCCTTTTGGCATTTCCGGAGATGCTGTCAGGAGGTAAAGCGTATGAGAAAATCAATGAGTATTCAATTCAGAGACTATGATATGATAGAGAGATTTTCAAAGGATATTGCAAATATGAAAGGTGAATTCGACCTTGTTTCCGGCAGAAAAGTTGTTGATGCAAAATCTTTTCTGGGAATCTTCAGTCTGGATCTGTCGGCGCCTCTTACGCTGAATGCAGTAACAGATGACGATCAGGCATTTACAGTATTCCAGAGATATGCAGTATAGCATCAGTTACAGTTCATTCATGATCATTCCGCTGAAATATTTTAGAGCGTGATCTGTTTTGGGCTTGACAAACCTCCTCCCCAAGAGGTAACATATGGGTTGACACTTAGTTTTAAGGAGGAGATATTATGAAAATGTGGAAAAAGGCAGCGAGCCTGGCACTGGCTTCAGCGCTCGTAGTTTCACTGGCTGCCTGCGGAAGTGGAAGCGGAAGCAGCAGTGATTCCGGAGATTCCGATGCAACCGCATTCAAGATCGGCGGTATCGGACCTACAACAGGTGACAATGCAATTTACGGAACAGCCGTTAAAAACGGTATCCAGCTGGCAGTTGACGAGATCAACGCAGATGGAGGAATCAACGGCTATCAGATCGAGTATCAGTTTGAGGATGACCAGAGTGATTCCGAAAAATCAGTCAATGCGTACAACACTCTGAAAGACTGGGGTATGCAGATGCTGGTGGGAACAGTTACATCTACACCGTGTGTTGCTGTAGTAGAGGAAACTCATGCTGATAACATGTTCCAGTTTACACCGTCTGCAACAGCAGTAGACAGTATCCAGTATGACAACGCATTCCGTATGTGTTTCTCAGATCCGAGCCAGGGTACTGTTTCAGCGGATTATATCGCAGACAACTCTCTTGCACAGAAGATCGCTGTTATCTATAACAGCTCTGACACATATTCAACAGGTATTTATCAGAACTTTGTGACAGAGGCTGAGGCAAGAGGTCTTGAGGTTGTAGCGGCAGAGGCATTTACAGCAGACAGCAAGACAGATTTCTCTGTACAGATCCAGAAGGCAAAAGATTCAGGCGCAGAGCTTGTATTCCTTCCGATCTACTACCAGGAAGCTTCTCTGATCCTTGCGCAGGCTGACAGAGCAGGATTTGCTCCGAAGTGGTTTGGCGTAGACGGATTGGACGGTATCCTGAACGTAGAAGGATTCGACGGAAGCCTTGCAGAGGGCGTAATGTTCCTGACACCGTTCACACCGAACGCAGAGGATGAAGCTACTCAGACATTCGTTGCAAATTATGAAAAAGAATTCGGCGATACACCGATCCAGTTCGCTGCAGATGCTTATGACTGTATGTATACGATCAAGGCTGCGGTAGAGCAGGCTGACATCACACCGGATATGAGCGTCTCTGATATCTGCGACGCTATGAAGACAGCGATGACAGAGATCACGATCGATGGACTTACAGGAAAACAGATCACATGGGGCGAAGACGGAGAGCCGTCAAAAGAGCCGACAGTCGTTGTGATCGAGAATGGAGAGTACTCTGTTCTGTAATTCCGGCTGAATGAAAGAATTAGAAAAGTAATGAACAAAAAGGGGTACTGTTTTAAACGGTGTCCCTTTTTCTCACCCATTTTTCGGGTGGCAGTGAGGATGGTGAAAACAGATGAAGCACATTTTCTTTGTAGAAGACGATCTGAGTCTGATCAATGGCCTGGCTTTTGCGATCAGGAAACAGGGATATGAACTGACGACCGCCAGGACCAGAGAGGAGGCAGAGAGGCTCTGGGCGAGGGGCGGCTATGATCTGGTGATCCTGGACGTCACTCTTCCGGACGGCTCCGGTTTTGACCTGTGCAGGAAAATCCGTGAGTCCTCCAAAGTACCGATCATGTTTCTCACAGCTGCAGACGAGGAAACAGATATTATCATGGGGCTTGATATCGGAGGCGATGACTATATGACCAAACCGTTCAAGCTGGCCGTGTTCCTCTCAAGGATCAATGCGCTGCTGCGCCGCAGCGATAATTTTGAGCAGATAGTCGATACGGAGTTGGATTCAAACGGCATACGGGTTCAGCTTCTCAGACAGGAAGTTACCAAAAACGGAGAGACGGTCGACCTGACGGCCAGCGAATATAAGCTGCTGTGCCTGTTCATGGAAAATGCCGATATTGTCCTTTCCCCGGAGAAGATCTTAAGCAGGCTGTGGGACTGTGATGAGAAGTATATTGACAACAATACGCTGACGGTGTATATTCGCCGGCTGCGCACAAAAATCGAAGATGATCCTGCCGATCCGAAGAAGATCGTCACTGTACGGCGCATGGGATATAAGTGGAACACGACAGAGTGAGGTATGTTATGAGAATACTGGTAAACCGAAAGATCAAACGTCTTTTTCTGTGCGTACTGCTTGCTGTGACAGTCTTCATCGCAGTTTCCGCCTTCTTTCTCCTCCTGAAAACGGAATATGCGATCTTCTGTGTGACAGCGGCTGCCGTGCTGCTGGCGTGCTCCCTTTTTGCGTTGATGTACAGATATTTCAGGGATCAGAGCAGGATCATGAACGATGCCATTGATCAGATCCGTGAATATATTGACGGGAATCGGAATGCCCGTATCGAATGCGATGATGAAGGGGACCTGTACCGGCTTTTTCATGAGGTCAATACTCTTGTAACGATTTTAAACGCCCATGCCGAAAATGAAGAACGTGCCAAAACCTTTATGAAGGATACGATCTCAGATATCTCTCATCAGCTCAAGACGCCTCTGGCGGCTCTCAATATCTATAACGGACTTTTACAGGAGGAAGTGGACGGACACCCTGAACTGAGGGAGTTTACTTCACTCTCTGAGCAGGAACTGGACCGGATCGAAACTCTGGTACAGAATCTTCTGAAGATCACAAGGCTGGATGCGGGAACCATCGTATTTGAAAAGTCACCGGAAAATGTTTCTGATATGATGAGTTACATCAAACGGCATTTTGCCTGCCGGGCGGAGCAGGAAGGTAAATCCCTTATCCTGTCAGGAGATGAGGAGGTTGAGCTGTTCTGTGACAGGAACTGGCTGACAGAGGCGATCAGCAATATTGTAAAAAATGCGCTTGATCATACAGCGGCGGGGGCGGAGATCCGCATTACATGGCGGGCCTTTGCCTCCGTTGTACAGATCATTGTGAGCGATGACGGCAGCGGTATCCATCCGGAGGATCTTCCTCACATTTTCAAACGGTTTTACCGCAGCAGATTCTCAAAAGATAAACAGGGAATCGGTCTGGGACTGCCACTGGCAAAGGCGGTCATAGAGGAACACAATGGAACGGTCGAGGTGAACAGTACATTGGGAGTCGGGACGACCTTTACTGTCAATTTCCTGATTCCTACAAAACTGTAGGATTTCTGTCATAATACAGTAGGGTTGACGTGTTACTCTTTCTATACAAAAACAGAAAGAGGTGTGATACGAAATGGAATTGCTGGAAGTTAAGAATATTTCCAAAACATACGGAACCGGGGATGCCGCGGTACATGCTTTGAAGCAGGCCACATTTTCGGTCCCAAAAGGCGAGTTTGTCGCGATCGTCGGAGAGTCCGGATCCGGAAAAAGTACGCTGCTGAATATGATCGGCGCACTGGATACTCCCACTTCAGGAAAGGTGTTCATCGACGGCAGAGATATTTTCGGGATGAAGGAGAGAAACCTGACGATCTTCCGCCGGCGGAACATCGGATTTATCTTTCAGAGCTTCAATCTGATCCCGGAACTGACGGTGGAGCAGAATATCATTTTCCCGGTCCTTCTGGATTATCAGAAGCCGAATAAAAAATATCTGGAGGAACTGCTGAGCGTGCTGGGGCTGAAAGAACGTCGCAGCTATCTGCCCGGTCAGCTCTCCGGAGGCCAGCAGCAGCGCGTGGCAATAGGAAGGGCACTGATCACCCGTCCTGCCCTGATCCTGGCCGATGAGCCCACAGGAAACCTGGACAGTCAGAATACAAGCGAGGTGATCGCCCTGTTGAAAGAAGCCTCCCGTCTGTATGAGCAGACGATTGTGATGATCACGCACAGCCAGGGCATTGCCCAGACCGCAGACCGCATCCTGGAAGTGTCAGACGGTGTGGTGACTGATTTCGGGAGGTGCCGGGAATGAGAAGTTATCTGAGTCTGATCCCGATCTCGGCAAAGGTGCGGAAACGCCAGAATCGGATGATGATCCTCTGTATTATGATATCTGTTCTGCTTGTGACAACAATCTTCAGTGTGGCGGACATGACGATCCGGGGAGAGAGAACCGCAATGATGGAGAAGCACGGGAACTGGCATGTCCGGATAGAGAACCTTTCAGAAAAAGCTGCCGGGGAGATCAGCAGACGCCCGGACGTCACCGCATCCGGCTGGTTATCCGTATTTAATTTTGATGCGGACCAGCCCTGGTACATTGGCGACAGAAAAGCCACTCTGTACGGCACAGACGAAACTTATCTGTCTCAGCTTGCAGATGGTATAGAAGAAGGAAACTTTCCACAAAATGACAGAGAAGTGGTGCTCAGTTCCAACGCGAAACTTGCTCTGGATGTGCAGACCGGAGATCCTGTGACAGTCCGGACGCCGGCAGGCGACGTCGAACTGACGGTATCCGGCTTCGGATCAGATGATCAGGAGTATTATGAGGGGCAGACATACCTGGTCGCCGTCTATATGACAGAAACAGCCTTTGCATCGCTGATGGATGAAAACGGCGTCTCAGACCCCGTCCCGGTCTGCTATGTGCAGTTCCGGAGCGCGGCGAAAGCATCGGATGCGATCCCGGAAATCCGGGAGCAGTATGATCTGCCGCAAGAAAGTATCAGTGAAAATACGGCCGTTATGGGGCTTGCCGGTCAGAGCAGCAGTGAGTCCGTGAAAAATTTCTATGGGATCGCGGCGGTCCTGTTTGTCCTGGTGCTGCTGGCCGGAGTGCTGATGATCTCCGGAGGAATGAACAGCAATGTTGCCCAGCGTACAAAGTTCTTTGGCATGATGCGCTGTATCGGCGCCAGCCGGCAGCAGGTGATCCGTTTCGTAAGGCTGGAGGCGCTGAACTGGTGCAAAACAGCGATCCCGGTCGGCCTGATCGCAGGTACGGTCATCACCTGGGCGGTCTGCGCGCTGCTGCGTTACGGCATCGGCGGTGAATTTGCGTCTACTCCTGTATTCGCTATCAGCCCGATCGGTCTGGTAAGCGGTGCGGTGGTCGGACTTGTGACGGTTCTGCTGGCGGCCCAGGCTCCGGCAAAACGTGCGGCAAAGGTGTCTCCGATGGCAGCGGTTTCCGGAAACAGCGGGACGGTCCCGAAAGTGAATCATACGTCAAAGATGCTGTTTGGGAAAGTTGACTGGACATTGGGATTGCATCATGCAACAGCCTCCAAAAAGAACTGGTTTCTGATGACAGCCAGCTTTTCCCTGAGTATCATCCTGTTTCTCTGTTTTTCAGTGGGACTTGATTTTGCCCATGAACTGATCCCCTCCCTGCGCTCCTGGCAGCCGGATATCACACTGAACGGATATGCCAATGCGCTTGTGCTGGAACAGGATCTTCTGGATGAGATCCGGCAGGTTCCGCATGTGGAGACAGCCTACGGCACCGCATACATGGAAAATGTCCCGGCGGCTTCCATCGATATGAAATCCGATGCAGGAGAGGAGATCGACCATGTCAATCTGACGTCTTACACAGATTATCTGCTGGATCGCGCGGAAGACAGCATCGTGGAGGGAAATCTGTCGGATGTTTATGGAAATACAGGGAGCGTCATGACGATCAGCAATAAAGACAACCCTTTACAGGTTGGGGACAGGATCCGGATCGGAGGAAAGGAAGTGAGGATCACCTGTGCGGTTTCTTCCGGTGTTTTCCCCAGTGAATACAGTGTGATCTGTTCCGAAGAAACATTTGAATGGCTTACAGGCGAAACAGCTTACAGTCTGATCGGGATTAAATTAGACAGTGGTGCAACGGATGAAACGATCCGTCAGATCAATGATATGGCAGGCAGTGACATCATCTTCTCTGATCTGCGCAAGGGGAATCAGGAGGACAAGGCAACTTATTTTGCCGCCCAGTTTGTTCTGTACAGTTTTCTGGCGATCATCGCCATGATCACGCTGTTTAACATGATCAACAGCATTTCAATGAGCGTGACGGCACGGATCCGGCAGTATGGAGCCATGCGGGCAGTAGGCATGGACGGCGGACAGCTCACGGGCATGGTCATTGCAGAAGCCCTCACTTATGCCGCTTCTGGTCTTGTGGTGGGATGCGCGGCAGGTCTGGCGTTGAGCCGATACCTGCACATCATGCTGATCACGAAGTATTTCGGTACAGAGTGGAGCCTGCCCGTACCGCTGCTGTGCATCATCGTCCTGTTTTCCCTTGGGACAGCGCTCCTGGCAGCCTGTGCACCATCCAGGCGGATACGTGGCATGGCGATCACAGAGACCATCAACGAATTATAATATACAGTCCAAAGCGGTCCTTCCCGGCTGGAAGCGCCTTTCAGGGAGGTGGGGCGGGCAGAGCAGGTGACTTTGGAAGAATCCGTAGAAATAGTTAAGCCTCCGAAAGCAGGCGTTAAGCTGTACAATGGTGATTGCCTGAGCGCAAGCGAGTTGCACCATTGTACAGCTTGTTTTTAGCCTGATTTCGGAGGCTTTAGTATTTCAGGATTCTGGAACGGAACCTGAGTTGTCCGCCCCATCTCCCTGAATACGCATCCCAGCCCGAGTCCCGTTTTCGGACTGTCTGTCACATTTTAAAGATATCCACGTTTCTCCAGTGTATTGAGGATATTTCTTCCTTCTTCTGTTCCGTCGATGATTCTTCTTGCGCGAACGCTGTCACCGATGTTGAGGATTTCGATGGAGTCATCGTCCTCGAACGCCTCTCTGATCTGCTGGAGCACCGGATGTTCTGCCTTCATTCCAAGACATACAAATCCATAGTCGAAAGGAAGTTCTTTCTGCTCACCGTCTGCTTCTACGAGGAAGTTATCCGGGCGAACCTCTTTGAGTGCCGTGTTCGGCATCTGTTTTACATTGTATTTATTCATCAGAGTATTGATGTCAACTTTGGATACCGGGTCGATGCCGTTTCCGATGACCGGCATCATCTCGACGATGCTGACGTCAGCTCCGCGCGGAGCAAAGTATTCTACCACATCGAGTCCTACCGCGCCGCCGCCGATAACGACAACTTTCTTTCCGGACATGTCTTCCGGATAGTCATTGTTATTGACGTGCTCGATCATATCGAGGATGCTGTATACGTTGCTTCCCTCTTTTCCGAGGTTCTCATGGAGTCCTGCGATCGGCGGGAGCAGCGGAGAAGATCCTGTTGCGTTTACGATGATATTCGGCTTCAGGTTCTTGATGAAGTTCACATCTGCTTCCATATTCGTAAAGGCGAAAAGGTTTCTCAGCTTATTTGTGCGGTGGATCATGTAGTTCGGGAAGTCGGACAGTCTCTTCTTATCCGGGATCTTGGAGATCTCTGCGGCAAGTCCGCCCAGGTAAGGTTTCTTCTCGATCAGGAATGTGGTGCAGCCGACTTCGGCAGCTGTACAGGCAGCTTCCATACCGGCTGTACCGCCTCCTACAACGACTACGTTGCACGGTTTTGTGATCTGATGTTTCTTGTAATCCTCGCCCTCTGCAACTGCAGGATTGATGGTACAGCGGATCGGGCGGTTGATGCCGATACGGTTTCCGGCACATCCGATATTACAGGAGATACACTTCCTGATATCACAGACATCACCGAACGCAACTTTGTTTACCCATTCCGGATCAGCGATCAGACCACGTCCGATACCGATCAGGTCAGCGTCGCCTCTTGCCAGGATGTCCTCGGCAACATGAGGATCACGGATATTTCCCATTGTGACACATGGTTTGTTATATCTTTCTTTTACGGCTTTCGCCATGTAGGAACGCCATCCGTCCGGGAAATGGTTGGAATCGATCTGGTACTGGATGGAGCCGTTCAGTCCGCAGGAAACGTCGATGACATCCGCCTCTTTTTCGATATACTGCAGATAGTCAAGGCAGTCGTCCAGAGTATTTCCGCCGTCCATAAATTCATCGGCGCTGATACGGAGGAAGATCGGGAAGAACGGTCCGACCTGTTTCCTTACTTCTTCCATTACGAGACGGGCAAAGCGTGCTCTGTTTTCAGCGGAACCGCCGAATTCATCTGTTCTCTTGTTTGTGAGAGGAGAGAGGAACTGGCTGAGGAGGTAAGAGTGTCCGGCATGGATCTCCACACAGTCAAACCCTGCTGTCTGAGCCCGCTTTGCAGCTTCTCCGTATTTCTTTACGATGCGCATGATCTCGTCTTTCTCCAGCGGACGCGGAATCTCGCCGCCTTCTTTGGACGGGATATTGGACGCGGATACCGGCTGCATGTTTGTACGGGCGGACTGGGCGGAAGCGCCGGCATGGTTTAACTGGATTCCAATGCAGGTTCCGTGTTTGTGTATCGTCTCGGTCAGTTTGAAAAGACGGGGAATGTAATTGTCATGGTCGATGCGGAGCTGTGTTGTTCCGTTGGAGCCCTCCGGAGAGTCAACACTGGCGTTCTCTACCATGATCAGACCTGTGCCGCCTTTTGCGCGCTGCTCATAGTAATTAATATGGAGGAAACTCATCTCTCCGCTCTGCTCACCGTAGTTTGTTCCCATAGGAGTCATCATGATCCTGTTTTTCAGAGTCATGCGGCGAACGGTGAAAGGTTCAAAAATGTGTTTGTACTCTTTCTTCATAGTCTTAATCTCCTGAATGATAATGATTTCGGTTATTGGTTGTTAAATAGAGAGGTTGTTGAAAAACGGGCGTATTGTCTTTTGCTTAACAATCCGTTTACAAGCTGTATTATAAAAGAAATTATCGTATAAAACAAATGCATATTTTTGGCAGAATCTATAGAAATAGTTAATAATTTGTGATATTTTATACAAAGAGGTGATCATATGAATCTGAATCAGCTGCATTATTTTTCCAAGCTCGCAGAAGTGGAGCATTATACGAAGGCGGCGGAGGAACTCGGGATCTCTCAGCCGACTCTCAGCCATGCGGTCGGAGCTCTTGAGACGGAACTGGGGACAAAGCTGTTTGAGAAGCAGGGAAGGAATATAACATTGACAAAATACGGTAAGATTTTCCGGGAATATGTGGATGAATCTATAAAAACACTGGACGCCGGTGTGAAAAAGGTCCGTTCTCTGACAGGTCAGACGGAGGGCGTGATCGAACTGGGGTACATCTATACGCTTGGAAGCGAGTTTGTCCCGTCGCTGGTCAGTGATTTTATACGTACTCACGAAGAACTGAAGGTGAAGTTCCATTTCACGGTGGGAAATACCTCCGATATCATACAGGGGCTGAAGGAGGAAAAGTATGATATCGGGTTCTGCTCCATGGCGGAGAAGGAAAGCGGAATCCAGTTTACACCTGTGGGGACGGAGAATCTGGTCGTCGTGGTCCCGAAAGGACATCCGCTTTCTTATGAAAAGGCCATAGATCTTGAACAGGCTGCGGCTTATCCGCAGATCTTTTATACGTCGAACAGTGGTCTGCGGCCGGTTGTGGACCGGATGTTTGAACAGATAAAGGTGAAGCCGGAGATCGCCTATGAAATCGAGGAAGACGGGTGTATGGCAGGACTGGTTTCACAGAATTTCGGGATTGCAGTGATGCCGGAGATCCCGGTCTTAAGTCAGCTCAGTGTGGATATTGTTCCGCTCCGCAATCAGCATGAAAAGAGATATGTATATATGGCGAGATCCAGAGACACGTTTCAGCCGCCCCTAGTGCACCGGTTCGCGGAATATGTCAGAAATCGCGGGATGTAAAGCCACGCCCGGAGAAACGGAGGAGATGGGGAAAATCCCGGCAGGACAGAGGACTGCCGCTCAGGTATCCAGCCGTGTTCCTTCCTTTTTAATGAAAGAAATGAAATTCCTGACAGCAGGAATCTGGTAATGATCCTTCAGGTATCCCATGTATACGGTATGTCTCAGGCTGACATCGCTTAAATGGAGCTTTTCCAGAGGAAAGTGATCCAGTATATCCACATCCGCTACGAGAGCGATGCCGAAGTCTTCCGCCACAAGTGATGCAATGGCGTTTTCATCCGGTGATTCACATACAACATTCGGGGCAATCGAATAGGCGTCAAAAGTCCGTCTGGTAAAACGTCCCAGACCGGAAGTCCTGTCATATCCCATCAGGGGATAGCGTTCCAGGTCTTTCAGTACGGGCGCCTTTTTACGGGCGAGGGGATGGCCCAGAGGCGTGATGATGATCATTTCCTGGTTCAGGATCGGGACAAACTGGATCTCCGGCTCATTTTCCACATAGGAACCGAAGATGACGTCGTACTGCTCTGATTTCAGTCCGGCTACCATCTCGGCGGTATAAGTCTGGCGGAAACTGAAACTGATATTTTCATTATTATTACCGGCGAGAAATCGTCGGACTGTGTGGGGAATATACCTGGCGGCAAGGGGGAAGACGTAGGCGATATCCACATGTCCGGAATTTCCCGAGAGTTTTTTCATATGTTTCTCGGCGAGCCGGACGTCATCAAGGATCCGGTCTGTATGCTCGAGGAAGATCTTTCCATATTTTGTGAGTGTGACCGTGCGGCCTTTCCGCTCAAACAGAATGATCCCGAGTTCCTCTTCCAGGTTGGAGATGGAGTGGCTCAGGGACGGCTGAGAAATGGTAAGTTCAGAGGCGGCGAGGCGGAAATGCTGGCAGCGGGCAACAGTCTGAAAGTAGATAAGCTGATTCAGTGTCATGGTTCTGCTCCTTTCTAAAAAACTCCCTTTTGTAGTATTATACTATAAATGATAGTTTAAAGCTATCAAAAAAGCTAAAAAGATATATTGGAACTATAATATGTAATTG
>ERZ1090862.1001-NODE-1003-length-12659-cov-4.488892_pt1 | contig 12659 bp, 7 predicted proteins | sample MGYA00478481_ERZ1090862 | MGnify/ENA primary metagenome ERZ1090862 (study PRJEB33644, sample SAMEA5815745) | chicken gut metagenome | biome: Chicken; feature: Gastrointestinal Tract; material: Caecum | place: Ireland | collected 2019-01-01 | study: A study of the... | reverse complement strand
CACGGATAGGCAAAGGGCTTGAAGGTGTCTCGGCCTGCGAGCAGACCGCTCGCAGGGCGCAGAGCGCTCTGCGGTGCGCTCTCAAGGACGGGTTCGTTGGCTTCGGTCATCGTTCTGGCAAAAAATCTGTGCGGTTGGTTCGGTAGGGGCTTTCTTTCGGCATCAGCCTTCGCAGGCAAGGCACCCCGTGTCGTCGGCGACGGCGCGCATGTCGATCTCGGGTTCTGCGGCGCGTACGCTCGCAAATGCCTCGGTCTGATTCGGCTGCGGCGAATCGACGTCAAGGCGGTTGCGTTCGGCCGCGACACCCACGCGGTCGGCCTTGCGAAGCTTGTCCGATCGGTTGTAGTAGAGCGATTTCAAGCCGCGCTTCCAGGCCGTGAAGTGGCAGGCGTGCAGATACGCGATCGAGACGTCGGGCCGGAAGAAGAGGTTGAGGCTCTGCCCCTGGTCGATATATGGCTGTCGGTCGGCGGCAAGCTCCACGAGCCAGCGCTGATCGATTTCAAAAGCGGTTTTGAAAACCGCACGGATGTTTTCCGGGATGTCCTCTCTGTGCTGAATCGAGCCGTCGTGCGCGATGATGTCCGCCCAAACGGCATCCTTGTCGAGACCGAGCTCGGCGAGTTTGGTGCGCAGGAAGCGGTTCTTCAGAATGTAGGCGCCCGAAATCGTGTCTTGACGGTAAATGTTGGCGCGGTAGGGTTCGATCGAGGGACTCGTGCCGCCCATGATGAGCGAGCTGCTCGCGTTGGGGGCAACGGCATTCCAGTGCGAGAAGCGGCGCGCGACGCCCGCTTCAGCCGCATCCGGGCACGGACCGCGCTCCTCGCAAAGGAGCGAGTCGGCGCGGGCGCATTCGCTGCGGATGTGGCGGAACATGCGCATGTTGACGGACTTGGCGAGCGCGGACTCGAGCGGAATGCCCTTCTTTTGCAGGTACGCATGAAAGCCCATGGCGCCGAGCCCGACGGAGCGTTCGCGCTCGGCGGAGTATTTCGCGCGCGCAATGGTGTCGGGAGCGTGGTCGATAAAGTACTGCAGGACGTTGTCAAGAAATGCCATGGCATCCGGAATGAAGCGCGGGTCGCTCGACCACTCGTCGAAGTACTCGAGGTTCACGGAGGAGAGGCAGCAGACGGCCGTGCGGTTCTTCGCGGTCGGCAGGAAAATTTCCGTACAGAGATTCGAACCGTGGATCGAGAGGCCCTGCTTTTTAAGCCACTCGGGCAGCGCACGCTTTGCAGCATCGACGAAAACGAGATAGGGCTCGCCCGTATGCATGCGCATTTCGAGGATGCGCTGCCAGAGGTCGCGCGCGCGAATCGTTTCGACGACTTCGCCGTTGGCCGGGTTGACGAGCGGCCAGCTGTCGTCTGCGTCTGCGTCGCGCATCACGGCTTCGATTTTTTCCATGAAGGCGTCCGATATGTTGACGCCGTGGTGCAGATTGAGCGCTTTCAGGTTCTGGTCGCCCGTGGGTTTGCGCATCTCAACGAACGAAATGATGTCCGGGTGGTTCGCGTCGAGAAAGGCCGCGTAGGAGCCGCGGCGGGTCGAGCCCTGACGGTAGGCGAGGCACGCCGCATCGTAGACTTTGAGGTGCGGCATGACGCCCACGCTCTTTTCGTCGGCGCTGCGGATGCCGACATGAATGCCGACGCCACCCCCGAGCATGGAGAGCCAGTTGACTTCGGAGAGCGTGTCGACGAGCCCCTCGGCGCTGTCGTCCATATAGGCGAGAAAGCACGAAATGGGGAGTCCCTTCTTCGAGCGGCCGAAGGAGAGAATGGGCGTCGAGAACGAGAGCCAGTGGCGGCTCGCGTAGTCGTAGATGCGCTGCGCGTGCGCTTCGTCGGTGGCGAACTTTTCGGCAACATAGGCAAAGCGCTCCTGCGGGCTCTTTTCGTCCGGCCGCATGTAGCTTTCGCGAAGACGCATGAGACCGAGTTCGTCGAAAAGGGCGTCGCGGCGCGGATCGATTCGGACGGGCATCGAAACTCCTCGAAAAAAGGCGCCGGCTCGCTTCAATGGGGTGCTACGGCAACGATATGTCGTGCGTAGTGCGAGCCGGCATCACAAAATATAGATGGTTCTGAGAGATTATCTGCAAGAGTCGGCTTTGGCCAATAAAGTTTGTCTATTTGTTTGTTTCGATTCGTTTTCGCAATTGTTTTCTATGGTGTTCGCTGACGTTCGGTGCACTTGCCGCCGACAAATTGGAGCGAAGTCGTGCGTCAACAATGATCGTGATCACGAGCCCGCGGAGGCTGTTTTCCGTCGTGCGGGCAGGTAATGTCAATGACGACTTGAGGTGCATCAATGTCGCTTGACGATGTTTTCGCTTTCACCGATCTATCGCCTCAATCGATAAAGCGTGCGGCATGAAAACGAACTGAGGCGGCTCGAAGCCGCTTGGGCGGGCGTCGTCTTTCGAAAACAAACACGGACGTGTTGAAAATAAAAAAGGATGGCGGCCGCCGGCCGTCACCCTGAAAACGAAAAGCTTTGTCGGCGTTTTCGTGAATGCTCGGACATCCGTGTTCGTCGTTGCAGTGAATGCCCGAACGAATCGGATCGTTCTAGAGATCGGTTTACGCGGCGTCGAGCCTCGAAACCAAGACGCGCGCCCGCACTCGAACGAAACCAAAAAAAAGCGTCGGATCCGCGCAGGTGAAGCGGCGCGGTCCGACGCCTCGAAAGTTATTTGGCTGCCTTGATGAAGGCGTCCGCCGACTGACCGGCGATGCGGCCGAAGGTCACGATGTCGGCCTGCGCGTTGCCGCCCAGACGGTTGCCGCCGTGAACGCCGCCCGTCACTTCGCCAGCAGCGAAGAATCCCGGAATCGGTTTGCCGTTCGTACCGATCACTTCAGCCTTCGTGTTGATTTTTACGCCGCCCATCGTGTGGTGAACGGCCGGCTGAACCTTGACGGCCCAGTACGGTGCGCTCGTGAGCGGCTGCGGCATGTCGGGGCGCCCGAACTGGCTGTCCTTGCCCGCCTTCTGATCCTTGGCGTAGGTTGCGAACGTGGCCTTGAGCGCATCGGCCGGCACGTTCATGGCCTTGGCAAGTTCGTCCAAGTTCTTGCCCGTCACCGTGAGGCCGAGCTTGATGTAGCCGTCCATGAGCTTGGCCTTCTGGCGCGTGGCGTCATCCCAGATGACCCAGGCGAACTTGCCCGGCTGCTGGAGTTCGGCATTCGAAACGACGTCGCGCGTGAGGAGCTCGTTCGTGAAGCGCTTGCCTTCGGCGTTCACCAGAATGGCGCCGTCGCCGCGAACGCTTTCGCTGATGAGTTCGCCCGAGGGAGCGGCCGTCGGATGGGCCTGAATCTGTTCCATGTCGACCAAGGCGGCACCGATCTTTTCAGCCAGAAGAATGCCGTCGCCCGTGGCGCCCGGGTGGTTCGTCGTGGCATAGCCCTTGAGCTTCGGCTGGTACTTCACGAGAAGTTCTTGGTTGGCACCGAAGCCGCCCGCGGCGAGAATGACCGTCTTGGCGTCGATCGTGTAGGTTTTGCCGTCCTTCGACTCAACCTTGACGCCGGCAACGGCGCCGTCCTTGCCCGTGAGGATGTCGACGGCCTTCGAGCGCGTGCGGATATCGATCTTGCGTTCCTTGGCGGCGTTGTAAAGGGTCTTCACGACAACCGGACCGATGGCGCTGCCGTCATGCGGACGGTGCGCACGCGGGTACTTCGCGCCGCCCGCGCGGCCGACGACGGAGAGGTCCGCGCCAAGCGAATCAAGCCAGGCAACGGAGTCCTTGGCGTGCGTCGTGAGCGTGCGAACGAGGTCGGGGTTGTTGATGTTGTGGCCGCCCTTCATCGTGTCCTGATAGAACTGCTCGATCGTGTCGGGAATGCCCGCCTTCTTCTGCTGTTCGGTTTCGGCGGCGTTGATGCCGCCTTCGGCGCGCGTCGTGTTGCCGCCGACCATCGTCATCTTTTCGAGTACGACGACCTTGTGGCCGAGGTCGTGCATCGTGACGGCAGCCGAGAGGCCCGCGCCGCCCGCGCCGATGATAACGGCGTCGACTGTTTCAGCACAGGCGCCGCCCATGGCGGTTGCGACGGCAGCGGCAACGAGCATCGGGGTGATCTTCATGGTTTTCTCTCCTTTCGTCACGAATCCGCTTCTGGGGATTCGGGTTGTTTTCATGTCGATGCCGGTCGAAAAGAAAGGTGGCCGGCAACAAACCGGGGTCGAAGTATGCTCGCGGTTTACTCGGGTGAGAAGCGAGCATTTCTCGAAAGAGCTTTGAGAAAAACTTGAAGCTTCAAAAGAATACCTTGTCAATGCCTGTCCGTCCGAGCATTCGCACAATAGCTTGCAAAGTCTTGTGCGAGCGTGTATTCGGGTTTTCCTTTAGGATAGGCAAAGGCAAGAGGTCGTTCTGCCCATTCATCGAGAAGGTTGATGACAACTAAATCCTTTGCGCGCTCGGGCACGGAGAGAACGGCCGACTTCGGGACAACGGCAAGTCCTGCCCCCTGGGCTACGAAATCGATCAGCAGCCGGAAGCCCGGTACCTCTGCAATCGGTTCGAAGACGCTGCCGAGTTGGGCTGCACGCTCAATCATGGCACGCGTGATCGGCGCATTTTTCAAACACGACGCATAAGGAAAAGCGAGTGTCTCGGCGAATCGAACGGCTGCTCGATCTGCGAGAGGGTGTGAAGTCGGAACAATGACGACGTGACGATCGGTGAAGAGCGGCACCACTTCCACATCCGTTTCGCGACTCCGAAAGACGTTTTCAAGACCGAAAGCCAGGTCTGCATTGCCGTCCTCAATGGCCGCGAGCGCTTCATTGGATCGCAGCTCAAGGAATACAAGCCGAACGCTTCTGCCCGCGAGAAAGCCGGCAGCCTGTGGTGCAATGATGGTCTGCAATCCCGTGCTGTTTGACGCAATGCGAAGCACTGTCCGCTCCTTTTCGTCGAATCCGGACATGGCCGTTTCAAGCTGAGCAGCACTTTTGAGGATATTCTGCGCGTGTCGCACGAGCATGTCGCCCGCAGGTGTCAATGCAAGTCCGCGAGCCTTGCGCGTGAAGAGTGTCGTGCCGAGCGATGTTTCAAGCTTCCTCAGCCTCAGACTGAGCGCAGAAGTCGTGAATGGAAGCGTTTGCGCCGCTGCCGTTAGACTTCCCGTACGCGCGAGCACGAGGAATATGTTGAGATCGTTGAGGTCGTAGCGAATCATGCTTGAAGTCCGGAATCTGCATCAAAAGCTTAGCGCTCGAAAAACAAAAAAGCCGCACAGTCAAAAAAATCCGTGCGGCTTCTTTAGGCCGTCTTCCTGTCGGAAGAATGGCCAAGGCGTATCTAGTGCGATCAGGCGCCTTCACGCATGAAGACAAAGCGTCCGCCCACCATCGTTGCATCGACCTTCGTGCGGCGCAGCTCGGTCTTGGGCATCTCAAAGATGTTTTCCGAGAGGACGACGAGGTCGGCGTAGTAGCCCGGCAGGAGGCGGCCCTTGATGTCTTCTTCGAAGGTCGCGTAGGCGCTTTCCGTCGTGTAGGCATCAACCGCGTCGTAGATGTCGAGGCATTCTTCCGGATGGAAGCCGCCCGCGGGTTCGCCCTTGAGGTTCGAGCGGGTGACGGCGCAGTAGAGGTTGTCGATCGGATTCATGTCTTCGATCGGGGAGTCCGTGCCGAAGCTCATGTGGATGCCGAGCTTTTTCATCGTGCCGAAAGCGTAGGACGTAGCGGCAAGGTCCTTGCCGACGCGGTCTTCGACGATCGTCGTGTCGTAATGGAGGAAGATCGGCTGCACGAGCGCGAGGATGTGGTTTTTCGTGAATCGCTCGACGAGCGGACGGTCCGTGATCTGAACGTGAATGATGCCGAGGCGATTGGGATTCATGCCGTCCGTGCAGACGCGGTCGTAGGCATCGAGCACTTCTTCGACGGCTGCGTCGCCGATCGCGTGAATCGCAACGCCGCAGTTGTGTTCGACGGCGGTGCCGACGAGCGCGTCGAGCTGCTCGGGCGTCAAGGTCGAGATGCCGCGGGTTTCGGGCGCGTCATGATAGGGTTCGCGCATATAGGCCGTGCGGGCGCCGAGACTGCCGTCGACAAAGAGCTTCAGGGGGCCGAAGCGGTGGAAGGGCGTGCCGCTCTTCGTGACGTGGCCTTCGGCGAGGAACTCGCGGTATTCCTCGGGCTTGCTGAAGTAGGCCTGGTGGCTCACGCGCGTGACGGGATTGTCGGCCATGACGCGGTTGTAGGCTTCGAGCACCGTGCGCCAGGTCCCTTCGCGCAGGTCGCAGGTCTGCACGGACGTGACGCCCGTTTCCGCCGCGTGGCGCATGCCGGTACGGATCAGTTCGGCGCAGTCCTCGGCGCTGCGGTTGCGGAAAAGCGCCGTGAGCGGACCGCGGGCGTTCTCGGCAAAGATGCCGTTAAGTTCGCCGTTTTCGTCGTGCCCGATCGAGCCGCCTTCGGGTACGACCGTGTCGCGCGTAATCCCGGCGCGCTCTAGCGCGGCGGTGTTGGCGGTAAGCATGTGGCCGCAGGCACGCTCGAAAATGAGCGGGTATTCGGTCGTGATGTCGTCGAGGTCTGCGCGCGTGAGGAGACGGGCTTCATCGGTGAAATAGTCCTGGTTCCAGCCCATGCCGTGAAGAACAGTGCCTGGCGCCGGGCGGCGTTCTTCAATGTAGCGGCGGGCGATTTCCTTTACTTCACGGATGCTCGTGGCCTTGTGAAGGCGAATGTCGGTGAGCGCAATGCCCGTGTTGAAGAGGTGCTGATGCGAGTCGTTGAAGCCCGGGACGATCGTGCGGCCCTGTGCGTCGAAGACTTCCGCATCAGCGGGGGCGCGAGCGGCGATTTCTTCGTTCGTGCCGATCGCGGTAATGAAGCCGTCTTCGACAAGGAGCGCCTCTTCAAAGCGCCCGCGCTGAACATAGATGTTGGCGTTGCGGATAAGGGTAGCGGTCATGATGAATCTCTTTGGATGTGTTTTGCTTTTGTTTGGGCAACGCGCCTGCCGCGTGCAGCGCTCTTAGGCAGAGCGGCGGCAGGCACGGATCTTTATTAGGCATCGAGGTCGGTCTTGCCTTCGCTGCGGCGAAGCTTTTCAACCGCTTCATGCTGACGGCGGAAGAAGACTTCGTAGATCCCGAGGCCGACGAGCGGAACGATGAGGCCGAGTGCAGCCGTGACCGGATCCTGGTAGATCGTGTTGATCACGAGGCAGGTCATGAAGGCGAGCACAAGGTAGATCGCGTACGGATAGCACCAGACCTTGTAGGGGCGTTCCATAGTCGGGTACTTCTTGCGAAGCACGATTACGGAGAGGAACGTGAGACCGTGGAAGATGATGCCGCAGATGGCTACGAGGCTCGTAAGTTCCGAAAGCGTGCGCGAGCAGACGAGAATCATCGCCATCACGGCAGAAGCGACCTGGGCGTTGATCGGCGTGCGGTAGACCGGATGGAGCTTCGCAAGCGACGGGAAGAGGGCGCCGTCGCGGGCCATGGCGAAGTACATGCGCGGGAAGACCATGATGCAGCCGTTCAGGGAATTGAAGATGGCGAGAACCATGGCCGAGCCAACGATGATCATGCCGGCGGAACCGAAGAGCGACTGCGCGGCGGCCGTGCCGAGGTAGAAGTTGCCGTCGTTGACCATCGAGACGATCGTGTCGTAGGGCAGGACGCGGTAGACAGCGAAGTTAAAGAGCACGTAAAGGACGGCGACACCCAGGATCGAACCGATCAGCGCGAGCGGAATGTTGCGCTTCGGATCCTTGATTTCTTCGGCGATGTTGTTGAGGTTCGTCCAGCCTTCATACGCCCAGAGCGTCGCGAGAACGGCAAAGGCGATCATCGAGAGAATTGAGCCGATCGAGGGCGTTTCGGCGGGCATCGTGAAGAGGTCCGGGCTCTGTTCGCCCATGACGAGGCCGCAGACGAGAATGAGGATGATCGGGAGCATCTTGAGCACCATGAAGGTGTTCTGGAAGAAGCTGCCGAAGCGGATGCCGCGGATGTTGATCGCCGAAAGCAGAAGAATCGAGCCGAGCGCGACGGCCTTCTGTTCCATTTCCGAGAGCGGCGTCATCGAGCTGATGGCTGCGGCAAATGCAACGGCAAGCGCCGCAATCGAACCCGAGGACGAAAGGAAGAAATTCGTGAAGCCGCACATGAAGGCGACGCGCTGGCCGTAGGCTTCGCGAAGATAGACGTAGTAGCCGCCCGCTTTAGGCATCATCGCGCCGAGTTCGGCAAAGCAGATGCCCGAGAGCAGCGTGATCAGGCCGCCGATCGCCCAGACGAGGAGCGCCAGGCCGAGGCTCATGCCGGCGCGCTGCAGCACGATCGCGCCGATATAGAAAATGCCCGAGCCGATCATGATACCGGCGAGCACGGAGATGCCGCCGAAGAGACCGACGTCGCGCTTGAGGGTGACGTGTTGGTTGGAATTGGAGGTGGACATTATTAACTCGCTCCCGAGTTTGTCGTTTTTTTTTATGAATTTCAGGGTCAAAAAAAAGTTGCATCTATCGATGCAACTTTATGAAACGACAATCCCGGCATTCCGTCCCTGCCGGCGGCGCCGGCAAAAGATGTCGGACGCGCGGAGGGTCTTCATGCGAGTTACCACCGATAGCGCCTCTGGAGTCGGCAATGAGGCCGATCCAGGAGTCACCGATGTATTTCACCGGTGCCCAACGCTCGTCCGTACCCGGGCGGTCGTTTCGGCGGCTTGGCCTTTCATCGTCTTCATCGGGTGTCCCCTCGGACGAGTACTCTTCCGCGCCGCGCCTCTATCAACAACTTGTTTTCCGAGCTTGACTTTCGCACAAAATCGGCTGCCTGTCCAATTGAAAGCGCCGCTGAAAACAAACTTTTTGCCTTCGGCAAAGTGGATCAAATGTTTTGACTAGGTAATAACCCGCTGTTCTTCGGTTTTCGCTTAACAGCGCAAATGCGGCTGACCGAGGACCTCAGTGCGAATCGGCGTCGCGAGGCACGCGTAGTGCAATGCCGCGCTCGGCAAAAACGGCCTGCGCTTCAAAGAGCGCATTGAGTACGCGCGGGAAGCCCGCATACGGGAGCATCTGAATGAAGGTATCGACGATGCGCTCGGGTGCAACGCCGACATTGAGCGCCGTGTTGATGTGCGTGTGAAGCTCGCGCTCGCACCCGCCCATGGCGGCAAGCGTCGTGATGACGGCAATCGCTTTTTCTTTGTCGGAAAGTCCGGCTCGCGCATAGACCTCGCCGAAAACGAAGCTGCGGATGTAGCGCGCGACGTCGGGCGCAAAATCCGCAAGCCGATCAGTGAGACGCGAGGGCGTCGCCCCGGTGAAGCGCTCAAAGGCGTCGTCCTGCGATTCGTGAAGCTTCTCGGTCATGGTGGTGTCTCTCCAATGTCTGCGCGTGCGAGTGAGCCTACGCCTCTTTCTGAGAGGTTTCTCGGCGAGGCTATCGGCGCTGCGCGAGAAAGAGCGAGTGGAAAAAGGCGAAAACACCGAACGAAGTGAGAATGTCGCCCGCTCTCATGTTGGTGTCAAAGAAGGGCACGTCGAGCGTGAGGAGAATGATGCCGCCCAGCACGCAGGCACCGGCGAAAAAGCGCTCGACGAAAACCACGCGCGCAATTCGCTCTCGAGAGATCGGCTCGGCACGCGATGGCGCTCGGCGGTCTCGCGGCGCAAACAAGCGGCCAAGCTTGCGTCCGAATGCTTCGGCGCTGCGCACCTGTCGCGCACGAACCGCTGCGCCCGTTTGAGACGACTGCGAGCCCGTTTTCTGTGTTTTCTGAGAAAGCGCTCCTACGAGGGCGCGCAGCGACACGCCGTCGCCGTCGCGGTCGGGCGACTCGAACATTGCCTCGCGCAGCGCTTTTGCGGACGCGGGATCTCGAAGCCGCATGAGTTCGGCTTGCTGTCGTCGGGCGATTTCTTCAACGTAGCGGACGAAATCGCCGTTTTCTGGTTCGAGTCTCGAATGGTCGTTGGTGCGCATGTTCGTTCGCCTCGAATCGATCGGCAGCCGCAGTGAGAGTGTTCTTCACTGCGGCTCGAGAAAGGTGCATTTGCTATTGAGCTTAGCCGATCGAAGCGGATGCCGTGCCGCTCTTAACGCAGGTGCTTGAGTCGTCGCGCGCCGCTTCGGGCGAAGCCTTCGGAAACACGGCGCGCGCCCGTTCGGCTTCGCGCTCAAGCGCGGGCTTGGCGCGCAGCATTCGAAGCGCATTGGCTACCACGATGAGACAGGTGCCCGTGTCGGCGAAAACGGCCATCCACATGGTGGCGTAGCCCGCGATCGCGAGCAGCGCGAATGCGATCTTCACACCGAGCGCAAAGACGATGTTCTGGACAAGCACGCTGTGCGTCATGCGCGAGAGGCGCACGAGCGAAGCGATCGACGAAATGCGGTCGTCCATGACGGCGATGTCGGCCGCTTCGATGGCGCTGTCCGTACCGCGCACGCCCATGGCAATGCCAATGTCGGCCTGAGCAAGCGCAGGGGCGTCGTTGATGCCGTCGCCAACCATGGCGCAAAGCCCCTTGCTCTGCATTTCGCGGATAGCGGCAAGCTTCTCTTCGGGGAGCAGCTCGGCGCGCATCGACGGGAGCTCAAGTTGTTTGGCGAGCGCGTACGCGGCGCGTGCGTTGTCGCCCGTGAGCAGAATCGGCTCGACGCCGACGGCGCGAAGCTGCCGGATGCCCTCCAATGCATCCTCTTTGATGCGGTCGGAGAGCGAGAAGAAAGCGATGAGGCCGAAGGCGTCGACAAGTGCGACCGACGACATGCCGTTTTGAGCGGCGCGGGCGGCAGCCGCTTCCGATTCGGGCGTCATGAGACCGCGGGCACGCACTTCGGCCGGACTCAGAAGAAAGAGCTTGCCGCCTTCAATGCGGCCGCTCACGCCTTTGCCGGGGAGCGACGTAAATTCCTCAACGTCGCGCAGCGCAAGGCCCTTCTGTGCGGCTGCGCGTGCGAGTGCAGCCGAAAGCGGGTGCTTATTCATCGCGCCGAGGCTTGCCGCGAGCACGAGCGCACGGTCGGCGTCGATCCCCCAAACGCTCGCCTCGGCGAGTTCGGGTTCGCCCTTCGTGAGCGTGCCCGTCTTGTCCAAGCCGATGGATTTGAGCTTTCGCGCTTCCTCCAGGAAGAGTCCGCCCTTGACGAGCAGACCGCAGCGCGTCGCCGTGGCGAGCGCCGAGACGATCGTGACGGGTGTGGAAATCACAAGCGCGCAGGGGCATGCAATCACAAGGAGGCAAAGTGCCTTATAGAGCCAGCCGAGCCAGTCGCCCAAGAAGATCGGCGGAAGGATGGCGACGGCAAGCGCCACGACAAAGACGATCGGCGTATAGATTTCGGCAAACCAGTCGACGAAGCGCTGCGTCTGCGACTTCGCCGCCTGTGCGTTTTCCACCGCTTCGATAATGCGTGCCGTGAGGCTTTCGCCCGAAGCGGCCGTCACGAGTACGTCGATCGTACTCTGCAGATTGACGGTTCCGGCCCAGACGGTGTCGTCGGGGCCCTTTTCCGCAGGCATCGATTCGCCCGTCACCATGGATTGGTCGAGCGCCGTGATGCCCGTGCGGATGCGCCCGTCAAGCGGAATGCGCTCGCCAGGCGCGACGCGGATGAGTGCGCCCGGCGCCACGTCTTCGACCGCACGCTTTTCAAAGCCGGAATTGGTTTTGACAAGCGCAGTCTCGGGCGCCACCTCCATGAGGTTGCGGATCGAATTTCTTGCCTTCGTCATGGAGAGGCGTTCGATCGCTTCCGAGATTTCAAAGAGCACCATCACCATGGCCGCCTCGGGCCAGGCGCCGATGAGAATGCCGCCTGTGACGGCGACGGCCATGAGGGCGTTCATGTTGAGCGTGCCTCGAAGCGCCGAGCGAATGCCCTTCTTGAAGGTGCCGACCCCGACGAGCAGGACGGCGGCCAGGGCAAAAATGAGACCTGCGCCGTCGGCCCAGGCCGCGTCGACATTTTCAAGCCCCAGGGCGCCGTATTCGTGACCGAGTTCGATCGCTTCGGATAAAAGCGCTACGGCGAGTGCAAAGCCGTATCGGCCCCAGGGCGTTTTTTCTTCAAAGAGCGCCGCTTCGTCGGCGCGCGACTTTGTCGTGCGACGCGCTTCGTTGGAGAGCGCCTGCGCCTCGTAGCCCGCTTCGGCGATGAATTTGAGCGCGGTCTCGGTCATGTCGCTCGGCACTTCGATCGTGCGGTTCATCGTCTGAATCACGTAGTCGGTGAAGCCGTGCGCGCGGAAGATCTTTTCGATGTCGCCCGCTTCGACCGGACAATCCATCGCGGGCACGCGCAAAAGCGTGCGGCCAGCTCGCGCTTGGGCGCCGTCGACTTCTGACGTCTGCGGCACTGACGCTCCCTGCGCGGTGCCGCCGTGTGCATGGGCCCGGTAGCCCGCGTGTTCAACGGCAGTGAGCGCTCGCTCGCATTCCTCGTCCGTCATCGACTCGAAAACGATGCGGCGCTTGAGCGTATCGAAGACCGCGCCCTCGACGCCCTCGGCCTTGAAGGCGCGTTCGATTTCGCCGGCCTCAACCGGGCAGTCCATTTCGGGAACATGCAGTTCGATGCGCCGGCGTGCGGACTGCGGGCGCTCGTCGGCTGCGTCTTCGAGGCGCGAACACTCGAAGCCCGCCG
>ERZ1090862.1000-NODE-1002-length-12667-cov-9.540121_pt1 | contig 12667 bp, 9 predicted proteins | sample MGYA00478481_ERZ1090862 | MGnify/ENA primary metagenome ERZ1090862 (study PRJEB33644, sample SAMEA5815745) | chicken gut metagenome | biome: Chicken; feature: Gastrointestinal Tract; material: Caecum | place: Ireland | collected 2019-01-01 | study: A study of the... | reverse complement strand
GTTTTATGTAGTATATAGAACCGCCACTGATTCCGAAAATTCCAAAAGAGATATTAAGGAATTTTTGGATAAATTAGGAGACTGGATTGATATGCAGCCTGTGATAATCGAAGGTCAGACATATCAATTAAAAAGTTATCCAAAATTGTCAGATAATAGAGAAATCAAAGAAATAAGCGTAACAGATGTTGCAAGCCCAGAAACACCGAATGAAAACGGAGTACAAGACTGGGTAATAGGAATATCGTTTAAGTATCAAAAAACATTTTACAGAAATAAATGAAAGGAAGATAAGCTATGAAATTAAATCGTGAGGCTTTAATGCAGTACCTCGATACCAGTTTTAAGCTGCAAGCAGAGTCAGCAACCTGGGAAATCATCGGCGACGATATCGAAGAAATGTCTGTAGAGATGAACCCGGACGTGGAGACATTGAAAAACATACTTGGGCAGACAAAGACGAAAGATAACGGATATGAACCTACAATGGATGCTGATCCGTTCTATGCTGATCCTGACAAGAAATTATACCCTAAGATTAGGGATATCGCACTCGGTCAGATCAAAGGAGATGCCTGCAAAACACTCATGCTTGATGTTATTGTCGAGGATACGGAAGCAACAAACCATCTTGCATACGTGCAGGAAGTTCTTGTTAAGCCACAGAGTTATGGCGGTGATACTGCCGGCTTGAATATCCCATTTCAGGTATCTTTTAACGGCGCAAGAACAAAAGGATATGTCACAGCGTCTACACTGACATCTGGGAACCCAAAATTTACCGCCGGGGAAATTCCAGGAGAAACGTCATTAGAAAATAATGAGGAATCACTCTCATAAGGAGATAGAATATGAGCGATAAATATATAAAGAATCAGTCTAATGACATTGTTATCGATGATGGAAGTAAAGTCTATAACATCAAGAATAAGCAGGGAAAGATGCTTGGGCGTTTCGAATTCAGACCATCCGACACAAATATCGTAAAGCGGTATGAGGAGGTCGTAGACTTTTTCAATAGCTTTAAGCTTCCGGAAGACACAAACGAGTCTATGGAAACAGCAGAGAAAGAATTAACAGAGAAGATGAGTTACCTGATCGGCGCAGATGCAGACGAATCATTCTTTTCGATTATGGGGCCCTTCTCTGCTCTGGCTTCCGGCGAGTTGTTTATTGAGAATGTTCTAGGCGCGATTGCAAATGTCATTGAAAGAGAAATGTCAGTCAGGACGAAGAGGGTACAGCGGCGCATGAATAAATATGTGGCCAAGTACCATAAATAATGAATGCCTGGGAATTACCCGCATCTCTGAATGTTGGCGGAGTCGATTACAAAATCAGGACGGACTACCGAGTTATCCTTGATATCCTTGCCGCAGTAAATGATCCAGGAATCTTTGAAGAAGATATGTCGGAAGAAGAAAAGAAAATGGAGCAGGTATTGACCATGCTCCAAATCTTATATATCGATTTTGAAGATATGCCAAGAAAAGACTGGAAGGAAGCCGCGGAAAAGGCCAATGACTTTATTGACTGCGGACTGAAGGATGAAGGAAAGCCGAAACCACGACTGATGGACTGGGAGCAGGATGCACCGCTTATCATTCCGGCAGTCAATAAGGTGAGCAATCAGGATATCCGGGCCGTGAAATATATGCATTGGTGGACTTTTTTTGGATACTACATGGAAATCGGTGAATGCATGTTAGCAACAGTGATCAATATACGATCAAAAAAGAAAAAAGGCAAAAAGCTGGAGAAGTGGGAAAAGGAATTTTACCAACAGAATAAAAAGATTGTAGATATCAAAGTAAAAGGAAATGAGCGGAGTGAGGAAGAGAAAGAAGCTCTCCGCAAATTGCTTGGATTAAATAAGTAGTGCCGGACGCCAGACGCAGAGCCACTAAGGAGGGTGGATCATGCCGCAGGCTGACGGCACTATTTTAATTGATACGGAAATAAATGCTGACGGCATGAAAGCCGGAAGCAAAGAAGTAGAAGCGGCTGTACGCCGGATGGCATCCTCTGTTGATGACATGGGGACAAAAGCAAAGACTGCTCTAAATAAACAGGTAGATGCCTTTGTAAAGCTGAATCAAGAATATGCAGCACAGTCCCGGAAAGTAGATGAGCTTAAGAAAAAAGTTTCTGAGTATGGGAATCAGAAGATTCCGACTGACGAATACAGAGAAATCCAAAATCAGATTACTCAAGCAACTACAAAAATGGATCGTCTAATTGCTCAGCAAGAACGCTTCCTGAATATGGGTGGGAGCACAAAAAGCAACACCTATAAAAGATATCAGTATGATATAGACGAATTAGCTAATACAATTCGATATGCAGAAGGAGAATTACGTGACCTAGAAGAGACCGGAAAGGCTTTTACTCTTGGAAGTTCTACCAAAGAAGCTGCAGAGGATATGGAAAAACTGGCTGCTGCAGAAAGAAAACTTTCCGATATGAATAATAGATTGGGTACTTCTTACTCGTCTATTAAAGGACAAGTCAATGATTATAATAGCGCTCTGTTTAAGACAGATAATGCACAGAAGAAAGCGAGCACATCCGGAAATAAGCTTTCGAAATCGTTAAAAGATACGGCTAAGAATGCAAATTCTGCTCATTTTGGGATCGGTAAGATGCTCGGAACATCCATCCTGTTCAGTGCAGTTTTTCAAGCAATATCTGCTGTTACTGGAGCAATTAAAGACGGATTTACCAATCTTGCGCAGTATTCTTCGAGCACGAATAACAGCATATCCATGCTCTGGAGCAGTCTGGAGCGTCTAAAGAACAGTCTTGCTACAGCGTTCGCACCAATTTTAGACGTTGTTGCACCAATTCTGAGCAAATTTATTGATATGCTCTCAACTGCGGCAAGCTATGTGAGCATGTTCTTCGCTTTTTTGTCTGGAAAGAGCACATATACAAGAGCAGTAGCAGTCCAAAAAGACTATAATGCCGGTCTACATGACACCGCACAGGCTGCATCAGATGTTGCAGATGAGACAGAGAGAGCAGCAGAAGCAGCAGAAGGATACCTATCTCCAATAGATGAGATCCACAAGATTGGTGCTCAGAATAATATTGCGAATACATCTCCTGGAACTGGTGGAGGTGGAGGTGCCGGCGGAGGAACAGGTTCAGGCCCACTCTTTGAAGAAGTTGCAATTGATAATAAGTTCGCAAGTCTTCTGGATTCCGTTCTGGACAAGCTTAAAGAAATCAGAGATATCTTTATGGCCGGATTTTGGGACGGCCTTGGCAATTACAAGCCGATTCTTGCAGAACTGCAGGCAGACTTACAGTCTATCGGCGAGATGCTCAAAGAGATTTTTACGGATCCAGCCGTAGTTGATTCCGCAAGCAATTTCGCAAGATCGTGGATCTATGCGCTTGGGCAGATAACTGGATCTCTTGCAAGGATAGGTCTTACTATTGCGCAAAATCTTGTGGGAGGAGTTGAGAAATTCCTTGCACAGGAAAAAGACCGGATTAAGAATTATCTGGTTGAAATGTTTAATGTTGGCGCTGAGGTTGGCCAATTACTTGGGAATCTTGCAGTTGCGATAGCAGATATTTTTTCTGTATTTGGAAGCGATACAGCCCAGCAGATAACCGGAAATATCATCAGCATCTTTGCGGAAGTAGGGATGATGGTCTCCGAGAACGCGTTAAAGCTTGGAAGAGACATCCTCACAATGATTGCTCGGCCGATCATTGATAACAAAGACCTGATTAAAGATGCGCTGATGGGGACGCTGGAAGCTATTGAGCCATTTACTTCCGGTATTCTTATTCTGGTTCAGAATATCAGGGACGGGATTACAGATATTTATGATAATCATCTGAAACCGTTTTTCGATTCTGTAGCCGAAGGATTTTCCGCCATATTCGGTGCCTTACTTGAAGGGTATAACACCTATATGGTTCCGGTTCTGGAAGGCCTTGGGCAGAAATTCCAGGAATTAATGGACGGTCCGGTTGGAATTGCCATTGACCAAATTGTGGAGTTTATCGGAAAACTGATTGATGCTCTGAAGCTTTTGTGGGAAACAGTTTTGGTTCCACTGTTTACATGGATTGCAGAGAATATCATGCCGGTGCTCTCTACGATTGTGCAGTATATTGGCGAGAACGTTCTCAACATATTATCACTCATTGCAGAAGCTATTGGAAATCTGGCCGATGTACTGAGTGGTATCATTGATTTTCTGGTTGGCGTTTTTACAGGCGACTGGGAGCTTGCTTGGACTGGCATTCAAGAAATTTTCTCAGGTGTTTGGGAATTAATAACAGGTATTTTATCATCAGCATGGGAGTTTATCACAACTCTAATTACAAATGCTCTTGATGTCGTAAAAGAAGTAATTTCGACTGGTTGGAATGGAATCAAGACTCTTACATCTTCCGTGTGGAAGACAATAAAAAATGTTCTGTCTACCACTTGGGATACGCTGAAAAAGCTGGCATCTTCCGCCTTCGAGGCAATCGGAGACACAATTTCGTCTATATGGGAGACCATACAGGATGTTACAGGAGATATCTGGAATGGAATACAGGATACGATTTCCGGTATCGTAGAAAGTATTGCAGATAAAGTGAGCAGCGTATTTGAAGGAATGCGTGATGCCGTATCGGGAATCTTTGAATCACTTGTCGGATTGGTAAAATCTCCACTGAACACTATTATCGATTTTCTGAACCGGTTAATCGGTGCAGCACAGAATGCTTGGAACACAATCGCGGACTTTTTGTCATTCTCCATAGATATACCTTGGCCCATCAGTGAGCTGACAGGATGGGGAAGCTTCTCATTAAGCGTTCCGAGAATTGATGGAAATTTCTCTCTTCCTTATTTGGCAAGCGGTGCTGTCATTCCGCCGAACAGCCCGTTTATGGCTGTGCTGGGAGACCAGAACAGGGGAACGAATATCGAAGCTCCACTGGAAACCATCAAGCAGGCTGTAAGAGATGTCGTAGGGGAAAATTCCGGTGGAGTCTACCATGTGAGCGCAGATGTAAGCGGAAGAACATTACTGGATATTGTAATTGATGAAGCAGAGCTGAGGCAGAGAAGAAACGGAAGTAACCCGTTTATGCTGGCATAAGGAGGGATGGAAATGCAGGAAGAATTTAAGATTGACGGGATAACAATAGCAGCTCCATCCACCTATAAGCCGGTATTTGCAACCACTAGCACGGATGATTCAGACAGGGATCAAAATCTGGTGATGCATAATACTCCGATTGGCACCATAGCTGGTTATGACCTTACGTGGGAGCTTCTTACGTGGAGTGAAGTCTCTACTATATTAAATGCTATGCTAAATAAATCCTCGTTTTCTTTCCACCACAAAGACCCGACTATTCCTGGAACATGGGTGGATCGAACTTTTTATGCGAGTAACTTTAATATGGCTGCACAGACGCTAGAAGACGAGGAAGAAATGTGGGAAGACCTATCTATTAACGTAAGAAGGATTGAGCCGATATGATAAATGCAAGTAATGAATTTTTAGCAGCAATAAAAGAGAATACGGCATTTTGGGTGACGGCGAATGTGGTGCTCAACAACGGGGAATCTCTGACCTTGCAGAAGGGTGATCTTTATGTAAGCGGAAATGGAATCGTGGATTCTTCGGACAGTTCCGATTTCCCGCTTGGTGTGGCGGTGGAAAAGACCTGCACTCTATCACTTGTAAATGATGAGGATCAGTTTTCCGAATATGACTTTTCAAAGGCGCAGTTTACTATTTTCCTGAATTTGCAGCTGAGTGACCGGATTGAGATTATCAGGCGCGGGACATTTGTCGTAATCAAAAAGCCGACAACTGGGGAGAAAATCAACCTCACTCTGGCGGATCATATGTATAAAGCAGATACCTCTTATCATACAAATCTGCTTTTCCCGGCAACTGCTCTGGAAGTATTACAGGATGCCTGCACAACCTGCGGGATCATGCTTGGTGACGCTACTTTTACAAATGCAGGTTTTATTGTGCAGGAAGCTCCGGAATCAACAACGTTCCGGACTGTGATCGGTTCTGTTGCAATGCTGGCAGGTGGAAATGCAAGAATTGACGAAAACGACCGGTTACGGATTCTTACTTTTAACCATTCTATCTTTGCGAATAACGATGATATAGATGGAGGGGTTATCTCTCCTTGGACTGCGGGGGATGATGCGGATGGAGGGACTCTATCGCCATTTACGGAAGGGGACACTTTGGACGGTGGTCTTCTATCCGATCTGAAAGACTATCATGTCCTTTCCAGAATCAAGGGGCTGACAATTGATACTGATGAGGCCACTGTTACCGGAGTCAAGACAACTGTGGATAAAGTGGATTACCAATATGGTACCGATGGTTATGTCGTGACCATCAAAAATCCGTTGATAACCGGATCAGAGCAGGAAGCGGTTCAGCTGATTGGAACAGAAATCATCGGACTGACAATGCGGGCATTTTCTTGCCAGAGTATTGCACTTCCCACAGCAACATTTATGGATCCTGCGTACATCGTGGATCGCAAGGGTAGATATTACCGGTCTTATCTGACAGATATAGAATTTTTATTTAACGGCTATACTTCTGTGAGTAATTCCATTCCGGACGTGCTGCAGAATGGCTCAGAGTATTACAGTGAGAGTTTGGCTGCCATTGATCAGGCCCAGAAAAATGCGGAGCATATGCTGGATGCTTATGATGTGGCCGTCCAGAACATGAATCAGTTGGCGGCGAATACTCTTGGTTATTATTACACACAAGAAACGCAAGAAGATGGAAGCATAATAGTCTACCAACACGACAAACCTACACTGGCAGAAAGCCAGATCATCTATAAAAGAGGGATTGATGGATTCTTCCTATCTACTGATGGCGGGAAAACCTATAACAATGGATTCGATTCCAGCGGCAATGCTGTCTTAAATATCCTTTATGCAATAGGCATTCAGGCGGAATGGATCAATACAAGAGGATTTTCCGCAAGTGATAACGAGGGGAATATTACATTCCGGATCAATGCGGATGATGGATCTGTAGATATTGTTGCAGACAGCTTTATGCTACGTGGAAAAACTGTGGAAGAGATTGCTCAGGAAAGCTCCAAGGACTATGTGGACGCGGTATTGCCTGAAGCAATCAAAGATGTGAGCACACAGCATTTTGGAGCATATGATCCGACTTTGGATAATCTGCCTGCAAGTGAGTGGACAACGGATGAGGATAAAGAGGATCATCTCAATGACCTATTTTACAACACAGATACGGGTAAGACCTTTCGTTTTGTAAAGACAGGAGATGTGTATTCCTGGCAGCAGTTTGAGGACGAGGATATCCAGGCTGCATTGGAAGCCGCCGCCAATGCTCAAGATACGGCAGATGGAAAACGCCGGGTGTTTATCACAACACCAGTACCTCCCTATGATGCCGGAGACCTCTGGTGGACATCTTCCGAAGATGGAGCGGCTCTGATAAAGGTATGTAAGACTGGGAGGGCGTCTGGAGCATTCGTCTCATCTGACTGGATTGATAACAGCTATGCTACCGGAGATGATGTAAATTCTGCCATTGATGCTTACGACACTTCTTTAGACCAGCCGGAGTTATTTAACAAGCTGACAAATGGCGGGCAGATGCAAGGGATTTACCTGCAAAACGGGATTTTATATATCAATGCAGATTATATTCTCTCTGGAACTCTGGCTGGTAATAGAATCAATGCAAAAGGGCTGTACGTCTACGATAACAGCGGTAATACTACCCTTGGGATTGACAGTAAAGGAAATGTTACGATCCGGGCAACCAGCTTTAGCTTACAGGGCAGTACGATCCAAAGCATTGCAAACAGTGCTGCAAATACAGCCTATAACAATGCTGTGAACTATACCGATAATCAGCTTGAAAATTTTGACCCAGATACAAATCTTACACAGGAAGAGATATTTAATATCTTGACCAATAACGGGCAAACACAAGGTATTTATCTGCAAAATGGACTTATTTATGTTAATGCAAGTTATGTAAATTCTGGAACAATGTCTGCAAACCGGATCCGTGGCGGGACATTAATTCTAGGCGGCCCGAGCAATGGAAATGGAATTTTACAAGTCCAAGACTCAAGCGGAAGTATTGCTTGTCAGATTGATAGAGTATCCCTGAATATTGCACAGAATCAGATTATCTTAAATATGGACGGCTCTTTGATTGCGCAGAATGCAACAATTCATGGAAGCTTAACAACTGATGGTACTTATACTGATTCCAGTGGAGTTAGACAATCCGCTTCATTCGAAGCTAAAAACGGAATTATCAATTTAACTAGATCGGATGGATCATGCAAACTATCACCAGAAGCAATCAGCTTCAGCAGGTCAAATCAAAGCAGACAGAGGATTGATGCAGATGCCGATTACAACACCGGCTCGTGGGAGACAGAGAATAATTACCGAAATCTGATCTATGAGACAGCGGTATATGGTGACTTAACCGTAATGGGAACGAAAAGTCGTGTCGCAAACACAGAAAATTACGGTGACAGATTATTTTACTGCTACGAGACCCCTACGCCAATATTTGGAGATGTCGGAGAAGGACAAACTGGTGCAGATGGAATTTGCTATGTTGATCTGGATCCTATCTTCGCTGAATCTGTCAGCGGGATGGAATACCAAGTATTTATTCAGCCGGAGGGGGAAGGCAGCCTGTATGTCCCTAGGGCAGAAAAAACAGCAGAATATTTTGTCGTAAAAGGGACACCAAACTTACCGTTTTCTTGGGAAATTAAAGCAAAGCAGAAATCTTATGAGGACAGGCGCATGGATATTTTTGATGATATACCAAACCCATACAGGCAAATGACGGATGATGCTGCGCTTGATTTTGCAATCAATTATATGGCAGAAGTGGAGGAAAGAATTTATGAATATCAATAAACTTACATCATTTGCAAGCCTTACAACTGGAGAAGGACAGAGGCTTGCCTATACATACTCCGTTGTAAATGATGAGACCGGAGAAATTGTGAGCAATAACAATAAGGGGAGTTTTGTGGTAATGGATGCTGACCTCCAGAGCCATATTGATGCTATAAAAACCTATATTAATGACAACAAGCTGTAAAGGAGGCATAACATGGCTATACAGATTCGGCGGGGCAGCGGATTAGAACTGCAAGCACAAAAAGAAAAACTGAAGCAAGGCGAGCCGGTCGCTATTTTATCCGATGATCCAGATGCGCCATCTGGTAAAGCTTTTTATGTCAGCTACGGAAACGGAGATGTGCGGCGTATGGTATCGCTGGAAGATCTGGAGATTATGCAAGAGAGAGGAGACTTTGACGGGCCACAAGGACCTCCTGGGCCACAAGGACCTCAGGGACCGAAGGGAGAAGATGGGTCTGTATCCTTCGAAGATTTGACTCCAGAACAGAAGGAGAGCCTGAAAGGTGATCAGGGAGACACTGGTACTACTTTTACACCGTCTGTGTCCGAAGACGGAGTGATATCATGGACAAATGATGGAGAGCAGGAAAACCCCGCTCCTGTCAATATTAAGGGTCCCCAGGGTCCAAAGGGAGATACGGGAGATCAGGGTCCGCAAGGAGAGACCGGCCCGCAGGGTGAGACTGGCCCAGAAGGTCCGCAAGGGGATCCCGGGCCGCAGGGACCACAGGGACCGAAGGGAGAAGATGGCTCTGTATCTTTTGAGGATTTAACTCCGGAACAGAAAGAAAGTTTGAAAGGGGATAAAGGCGATACAGGCTATTTTTTTACTCCAACTGTTTCATTAGACGGTGTGATATCGTGGACAAACAACGGTGATCTGGATAACCCAGAACCCGTCAATATTACGGGCCCACAGGGCCCACAAGGTGATCCCGGGCCACAGGGACCTCCAGGAGAGAAAGGATCAGCAGGCCCCCAGGGTGATACAGGCCCAGAAGGACCGGAAGGCCCACAGGGAGAGCAGGGACCAAAGGGAGAAAAAGGTGATACAGGAGAAACCGGACCACAAGGCCCTCCGGGACCGGCAGGAGTTGATGGAACAGTCTCATTTGATAATTTGACTGCTGAGCAAAAGGAAAGCTTGAAAGGTGATCCCGGACCGTCTGGAGCAAATGGCACTACTTTTACACCAATTTTATCTCCAGAAGGAATTCTTTCTTGGACGAATGATGGAGGATTGGATAATCCAGATCCGGTTAATATCAAAGGCCCACGGGGTGAGACAGGACCGCAGGGAGAACAGGGAGAGACCGGTCCGCAGGGGAAGACCGGACAAAAAGGAGATACAGGAGAACAGGGTGAAAAAGGAGATACAGGAACAACATTTACACCAAATGTATCACCAGCGGGCGTTATCTCTTGGACAAATGATAGTAACCTATCAAATCCTGATCCAGTAAATATTATGGGTCCGCAAGGACCGAAAGGAGATACCGGTGAGACAGGCCCTCAGGGCCCAGCAGGAACGATTAACCAGTCGCAGATCAATCAGATCAAACTTGAGATTTTGCAGGCTCAGAACCCTGTTGGAACCATATTGATGACCACAAACTCTGCAAATCCATCTACCTATTTAGGGTTTGGCACATGGCAGCAGTGGGGAAGCGGAAGAGTGCCAGTCGGAATCAATACCAGTGATAGTGATTTTAATGCAGTTGAGGAAACCGGTGGCGGAAAGACGGCGGTGTTAAATAGTAGCAATCTTCCCACACACACCCATACAGTTCCGTCCCATACCCATACAGTGTCTTCCGATGGGAATCATACTCATACTGCTGACGTTACAACAAGCGATACTACGCACAGTCATACAGTATCTCTGAATACTGACTCAGCCGGTGCGCACACGCATGGCGTTAAATACACAAGGACGGCGGAAAGCGGATCGTCTATTATTAGACCGGATGCAACTGGTAGTTCTGTTGCTCAAGCGACAGAATCAGCTGGATCACACACTCACTTTGTTTTCGGATCCACTACATCGATTGGTCATACACATACAGTAACCGTAACTAATGCTACTACAGGATCACATAACCACGATGTAACCGGAGGATCAACAACAACCGGAAGCACAGGAAGTGGAAGCAGCTTTAGCATTATGCAACCGTATATCACATGCTATATGTGGAAAAGGACAGCGTAAAGGAGAATACTATGGAAATCAAAGGAATTGACGTATCGTCCTATCAAGGGGACATAAACTGGAAAACAGTTGCCGACTACGGGATGGATTTTGCAATCCTAAGAATTACAGAAAAAGGGAATGTGACGGATTCTAAATTCGAAAGGAACTATAAGGGCTGTGTAGATAATTGGATCCCTGTGGGTGTCTACAAATACAGTTACGCCGAGTCCGTGGCGGAAATCCAAAAAGAAGCCGAAACGGTGATAGATGTTTTGTCTGGCAGAAAACTGGATTTCCCGGTGTGGCTGGATCTGGAATATTCTGAGCAGCGGGAGACGTCAGAGAGCATGTTGTCCACGATGATCAAGACTTTCTGGTCAGTGGTGACGGCGGCCGGTTACAAATTTGGAATCTACTGCAATCTGGACTGGTATAACAATGTGATACCTGAGGATGCCAAGAGCAAGTATGATTTCTGGATCGCAAGTTATCCGGCCAATGATGATGGATGGCTGCAGGAGCGGCTTCGTCCATCTGTTGGAGTTGGATGGCAGTATTCCAGTAAGGCAAAAATCCCGGGGATCAGCGGCAATGTAGACCGTAATGTATTTTATAAGGATTACAAAGACAAGGAGGGAGCAGGAGTGAGTTATACTGCAAATGACGCAATCAATAAAGTTCTGGAAATTGCAAAAGCAGAGGTAGGCTATCTGGAAAAAGCCAGCAACAGCCAGCTTGACAGCAAAACATCCAATGCTGGAAGCGCAAATTACACAAAATACTGGCGTGATGTATATCCATCTTACCAGGGGCAGCCCTGGTGTGCAGCTTTTGTGAGCTGGGTATTGATGCAGGCGTTTGGACAGGCTGCGGCCAAGAAACTGTTAAAACACTGGCCATACGTATATTGTCCGACTCTGGGCAACCTATTTACCCGGTACGCAAACCCGCAGGTGGGAGATATCGTGATCTTTTGGCGCGGCGGAGAGTTTGCGCATACCGGTATTGTAACAAAAGTCTCCGGAGATTATTTTGAGACCATCGAAGGCAATACATCTGGTGCGTCAGGTATCATTGCCAATGGCGGAGGTGTCTGCGCAAAGAGTTATTACAACAGCCAATTGCCGGGGACAAAATTTTGCCGGATAGACTGGACTTATGCAGCGTCAGCAATGCAGGGAACAGAAGGAAAAGAAGAGAGCAGCGGAGGTGCTTATATGTTTACAGTAAATACAGTAAAGAACGGTGACAGCGGGAATCATGTTTTGCTGGTGCAGGAAATCCTGAAGGCCCGTGGCTTTAAGGGGAAAGATGGAAAAGAACTTACCCTGGACAAGCAGTGCGGAGCAAATACCGTTTATGCGATCAAGCAGTACCAGAAACAGAGAGAAGCAGCAGATCCAGGCTCCTGCGGCGGCGTGGATGGAATTGCTGGGGAGAAGACCCTGAAAGATATGATTGCGCTCTAAAGCTGGCCAGCTTTACATAATCAAAGTGAAAGGAGGATAGTGATTTGTAACCCG
>ERZ1090862.998-NODE-1000-length-12675-cov-9.870444_pt1 | contig 12675 bp, 8 predicted proteins | sample MGYA00478481_ERZ1090862 | MGnify/ENA primary metagenome ERZ1090862 (study PRJEB33644, sample SAMEA5815745) | chicken gut metagenome | biome: Chicken; feature: Gastrointestinal Tract; material: Caecum | place: Ireland | collected 2019-01-01 | study: A study of the... | reverse complement strand
AGATGGACCTGGCCAACCGGGTGCAGAAGTTTGTGGACTGCCGCACCAAGGATGCGTCCCGCCGCGAACTGTACATCGTGGAGGGCGACTCCGCCATGGGCGCCGTCAAGCAGAGCCGGGACTCGGAATTCCAGGCCATCATGCCGATCCGCGGCAAGATCCTCAACTGCCTGAAGGCGGACTATGCCCGCATCTTCAAGTCGGACATCATCACCGACCTGATCCGGGTCATGGGCTGCGGCGTGGAACTGGGCGGCAGCCACAACAAGGACCTGGCCACCTTCAACCTGGACAATCTGCGCTTCAACAAAATCGTCATCTGTACCGACGCGGATGTGGACGGCTACCAGATCCGCACGCTGGTGCTGACCATGCTCTACCGCCTGACCCCGACGCTGATCCAGCAGGGCTATGTCTACATTGCGGAAAGCCCGCTGTATGAGATCAACACCCGCACAAAGACCTACTTTGCGTACACCGAGCCGGAAAAGGCGGACATCCTGCGCCGCATCGAAGGGCAGAAGTACACGATCCAGCGCTCCAAAGGCCTTGGCCAAAACGACCCTGAGATGATGTGGCTGACCACCATGAGCCCGGAAAGCCGCCGTCTGATCAAGGTGCTGCCCACCGACGCCCAGCGCACCGCCGAAGTCTTCGACCTGCTGCTGGGGGACAACCTTCAGGGCCGGAAGGACCATATTGCAGAGCACGGCGCCGAATACCTCGACGATCTGGATGTTTCTTAACAGGAGGTTTTCATGGCAAAAAAGCGAGAAAAAAGAACCACCCCCGCCCGCCCGCAGCTGGGGGATAACGTGGAGATCCTCTCGGCCGGCGAGGTGATCGAAAGCCCCATCACCGAAACGCTGGAAACCAACTATATGCCCTACGCCATGAGCGTGATCGTTTCCCGCGCACTGCCGGAGATTGACGGCTTCAAACCGGCCCACCGCAAGCTGCTGTACACAATGTACGGCATGGGGCTGCTGAAGGGCGGACGCACCAAAAGCGCCAACATCGTCGGCAGCACCATGCACCTGAACCCCCACGGCGATGCGGCCATCTATGACACGATGGTACGCATGGGCCGCTCCAACGAGAGCCTGCTGGTGCCCTTTGTGGACTCCAAGGGCAACTTCGGCAAGGCGTACAGCCGGGATATGGCCTATGCGGCCGCCCGTTATACCGAGGCAAAGCTGGAACCGGTCTGTGAGGAACTGTTCCGCGACATTGACAAGGATACGGTGGACTTTATTCCCAACTATGACGGCACCACCACCGAACCTACCCTGCTGCCGGTCACCTTTCCGACGATCCTGGCGAACAACACGCTGGGGATCGCGGTGGGCATGGCCTCCAACATCTGCTCTTTCAACCTGGTGGAACTGTGCAACGCCACCATTGCCCTGATGAAGGACGAAAACGCAGACCTGATGCAGCTGCTTCCGGCGCCGGATTTTGTGGGCGGCGGCAGCATCCTGTACGACGCCGCCGAGATGCGCAGCGTGCTGGAAAAAGGCCGCGGCAGCATCCGGGTGCGGGCGGTCTGGCAGTACGACAAGGCGAACAACTGCATCGACATCACCCGCATTCCGCCCACTACCACGGTGGAAGCCATCATGGACAAGATCACCGAGCTGGTCAAGGCCGGCAAGGCGCGGGAGATCAATGATATGCGCGACGAGACCGACCTGAACGGCCTCAAGCTGACCATTGACCTCAAGCGCGGCCAGGACCCGGACAAACTCATGGCGCGGCTGTTCCGGGCCACCCCGCTGGAAGACTCCTTCGCCTGCAACTTCAACCTGCTCATCGGCGGGCAGCCGCGGGTGCTGGGGGTGCGGGGCATCCTGCTGGAGTGGGCGGCCTTCCGGGCCGAGTGTGTGCGCCGTCGCACCTACCACGATCTCAAGGGCAAGCAGGACCGCCTGCACCTGCTGCGCGGTCTGGCCACGATCCTGCTGGACATCGACAAAGCCATCCGCATCGTGCGGGAGACGGCGGAGGAATCCGAGGTGGTCCCGAACCTGATGATCGGGTTCGGCATTGATGAGATCCAGGCCGAGTATGTGGCGGAGATCCGTCTGCGCCATCTCAACCGGGAATACATCCTCAAGCGGACCGAGGAGATCGAGGACCTGGAGAAGGCCATTGCCGATCTGGAGGACATTCTGAAACGGCCGGCCCGCATCAACAAGATCATCATGAACGAGCTGGCCGAGGTGGCCAAAAAGTACGGCAAGCCCCGCCGGTGCGAGATCCTGTACGATCTGCCGGACGAAGGGGAGGCCGAAGAACAGCAGGAAGTGCCGGACTATCCGGTCCACCTGTTCTTCACCCGGGAAGGCTACTTCAAAAAGATCACCCCCCAGAGTCTGCGCATGTCCGGGGAACAGAAACTCAAGGACGGCGACGAGGTGGCCTATACCTGCGAATCCACCAACAGCGCCGAACTTCTGTTCTTCACCAACCACGCCCAGGTCTACAAGACCCGCGCCTCGGAATTTGCCGACACCAAGGCCAGTGTGCTGGGGGACTTCATCCCCACCGCCCTCGGCATGGAAGATGGGGAAGTACCGCTGTTCATGGCGGTCACCACCGACTATACCGGCCACATGCTCTTCTTCTTCCAGAACGGCAAATGCGCCAAGGTGCCGCTGGCCAGCTATCAGACCAAGCAGAACCGCCGCAAACTGCTCAAAGCCTACAGCGACAAGGCGGAACTGGCCGGGATGCTCCATCTGACCCAGGAGCAGGAGCTGGCCATCTTCATCAACGCCGGCCCGGCCACCCTGCGGCTGCTGCTGGTCGGCAGCGCCCTGATCCCGGAAAAAACAACGCGGGACACGGCCGGCGTCAATGTGGTGAGCCTGAAAAAGAATGCCCGGATCCAGCGCGTGCGGCCGGCCGAAGGGCTGGAACTGGCCGACCCCCACCGCTACCGCGTGCGAACGCTGCCGGCGGCCGGCGCAATTCTGAAGGAGACCGATACCCTCGAGCAGATGACACTGTAAAACACGGGGAACTGCCGGACGGATTTTTGCCATTCGGCGGTACAACCCCTTGCAATTTCCGGCGCAGTATGGTATAGTATACACTGTATGAGACTTTGAAGGAGTGCTATCAATGGGGATTTATGAAATCGTGATCGGCGTTGTGCTGATCGTTGCATGTCTGCTGATCGTCGTGTTCACCCTCGCGCAGGAACAAAAGGGCCAGGGGCTGTCCGCCGCCATCATGGGCGACAACAGCTTTATGGCCGCTGGCCGTGAGCGTGGTCTCGATGCCAAGCTGGCAAAGTTCACCAAGGTTCTGGGCGTGATTTTCGTGGTCGCTACGCTGCTGGTCAGCGTGCTGAGTGCGCGCCTGTAAATTCCTTGCCACATGTAAAACGGCCCGCTCCCCAGCGCGGGCCGTTTTTTTGGAAAGCTGGGTCCGGCAGCAAGGCTGCCCGGTGGGAAAGTGCGGGCACGGCCCGCCAGGAAGGGCTTCGCCAGACAGCGAAGCGACGTTCGGGAGGAGTAGTATGACACCACTGCAAAAAAGAATTCTGGAAGCCGTCAAGCGACGGCCCCATACCCTGCGGGATCTGCAGAACAACCTGCAGGTGGACAACAGCCAGCTGCGCAACACGGTGACGGCCATGGTCGCCACCGGCCTGCTTTCGGCCCGGGATGGCCGCTATGTGCCGGGGCTGGCCACGCTGGAAAACACCGCCGCGCCGCAGGCAATCCCCTGCACGCTGGTCAAGCTGGCGGCCCGCTTCGGTTTTGCCAGCCGGGATGACGGCACCGGGGATATTTTTATCCCCGGCCGGGCGCTGCACGGCGCTATGCCCCAGGATAAGATCCTCGTCAAACTGTTTGACCGCCCCCGTGTGGAAGGCAGCGCGGAAGGCGAAGTCACCGAGGTGGTCACCCCGCACAACAGCTTTGCCGGCACCCTGACGGTGACCGAGGACGGCCGCCTGGCCGTGGAACCGGACGGCTGCCGCGATGTTCACATCATTCTGCAGAAGGACGGCGCCAACGGCGCCCAGCTGGGGGATAAGGTCGGCGCACTGCTGACCAGCCGCGGCAACCGCCATGCCGACCACCGGGCCGCGGTGACCCAGCGCTTCGGCTCTGCGGAGTTTGCCTCTGAATGTGCCAAGGCCATCCTGTACGGCAGGGATGTACGGCAGGATTTCCCGCCCGAAGTGCTGCAGGAAGCTGCCGCCTACGACAATGCAGCAATCGATCCGTCGGAGGCTGCCCACCGGATGGACCTGCGCGGCCTGCCGATCTTCACCATCGACAGCGCCGAGACCAAGGACATCGACGACGCGATCAGCCTGATGAAGCTGCAGGAAGGCGGATATGAACTGGGGGTCCACATCGCGGATGTGAGCCACTATGTGCGCCCCGGGTCCGCCATGGATGAGGAAGCCTTCGAGCGTGCGACCAGCATCTATTATGCCGACAAGGTGATCCCGATGTTGCCCACCCAGCTCTCCAACGGGATCTGCAGCCTCAATGAAGGCACTGACCGGCTTGCTTTTTCCTGCCTGATGCGGCTGGACGAGGCGGGCAACATCCACAGCTATCAGTTTGTCAAAACGGTGATCCGCAGCCGGGTCAAGGGCGTTTACAAAGAGATCAACGCGCTGCTGGACGGCACGGCGGCGGAGGAAGTGCGCCGGAAGTATGCCGACGTGCTGCCCCAGCTGCCGGTCATGCAGGAACTGTATGAAAAGCGGCTGGAACTGCGCCGGGCCCGCGGCGGTATGGAGATCGAATCGGACGAGGCCAAGCTGGTGATGGACGAGCAGGGCCGCTGCGTGGATGTCATCAAGCGCACCCGCGGCGTCTCGGAATGCATGATCGAGGAGTTCATGCTGCTGGCCAACCAATGCGCGGCCAACGCCGGCCGGACCCATCATGTGCCTTTTGTCTACCGCGTCCATGAGGCGCCGGACGAAGAGCGGATGGAAAAACTGCGGGAGACCCTCAAGGCCTGCGGTCTGAATGTACACTTCCAGGGCAAGACCCCGACCCAGCTGGAACTCTCGGCACTGCTGGATGAAACCCGAGACCAGCCGATCCGCATTCCGATCCACACCGGGATCCTGCGCAGTATGCAGAAAGCGCGCTACAGCCCGGAACCGCTGGGGCATTTCGGCCTGGTCCTCAAAGATTACGCGCATTTCACCAGCCCGATCCGCCGCTATCCCGACCTGGCGATCCACCGCATTCTCACCGATATGCTGGTGGGCCAGCCCCATGAGCGGCTGGTCACCAACTATACCGACTTTGCCACCCGCACCTGCGAACAGTCCAGCCGCCAGGAGGTGGCGGCCGTGCGCATCGAGCGGGATGTGGAGGACTGCTACAAAGCCGAGTATATGCACAGCCATCTGGGTGAGGTCTATACCGGCACGATCTCGGGCATCACGCCCCGCGGCGTCTTTGTGGCGCTGGAGAACACGGTGGAAGGTTTTATCCCCGCTGCGCAGCTGTGCAAGGGGGAACCCACCGTCACCGAGGGGGTCCGCCTGTACGACCCGCTGACGGGCCGCCACTGGATGCTGGGCGACCCCATCAAGATCAAGGTCACCGCAGCCGATGTGCCGCTGGGCCGGATCGATTTTGACTTTATCCCGATGTAAGGGAATGATCCGAACCCCCGCCGCTTTCCGCAAGGAAGGCGGCGGGGGTTCCGTTTGTCGCTAAGGCCGACCAGCCGACAAGTGAAAAGAAAACAAAAAAGCAGGAACCGAAGTTCCTGCTTTTTCTGGCGGAAAGAGAGGGATTCGAACCCTCGAGGGCTTTCAGGGCCCTACACGATTTCCAGTCGTGCGCCTTAGACCAGCTCAGCCATCTTTCCATAGCAGCCCGGCCAAACCCGAACTGTAAGGGTAATTATAACAAGACAGGCGAGAAATGTCAAGCCTTTTTTTCAAAAAATCAGGCGCACCCAAACGCGGTCTTCCGGGCTCAGGCGCCGGCGTCGTGGCGCACAAAACCGCACAGCTCGTTTTCATCGGTCAGATTCAGCGCAAAGGCTTTGCTGCGCAGAACGGCGTACAGTTCGGCCATTGTGGCCTGGTAATAGGGCTCAAGAAAAAGTAACCCGATCCCCAGCGTGAGGACGGACAAGACGATCCAGCCGATGAAGGAAAGGACCAGCACAAAGGTGCGCAGCTTTTCGCCCTCCATCATCTGGCGGCTCAGCTCCATGGCCCGGCCGGTGGTCAGGTACGGGTTCTCGGCCAGCAGGTAGGGCACCATCCAGTAGCAATACTGCCAGTAGATCCCCGGAATGATCAGCAGAGAACCCAGCGCGATCTTGAGAGAGACCAGGGCGCTGACCTTCACAACATTCATATAAGGCGGCCGGAAGATGGTCAGCACCGTTTTCATCGGGGCAGGCGCCTGCCGGCTTTCCATAAAGTAACGGTTGCGGCCGACAGTCAGCGGGTTGACGAGGAAGAAGGCCCAGCAAAGCCCGATGACAACGCCGATCAGCAGGAGGACCACCCCGAACTGCAGCAGAAACAGAAGGTTGGAGTTATTCAGCTCCGCCCAAAGATCCTGGACGCTTGCATTGCCTTCCCACACGGGGCCGTACCGCAGGTTGTCCAATTCGTCGGAGGCCAGATCGTAGGTGGCGCGGTATTGCGGGGAATAATTGCCGATCCCCAGCAGTGTCAGCAGAAAACACAACAGAAAACTGCGCCAGTAACGCCCGCGCAGGGCATCCTTGGCATTTTGCTTCAGCAAGGAACGAGTCCACATGGTCGAAACCTCCCTACCATGAAGTAGTTTGTAATTATTATAGCATGTCCTGTCGGGAAAGGAAAGAGAAAAGGAGCTTTTTGGAAAAAACCGGCACAGACCGGAAAAAACGCTTGACAAACAGGGAATGAATAAGTATAATAAATCATGTCGCCGGTAAGCGGCGACTCAATATGCGGATGTGGCGGAACTGGCAGACGCGCTAGATTCAGGTTCTAGTTCCCTTAAAAGAGTGTGGGTTCAAATCCCTTCATCCGCACCAGAATTGGCCGATTGAAAAATCGGCCAATTTTTTATTGCCTTGCTGCCGAATGTCGGCATTTTGATACCTGCCCTGTGCAGGCGCCTTCTGGGCGGCCGGACCCGCTTTGGGCGGGGATGGCGGGGTTTTCTATGGCAGTAGGCCGGCAGGCTGCCGGCGCTTAGGGGAGGCTGGCGGGATCAACCAGCCCTTCTGGTACGGGACCGGCCAGGCCGGCAAACCGTAACGGCGTGGCCCGGCTCCGCATCCTCTTTGCTGACGCGGGCGACCGGGACCCGGTGACCTGCCGCCTGCCCACAATTTTCTAGCATGGGCCGCGGGCGAAGACGCCTCCTGAAACCGGTACGGCATACAAGGCGGCGGAAAAATTACAGCGGATAAGCACCCAACCAAAACGAGCGTTCCTGGCAGCATACAGGGCTGCGGGAACGCTCGCTTTTTGTTGATTTGGCGCCGGATGCCGGCATCTTCCCTGCACGGCCGTGCAGGGAAGACGGTGCTTTCATATGTTGCTATTGGAAAGGAAACCTTACAAATTAAGGGGGCGCAACCATGAATACATTCCAGCTTTCCTGCTTTCTGGCGGTGGCGGAGTATCTGAACTTTTCACAGGCGGCGCAATCGCTTCATGTGACCCACCCCGCCGTCAGCCAGCAGATCCAGTCGCTGGAAAAGGAGCTGAACGTGAAACTGTTTCGACGCACCACGCGCTCGGTGAAGCTGACGGAGGAAGGGAAGATCTTTCTGAACGATGCGCGGCAGATTGTGGCGGTGTCGGAGCGGGCCAAAAAGCGGTTTGACGGGGCGTCCCCCAGGCTTATCGAGACCGTGTCGCTGGGGTTTTACAACTCCCCCTGTATGTTTCTGATGTCGGGCACTTTGGAGCGGCTCCGGGCACAGCGGCCGGAACTGCACCCCCGGCTTCAGGTGATCCCGTTCCAGCATGTTTACCGGATGCTGGAGGAGGGCGATCTGGACGCAGTGGTGGGGCTCAAGGAAGCGTCCGCCATCAAAATTTCCGCACAGTACAAAGAGATCACCAAGGTCCCGGTGGTGTGCGTCTGCTCCAGCCGGCACCCGCTGGCCGGGCGCAAAGAGGTTTCGCTGGACGATCTAAGCAGGGAACGGCTGGCGCTCTTTACTCCGTCCAAGACCTCACTCTCCTTTGCGCAGCTTCAGAGGCAGCTGATAGGCGACCGGCCGCCCACGGAGTTCTATTTCTGCGACTCGGCAGAAGCCATTGCCGTGCTGATCACAGCCGGGTATGGCGTCTCGATCCTGCCGGACTTCCTCGTCCCGGATATGTCCCTGATTGCAAAGATCCCGCTGCCGGATCTTGAAGCCATGTCCTTCGGGGTCTACTATAAATCGGTCCAGGGAAACCCGGCGCTGAAAGCCTTCCTCTCCTGCGCTAAGGCGAGCTTTGCGGATGCGCAGCCCTAAAACAAAAAGCACGTTGCAGCAAATTTCAGCTGCAACGTGCTTTTCAACTGCGGCAGATCGGCGGCCGGGGCTATGGAACCGACCAGGCTTCCTGGCCGAGGGGAGCGTTCTGTTCCGTTTGTTGGGGAAAAGGGGGGAGGCCGGCATTTCTGCGGGCAGGCTTCTTCAATGAAAAGCCCGGGGCAGTTCTCCGTTCGGACGACGGCGAACATACCCCGGGGCTGGTTTCGTTATTGGGTCTCCTGGGCCTCCAGCGCGGCGGCCTCCCCGGCGGCGTAGGCCTCGTTCATGTGGCCGGGGAAGGGATAGGTGTGGGTCTCGCTGGCCGTGATGGCGCTGACGCCGTACCACCGCGCCCGGCACAGACCGATGGAATCCTCGCTGTTTTCCCGGATATCCGGCAGGCCATAGGCGGCGCACCACCGGGTGTAGGGTTCGATGGCGTAGGTGCTCAGGCTTGCGCCGGCAGCCTCCTCACCCAGCGCGGCGACTTCCTGGCGCAGAAGAGCGTCCCGGGTGTTGTACATCACCCAATAGCTGGCGATGTCGTAGCCGGCTTCCAGGCTGTGGAACCCGGCGATCAGGCCAAGGCAGGCGGTCAGGCAGGCGAGTCCCTGGCGCAGAATGCGCCCGTCCAGTCGGATCAGACAGGCGGCGCAGGCGGCGATCAGGTAGGCGAAGGGGGCATGGGTGGAGCGCTCGTAATAATCAGGACTGAGGATCATAGCAAAGTTGGCGCCAAGTCCGCCCAGCAGCAGGATCACCGGCCAGGCCAGCGCCTGGGCTCCGACGGCGGAGCGCCGGAACCATAGCAGCACAAACCCGATGGCAAAGACAAACAGAAGCGGAAGCGCGTAGTCCTTCAGCATATTCAGACAGTTGAAGAAACGGACGGCATACCGGGTCAGGAAACTGCTGTAGTCGCCATAGACGGTTGCGCGGTTGTAGTTGCCCGGCGCGGCTATCAGGATCACAAAGCCGACGACGGCGCCCGCAGCGCCGCTCCACATCCAAACGGGAACCCGCTGCCGGCGCAGCAGCAGCCACCAGATGCACAGCACCAGGCAGACGAGCAGACCGGCGCTCCCGTTCTCACTGAGCCAGCCGGCGAACAGCCCGGCAACGCCCATGCCGAAAACCATACGGGCGCCGGCGGCAAAGGGGCGTTCCAGATAATAGCGCCAGGGCAGCAAAAAGGCCAGACAGCCCAGGCTGGCCCACAGGTAATTGCAGGCGCCGCACATCCAAAGATTGGTTTGGCCAAAAGCCGGGCTGATCTCCCAAAGGGCGACCTGAATCAGCAGAAAGGTGAACAGGTCATACCGGCCGCGGCGCCGGCCGGCGGCCAGCCGGTAGACCACCAGCCCCAACCCCAGGTAGGCGGCGGCGTTGAACAGGTTGAAGATCAGCTTGGGAAACATCGTGAATCCCTGGGCGAAAAACTTGACAACGACCCGTCCGCTCCATTCCCGGTAATGAAAGGCAAGGCTTTGGAGCAGCTGAGGCAGACTCTGCAGCCGCAGCCCGGTATCAAAGGCATAGGCAAAAGGGAAATCGTCTGCAATATAGGGCGTCAGGCAGTTCAGCAGCAGCATCCACAGAAAGACCAGCGCGGCGGCCAGGCGGAACAGGCGCCGCTGCCAGGGGGGTGCTTGTCGGGTTTGCATGAGCAGAAACCCCTCCTTTGTTCAACAACGATAAAAGGCGGACGGCACGCCCGGCGCGTACAGCCCGCCAATACCACGATCACTGGCTTTATTATATCCCATGCCCCGGCGAAAAGCAAGCGAGAGACCGCCGCAGCCGGCGGGCAAATTGACTGCGCCCGAAAACGACAACCGACTCCGGAAACCAAAAAGAAAGGCGCTGCCAACCGGAAAAAACGGCTGACAGCGCCTTTTTTGGCGTCCCAGAGAGGATTCGAACCTCCGGCCCCGCGCTTAGGAGTTTGGCGTTTCTTTTGGTACGATATACCCATCATAACTTCCCATTATTTTTGATTCGTTATGACATTGTGTGGTTACTGGTCAATCTGCACAAAAATCCGTCAAATGCCGCCTGGTTATGGGCTGTTCAGAATGTCAAATTAGCAAATTCTTAGTACGGATGATGGCAGAAAGCCTCTTTACCACCAGGAAAATCGGATAGGCATAGTCAAAATGCCTACGAAAAATGGGAGGCAAAATTATGAGTACATCGAAGGAAAAGAAGCTGCCGAGCAACAGAACCTACACCGTGGATGATATTGCCGCGATTCTTGGAATTGCAAAATCCACTGCATACCGTCTGGTGAACTCTGGAAAGTTCAAAACAATTCGCATCGGCTATGCGATCCGCATTTCCAGAAAGTCGTTTGAGGACTGGCTCGCTATGGAGGAACCAGACATATAAACACAATAGGAAGGTGAACTGAAGCAACAGCCTTACGGTTCACCTTCCTGTTTTATTAATGCTACGCTTATATTTAGCACAGCCCTTGAGAAATTTTATCTTTGATTAACGGCGAAATATTTTTGAGATTTGCAAGTTCAAGATTAATCTCTCTACTTGGTTTGTTTTGTAATTTCATGAGTCTGGCACGCCTAATAATTAAAGCGTTTTTAAAATAGTCATATGTTTTTATTTCCTTTTCCAAGCATTTATATGTCTTTTCTGCTGTGACAACATCTCTTGCTTTAAAAGCAATATCAAATTTTGTCATTAGCAAATATACAGCAGAGGAATCTGCTTCATGTATTGCGTGGTCAAGCATCCCATAAGCGCATTCCAGTTCATTATCAAACACAACCATATATAGCGCTTTCATTTGAACATACATATCCTGTGCCTTTTGGGATGGTATATTTTCCATAACCGAAAGAATTGATGATAGTTTGTCTTTATAAGCTGCTGGATTTGGCTGATTTATTAAGCATTTAAAATAAGATTGTGCATGGTACGGATTTAATGGATCATCTTGATAATTAATGCAACTATACTGTAACGCACTATCATAATCCTCTATCAAAATATATGCATTAACCAGTTCCCGTTTTATTTGTGCTCTTGAGCCATCTTTATTTAATGCATCTGTTAATTTTTCAATAGCTTTTTGAGGATTTCCGTTAATTCGATAATAAAATCCCAATAGGTAGAGTTGATCAACTTTTGATAAGACAGAATTGTTTACATATTCAAAGAACTCATCTTTATGTTGTCTAGCTAAACTTTGGCAAAAATATGTATACAAAACCCGACGAAGAGATACATCGAAATCCAAGTCAGCCTTATCATCGATTATTTGTTTACATAGTGCGCAGCATTTTTTGTATCTTTTATTATTATAAAACTCAACAATAGATTTTATATACAATGAGGGCAAAATTGCAGTAGAATTAGTTTTCGCACCATTTACAATCTTTTGCTTAATCGTTCCATAGTATGTCGCTAAATCGGAGTCCTCAAAAAATTTCTGATCAAGAGATGCTGATACCATTTCATCGATGATTTTTTTGTACTCCGGAGACAATTCGTGTTTCAATCTATTAACATAGTCGCGGATAATATCGCTCACTCTAATTATCTCACCATTGCTACCATACAAATTGCAAATGGAAAGTGCACGAAATTCTTCATATATTTGTTGAAGCTCTGGATCAATTTCAAAGGCACTATTCAGCATATCTGCTGACAAAATTTCAAAACGCGAAAGATAAGCCAAAAAGTTTATTGCCTTTTCATTAGTTTCGAAGTGACGAAGTATTGTAGCAGCTTTGTCGCTGGAATAATCAACAATTTCATGGAGGTGCGAAGTTATTTCTTCGCTGCCGTACTCATTAAGCACTGTAACCGCCCAAAAAATTTGAGTAGGATAGCCAGTCAATAAACCCGAAACCGTTTGTAGAGTGTCTCTTTCCAGATTTAAGCCGCTTTGTTCAGAGTATTCTCGAAACATATTTATGCGATCATTTTTGTTAAGCTCGCTAAGGCGGATAGAAAATACATTGGGAGCACACTTTGTGCGCTTTAATGGATATTTGGATGCAATTCCCAGTACAAAGCGAGACTTAACACTTCCCAATGCACTTTTTAACCATGGAATCATTTCCTGTGCAGGGGTTATCAGAGATCCTGCATCTTCTACAAACACAATTAGCCCCTTGAAATTTCACCACCTTCCGAGAGGCGTTATCGGGTGTTATTAAACCCCCGAAA
>ERZ1090862.993-NODE-995-length-12705-cov-8.200870_pt1 | contig 12705 bp, 10 predicted proteins | sample MGYA00478481_ERZ1090862 | MGnify/ENA primary metagenome ERZ1090862 (study PRJEB33644, sample SAMEA5815745) | chicken gut metagenome | biome: Chicken; feature: Gastrointestinal Tract; material: Caecum | place: Ireland | collected 2019-01-01 | study: A study of the... | reverse complement strand
GGTGCTGGAGTTCATTGATATGGAACATACGCCTAAAAATATATTGTTAAGAGCGGTTAAAAATGGGGAGAGAAATGAAAAAGCTGATATAGAAATTAATGAATTCGAAAAATTTCTGGATATACATCCGACTTTAGGGGAGCTTTTGAAAGTAAAAGAGGAGAATGATAAATAATGAAAAGAAGGGTAATCAAGGGAGTCATACTGGGAGTTATCTTTATTGCGGCTCTGGTCATCAGCAGCTTTGTTCTGAACCGAGGAGTGGAGGACGAGATTGTTGATATGGGGGCGGCGTCTCTGCCGAGAATTTCTTTTGTCGTGGATGGCAGGGATGTCAATACGCTGTTTGGCTATGTGGATGATATGGATGTGACGGCCATGCGGGATACGATCACACCGCTGGAGGCGGACGGAACACTCCCAGTGAATCTGGAAGCGGATGGAAGGGAGATAAGCCGGATACAGTATGAGGTTTACTCTCTTAATGGTGAAGAGACATATAAGACAGATGAGGTGGGAGAGATCACCCAGGATGAACCTATGGTACTGAAACTGGGAGACGCATTGTCGGACTCTGTACAGGAAGCGGTACTCAAAGTGATCCTGACCTCAGGGGACGAAACGATCAGTTATTATACGCGGATCGAGATGCCGGATGAGATCACAGCTTCAGAAAGTCTTACATTTGCTCAGGATTTCCATACGAAGGCCATCGAGAAGCGCTCTTCCGAGGAATTGAGCCCTTATCTGGAACCAGGGGAAGAAAGTGATAACACCACATATCAGACGGTAAATATTCATTCAGATATTAACCATATCCAGTGGGGAGAACTGAATCCTGAAGTAGTCGGGAATGTAAGCTGGAGTATCAAAGAGAGCAACAGCGTATATACCTCTCTTCTGGCAAAGTATCAGGTAAACTGCGAGGATGACAATGGTCAGCTCCAGACATATAATATCAAAGAATTTTTCCGGGTCAGGATCAGCGGTGACACGATCTATCTTCTGGACTATAACCGTGATATGCAGCAGGTATTTAATGCGGAACTTCGGCCGGTGGATGAAAACGGGATCCGGTTCGGGATCGCGTCAGGAGATATCCAGTATGTGACAAACAAGGATGATACTGCTGTGGCGTTTGTACAGGAAAGAGATCTATGGCTGTATGAGAAAGATACGAACGAACTTCTTCAGGTGTTCAGCTTTGCAAACCAGGAAGGAAGCGACGAACGGAGCAGAAATGATCAGCATGCGGTGAGGATCATCAGTCTGGAGGATGACGGCAGCATGGCTTTTGCGGTGTACGGATATATGAACCGCGGAACCCATGAAGGAGAAGTCGGCGTCGGAATTTACTATTTCGATATCGACAGCAATGCAATAGAGGAAAAGGCCTTTATTCCGAGCACAAAATCTTTTGCTATCGCAGAAGATGAGCTGGGAAAGATGGTGTACTACAATCACGGACAGGAAATGCTTTACGTCCTTGCAGACGGAACGCTTTATCAGATCAATCTCGAGAACGATGAACAGAACGTTCTTGCAGAGGATCTGGAGGAAGGTCAGTATGCTGTGTCTGATGACGGACATCTTATGGCGTATCAGACAAACGGATCCCTTTATACATCTACAGAGATTAAAGTAATGAACCTGACTACAGGAGATGAAAATACGATCCAGGCTTCGGGAAGCGACGGCATCCGGCCGCTGGGATTTGTAAACGGGGATTTTATCTATGGGAAGATCAATCCGGATGATGCGGGGACAACGGCATCCGGTGAGGAGATCACCCCGATGTATGAACTGGAGATCCGTAATGCGGATAATGAGACAGAGGCTTCGTATTCTTTTACTGATAACAATATCTATACAACCGGTATCCTTGTAGAAGGGAATATGGTAACACTGAACCGGGTGCGAAAGAACGGAAGTACGTATCAGTCTACGGATCAGGAGTTTATTACAAATAATGTAGAGCGGTCGGACAGCACGATCTCACTTTCGACTTATACCACGGAGCGGATGCAGACGCAGGAAAGACTGACATTTACGGAAGGGATTGAAAATACAGAACCGGAAATCCTCACTCCAAATGAACTCGTTTCGGGCAAACCGCTGACTATTACCCTGAGTGGAGGAAGCGAGGGTGTAAAATTCTATGTATATGGAATGGGAGAGCTGGAAGGGATCTATGATAATGCCGGAAACGCGATCCAGGCCGCGGCAAATATTTCCGGAGTGGTCATTTCCTCTGACCAGGCTTATATCTGGGAGAGCGGAAACCGGGATCTGGCTTACTCCATCGATGCGGAACCGTTCCGGACACAGAACGGAGAGACTTCTCTCCAGGCATGCGAGCGCTATATGGAACAGTACAATGCACATCAGGTAGATCTGACAGGATGCGCACTGGATCAGGTACTGTACGTCATAAATAAAGGATGCCCGATGATCGCCATGACAGATTCCAGTCACGCGATCCTGCTGACCGGGTATACAAGAACGGATATTACCTATATCGATCCGGAAAGCGGAGAGGAAGAGACAGTGAGTGTGAACGAGATGGAAGATATGGTGAAAGGAAGCGGAAATACGTTTATCGGGTATATACAGTAGTCAGGAGGCGGAGTGATGGCTGGTGAGATCAAAGGTGTAACGGCCAAGGAAAATCTGAAAAAGTATTACGAAGAAGGTTGGCAGATAGCGACATGGCTGAATGATCATCCGGAAATTTCCGGACAGGAAAAAGAGAGCAGCCGTTACCTGATCGAACTGCTGAAAAAGAGAGGATACAGGGTAGAGAGCCCATGCCAGGGAGTAAAATATTCCTTTCGGGCAGTGAAAAAAGGAAAGGGCAGAAAAAGAAAGCCGAAAATTGCGGTGCTCTGTGAGTATGATTCTATCGAGGGGCTGGGACAGGCATGCGGCCATTCTCTGAGTTGTGCTGCCAGTATTATCTGTGCCAATGTACTGAATGAATTATGGGAGGATCTGCCTTTTCAGGTTGATTTGATCGGGACTCCGGGGGAAGAGGTTCACGGAGGAAAAATATCATTGCTGCAGAAAGGAGTATTCAATGAATATGAATGTGCAGTCATTGCGCATATGAATAACGTGAATCAGCCATCCTTCAAAAATCTTGCTTCCAGCGATCTGGTCATCAACTATTATGGAAAAGCGGCTCATGCGTCTGTCGAACCGTGGAAAGGGGCAAATGCACTTAACGGATTGCAGCTGTTTTTCCATGCAACAGACATGCTCCGTCAGGTCCTGGAACCGGATGATCAGATACAGGGTGTAATTCTGGAGGGAGGCGTGATCCCGAATCAGATTCCGGCAAAAGCGACGGGATATATATATCTTCGTGCAGCCACTATTGAAAAATTGAAGAATCTGCAGATCAGGATTATCAATTGTGCGAGGGGAGCGGCTATCGCGACCGAGACGACTTACGATACAGCTCAGATGACGCCTACATATGCGGAACTGTTTCTTGGGAAAAAGGCCCGTGAGCTGATCTGCAATATTATGTCAGAAGAGGGGATGGAGTGGGAGGAACAGCAGAAGCCTGCCGGATCCAGTGATATAGGAAATGTGGATCAGGTTATTCCTGTCTTTCATCCCATGATCTCTCTGGGACATAAAGAAATTGCATTGTATTCGAAAGAATTTGGCAAACTTGTCAGGTCAGAAAACGGAAAAACGGCAATGGAACAGGGGGCAAGAGTTATCATACGCATTATAGAGAGACTGGCAGAAGAACCGGGACTTCTGGATGAGATTAGAAGAGAACATGAAGAGTATCGCGATCCGGACAAAGAGTAAAAGAAGTGCAGAAAGGCAGAAGAATTATGGACAGCACAGACAGAAAGATTCTGGCACTGCTCCAGCAGAATGCGAGAATGACAGTAAAAGAACTTGCGGGACGAGTCAGTCTGTCGGCACCGTCGGTTGCGGCAAGAATACAGAAAATGGAGGAGTCTGGCGTGATCGCCGGTTATCATGCTGTTATAAATACCGAGATGGCAGGCTATCCAATCCGCGCCTTTATCCAGGTTCAGGTAAAGGTAAAAAGAAGAGCGGATTTTTTTAAACATGTGAAACGGAGACGTGAAGTGGTGGCATGCCACTGCATTACCGGTGATTACGATATGCTCATTGAGGGTGTATTTCCCAGGACCCGGGATATCAGTTCATTTGTCGAAAGCCTGCAGGAATTCGGAGAGACAAAGACATATATCGTGTTTTCGGAGATCATTGAGCACAGAGGACTGCAGATTGAGACAGATGAAACAGATTGAACGCCTTAAAAAATAAGGATACAACCTAATAAAATAATGTGAAAGTGAAAAAAGCATAATATAACTAAAAAATAGCCGATTTTTATTGACTCATTTTCCTGTTTCTATTATGATACGTCTAACAACAAGGACGTTGCGTTTACCCAAGGGGTAAGTGCGGCGTCCTTTTTTGTTATAAAATATGGAAGGATGAAGAAAAATGGTAAAGGGAATCAGAAAACAGGCTTACGAATGTGAAAAGTATGTATCAGGGAAAAGTATGGACGAGGTCATGAGGGACTACGGACTGGAAAAGGTCATTAAGCTCGGATCCAACGAGAACCAGTACGGCCCCTATGAGAATGCGAAAAAAGCCATGGCAGAAGAAATCGGTCTTCTGAATATTTATCCGGAGAGAAATTATATTCACCTGAAGGAACTCCTGGCAGAAAAATTCGGCGTAGAGAGCGACTGGATCAGTCTGGGACACGGCGCGGGAAATGTTCTTGACAGTATTGCGAAGACTCTGCTTGAGGACGGAGACGAAGTGATCGTTCCGCAGCAGTCTTATCGTCTGTACAGAGAGATCTCAAAGATCATGGGAGCGAAAGTCGTTGAAGTGTCTCTTACCGATAAATATGAGATTGACATGAAAGATTTTGCAAAAGTACTTTCTGACAAGACCAAGATCGTCTGGCTGTGCAATCCGAACAATCCGACAGGTTCTGTTGTTCCGAAAGAAGATATCGACTGGTTTGTTGATCAGCTTCCGGAAAACTGCTGGCTTATCATTGATGAGGCATATGCGGAATTCGCGGATCAGGAGCTGCTTCCGGATACAGTAAAATACATCAAGGAAGGAAAAAATGTGATCGGGATCAGGACGTTTTCCAAATATTATGGACTTGCCGGAGGAAGGATCGGATATCTGATCGCAAATCCGGAACTGGTCAACTGGTACGATACAGTAAGCGAACCGTTCAACGCGAACCGTATCGGACTTGCAGGAGCATGCGCTCTGCTGGAGAAGGATCAGGAGAACTGTGAGAAATACTGCGAGATCATGAAAGCGGACCGCGAGATGATGAATAAAAAGCTGACGGAAATGGGATGCGACTGCTATCCGTCTCAGGCAAACTTCGTATTCTTCTCCACGCCTTACAACGCTGACGATGTGGCAGAACTCCTTCTCAGAAAAGGGATCATCGTAAGGCCCTGCGGAGGATGGGGATACGACAAACATATCAGGATTTCCATCGGTACCACAGAGCAGAATAAAGAAGTCTTAAAGGAACTCGAGGCTGCGTTTAAAGAACTGAGCGAAAAAGAGGGTGAATAATAATGAAAGGAAACTTTAAGAAATATCTGACGCTGATCGTCCTAGGCGCCGCCGGCGGTGCAATCTATACACTGCCTTATATCAAATATGTATTTTATGATGCGATAACCAATGCACTCGGGATCTCAAACGCCCAGTCAGGATTTCTGCTTTCCATGTACGCCATCGGATGTGTGATCCTGTACATCCCGGGCGGAATCCTGTCAGATAAAGTGTCTCCGAAGAAAGCCGTTATCTTCTCGCTTCTCGGAACCGCGGTGTGCGGACTGCTGTTTGCTTTCTCCATGAGCTACGCGGTTGGACTTTTTGTATGGCTGATGTTTGCGTTCGGGACCGGATTCATCTTCTGGTCGGCAATCCTGAAGGCGGTCCGTATGGTCGGAACCGATGAAGAGCAGGGAAGGATGTACGGCGTGTATTATGCTGCAAACGGAACGGCCAGCGCTGTGATCAACGCACTGGCGCTGAGGGTTTACGGCGGATTTTCAAATGCGAGGACAGGATTTACCTGGGCGCTGGTAGTAATGTGCGCATCTGTGGTGATCTGTGCGGTACTGCTGGTATTCCTTCTGAACGAAAAAGGCAAGAAGGTTGAGCAGACGGCAGAAGAGGATAAATTCCATTTCTCCGATCTGAAATCCGTGCTGACCAACCCGGCTGTGTGGCTGATCTCCATTGCTTTCTTCTGCATCTACGGAGTTTACAGCTGTTCCTCTTACTTCACGCCGTATCTGACGAACGTTATCGGCTTTTCAGAGACAACGGCAGGATATCTTCAGATCGTCAGATCTTATGTGGTCATGCTGATCGCTGCTCCGATCGGGGGAATTCTGGTCGATAAGATTTTCCGTTCGACATTGAAATGGTTCTCTGTGGGTTCCCTTGTGCTGGGCGTGTCCATCCTGCTTGTCATCCTGACCGGAACGGGAGCAAACGGGTGGCTTATCGCGATCCTGACGCTGATCCCGGGACTGTTCAGCATGTGCCTGTACGGCGTTATGTTCTCAGCGATGCATGAGATCAATATTCCTGTAAAGACTGCGGGAACTGCCATCGGAATCGCTTCCATCATAGGTTATCTTCCGGATATGTTCCTTCAGACATTTTTCGGACAGATCCTTGATTCAAACGGCGACGCGGGCTATATGACAATTTTCGCGATCCTGACAGCGTTCTGCTTCATCGTGACCGTCATCAGTATCTGTCTTTACAGAGTGTACCATAAAAAAGCGGCAGCAAAATAGAAAGGCGGCGCGGCAAATGTATACTGCAGATAAAAAACTTATCGACAATGTAAAAAGCCTGGAAGATGAAGTATTCCCTGTCTCCGAGTTTCTGACAGAACATCCTGAGACGGGCGGAAATGAAAAAGAGTCCTGCGCGTATATTACTGAGTTCCTGAAAAAACACGGGTATCAGGTTGAATCTCCTTACTGCGGCCTGGTATATTCTTTCCGGGCCTGGAAGGAGACGGGAAGAGAGAAGAAGATCGCGGTCATGTGTGAGTACGATGCCCTGCCGGAGATCGGCCACGCATGCGGACATTCCATCAGCTGCGGGATCAGTCTTCTGACCGCGCTTGCGCTGGAAAAGACGTTCCCCGATTTCCCCTACCAGATCGAGCTGGTGGGGACTCCGGGAGAGGAGACGATCGGCGGTAAGTGTGTACTGACAGAAAACGGCGGGTTTGACAGATATGAATTTGCCATTATGGGGCACATTGATAATGTGAACGCGCCCCAGATGAGAAACCTCGCCTGCAATGACATGTTTATCACTTTTCATGGAAAAAGTTCTCATGCATCCTCTGCGCCGTGGAAAGGGCGAAATGCCCTGAACGCAGCGGAACTTCTGATGCATGGGATCGCTCTCCTCAGAGGGCAGTTTAAACCTTTTATGCAGGTTCACGGCGTAGTGGCGGAAGGCGGGAGCGCTCCGAATGTGGTGCCGGACACAGCGTCGCTTGATTATTATACGAGAGCGGCTGACCTGACCGAGCTGGAAGAACTCAGGGGCTGGATCAAAAGACTCGCGGCGGGGATCGCAGACGGTATCGGTGTGACATGTGAGATTGAACAGAGATATCCTACCTTTGCGGAACTGTATTATAATCCGCCGGCAATCCGCGCTATCAAAGAAACGTTTGAAGCGTTGGGAGAAGACGTAGTTGAGTTTGAGACCCCCGGCGGTTCTACCGACGCGGGAAATGTGGATATGGTGATCCCTGCGTTTCATCTGCAGATAAAGGGAGTAAACGCCGGGACAGAAATGCATACGAAGGAATTTGAAGCATGCATGCACGGCGAGACCGGAAAGGCTACGCTGCTGCGCGGCGCAAAAGTTATTGCAAGTTATATCGCGCGGCTTGCCTATGAGCCGGGACTGTTTGACGCTATTAAAAAATCTCACGACGAGTACAGAGAAAAGCAGAGACAGGCCGGAGAAAATAATTTCGAAGGAGAAGAGTGAAAAATGAAGATCGTGATCGCAGACTATAAAGAACCTCTTAACAGAGATCTTGAGATTGAAAAACATTTTTTCAGAAAAGGTCTCGGGGATGACATAGAGATAGAGACATATGAATATAACGGGGACGTAGAAGACCTGAAGCGGGCGATCAGCGGCGCGGACGGGATTCTGACATCCTATCTGGAATTCCCGGCAGAGGTGATCGAGAGCAATCCGAACCTGAAAGGAATTTCCATTGAGGCTACAGGATATAATTTTGTAGACGCCGACGCAGCCCAGAAGCAGGGGACTGCTGTGGCGGTCATCGGAGAGTACTGTACCCAGGAAGTGGCTGACCACACGATGGCGCTCGCGCTGGCGGTGTCCAGAAAACTGAAACATTACGACAGAGAGATCGAATATAAACATAAATATGATTATAATTCCACTTCCGGGATGAAAAGGATGGAGGACTGTACTTTCGGTATCATGGGACTGGGAAAGATCGGAAAAGCTGTGGCAAAAAGAGCGAAAGGCTTTGGCTTCCACATTATCGCGTACAGTCCGTCCTGGCCGGAGAAAGCAGCTCAGGAACTGGGCGTGGAGCTGGTCACAAAAGAAGAGCTGTATAAAAGGTCGGATATCATCACTCTCAATATGAGGCTTACGCCGGAGAATGAAAATATACTGAACCGGGATGCTTTTGAGATGATGGAAAAGAAACCGGTCATCGTCAACGTATCCAGAGGACAGCTGATCGATGAAGAGGCTCTTCTGGAAGCGCTGGATTCCGGAAAGGTGTTCGGCGCGGGTCTGGATGTTCTTGTGGAGGAAACGGATGAAAACACGAAGAAATCTCCGTTCGTGGGACGTGAGGATGTGATCCTGACCCCCCACAGCGCATTCTATTCCGACAAGGCGCTTTTTGAATGCCAGAGAATCGGAGCGGAGAATCTAGTCTACATCCTGAAAAGGGAAAAGGACAAGGTGTTCCGCATGGTAAACGACGTAGAGCTGTAAATTCAGGATCTGTCCGGGCGGGATGTGTGAACAATGATAAAGATAGAACATGTTTCAAAATCATATAAAGATAAGCTGGTGCTGAGGGACGTCTCCGTGACGGTGGAAGATAATGAATTTATAGTCATTATCGGATCAAGCGGATGCGGAAAAACGACTCTCCTGAAGCTTATAAATAAACTCCTGCCCATGGACAGGGGAAATATTATTATAAACGGCCACAGTATACGCGATGTACAGGGGACGGAGCTGCGGCGGAAGATCGGCTATGTCCTTCAGGACGGAGGGCTCTTCCCCCATCTCACCGTAAAAGAGAATCTGGAACTTGTACTGAAGATCGGGGATATGCCGGCCGAAAAAAGGGTCGACCGCGTTTTTGAACTGCTGGACATGGTCAATATGGATCCGAAGGTCTACTGCAACAGTTATCCCTGCCAGCTCTCCGGAGGTCAGAGGCAGAGAGTCGGCGTCGCCAGAGCCTTTGCGCTCGACCCGGATCTGATCCTGATGGACGAGCCGTTTTCGGCTCTGGACCCGCTGACCAGGGAGGAACTTCAGGATGAGATCGTGAAACTCCAGAAGGAATACAAAAAGACGGTTATTTTTGTCACCCATGATATGGATGAAGCGATCAAATGTGCGGATAAGATCTGTGTGATCGAGGAAGGGCGGGTGGCCCAGTTCGATCAGCCGGAGGAAATCCTGAAACATCCCGCTGATGACTATGTGGAGAAATTTGTGGGCAGAAACCGTCTCTGGGGAAATCCCAGCTATATCCACGCGTCTGATATCATGAGTACAAAACCGGTGCAGCTTTCCAAGGACAGAACGGCGCTCCAGGCGCTCCAGACTATGCGGAAGAACGGGATCAACAGCGTTCTGGTCACGGCGGCAGGACCGAGAAAGATACTGGAAGGCGTAGTGTGGCTGGAGGATCTTCAGAAACTGGACGACAGAAAAATGGCGCTCCGCCTCAGCGAAGTACTGTCGGTGGACTATCGTTTTGTGTTTGAAGATACAACACTGCAGGAGATCATCGACCGGATCGACTATGACAGGTCCGGGATCATACCGGTGCTGAACCGGCGCGGAGAACTGAAAGGATTTCTTACGAAAAGTATTCTGCTGTCTGCCCTTAGTAAACGGTACCGGCACGAGGAGGAAGAGCTATGAACGGACTGCTGGAAGTATTCATGCAGAGAAGGGGAGAACTTCTTGAACTTTTTATCCAGCATATGGAGATGACATCGATCGCGGTGCTGCTTTCAATCTGCATCGGGATTCCGGCCGGGATCCTGATCACCAGGCGGAAGACGGCGGCGAATGTGGTGATCGGAGTCGCCAATCTTATGCAGTCGATCCCCAGTATCGGCCTCCTTGCGTTCCTTGTCCCTGTTGTGGGGATCGGGCAGCGCCCTGCGATTATCATGGTGATCATTTATGCTCTGCTCCCCATTATAAAGAACACATATATCGGGATCACGGGGATTGAGTCCAGTACCATGGAAGCTGCCAAGGCAGTGGGACTTTCCGGATTCCAGACTCTGTTTAAAGTGCAGATTCCCATTGCGATGCCCTATATCATGGCGGGAATCCGGATCTCCGCGGTCACGGCGGTGGGAACAGTTACCATTGCCGCGTTTGCCGGGGCAGGCGGCCTGGGTTGGTTCATCAACCTGGGGCTGAATGCAAATGATGCGGATCTGGTGCTCCTTGGCGCGATTCCGGCATGCGCCCTGGCGCTGCTCATCGATTTTATCCTGGGAAAGGTTGAAACTGCTCTGACGCCGGAAGGGCTAAAGTCGGCGGATAAGATATGTTACCATACGGAAAAGGAGCGGAAGAAAAAAATCTGCTGGTCAGTGACAGCATTTGTCCTGATTTTCATCCTGCCCTGTCTGTATACGCTGTCCGGTATTCTGAAACCGAATGAGAAGAAAGTTGTGGTAGGAAGTGAGAATTTTACAGAGGCACTTATTCTGGGAAATATATACAGCCTTCTGATCCGGGACAAAACGGATCTTGACGTGGAAGAAAAATTTAATCTGAACGGAACGATGATCACGATGTCCGCCATGAAAGGCGGAGACATTGATATGTTTACCGACTATACAGGTGTACTGGCGCCCAATGTTCTGGGACTGGGATTGTCAACTGATACAGATCAGGTCTATGAACAGGTCAGAGAAGGAATGGAAGATCAGTATGATATGAAGGTTTCCAGTCCGATCGGGTTCAGCAATACCTATGTATTTGCTGTTTCTCAGGAGGTGTCGGACAAATACGGGATCACAAAGCTTTCACAGCTTCTTGAGCATGCGGGTGAACTCCGTCTGGGATGTACAACGGCATTTACCCAGAGAGAGGATCTTCTCCCGAAACTGACGGACGAATACGGTGTGTCATTTGCCGAGGTTAACGGACTGGAAGGAAATATCCGGTATCAGGCGATACAGTCAGGCAAGGTGGACGTGATCGATGCGTATGAAACCGACGCGCTGCTGAAAGAGTCAGGGCTGGTCGTTGTGGAGGATGATATCGGTTTCTTCCCTCCCTATCAGGCGGTTTCTGTTGTGCGGGATGAGGTGCTGGATGAATATCCCGAACTGGAAGATGTGCTCTCTGAGATGGACAGTGCGATCACCACAGAAGAAATGATGGAAATGAATTATCAGGTGGACGTGGAAGGAAAGACTCCGGCAGAAACGGCGCAGGAGTTTCTTGAGGAAAAAGGCTTGATAGATTAGAAACAAAATATAAAATAAGACGGCTGTCTCAGGAAAATCCTGTGAAGCCGTCTTGTTTTCTTTAAAGCATAAAATTCTCCACATGTGATGAACAGCAGCGGTTATGCCTGCGCGCGGAAGATAACATTTTTATATCTGCTCAGCGCTGTGTGAAGTATCAGTCCCAGCACGCCGCAGGAAATCACTTCCCCGATTCCAACTGTCAGCATCATGAACGGGATCGGCAGCGGCACCTGATATCCGTATCTGAGTACGAAGGGCACTACGATCACATTTGCGATGATGGGCGGCAGCGGAGCAAGATACTTGCTCTTGTTGCGGAGCATCCAGGTAAAGATCGCTCCGATCAGGGTTGCCAGGCTTCCGAAGATGATATCTGGAAGGATACATCCGCCCAGTATGTTGCTGATAAGACAGCCGATAAATAATCCTGGAATTGCAGCGGGGGTAAATACCGGAAGAATGGTCAGTGCCTCGGAAATGCGGACCTGAACCTCTCCGTAGCTGAAGGACGCGCCGACGAGAGTCAGCACAACGTAGATTGCGGCAACCATAGCCGCCTGTGCTATGAACAGCACTTTGCTCTGTTTGTTTTTCATTTTTCTGTTCTCCTTTAGTTTTGTTTTACGAGTGGAAGGTCTCGAACACTCGATTCATTTAACGCCGGGAATCGGCGGCAAGCCCGATAGACCTTGGTTTTCGCCTTAGCGTGTCAGGCAGGCTGTCAGTGACAGCCTGCCTGTAGTGGGCTTTGCAATGTTAAATAGTATAGCACGAGTATGTCAGGAAATCAAGATTTGCTTAAAAAGGTATAAATTAATTACATATTCAATTCCCCTGTGGACTCCCGGAACTTCAGCGTGGTCCGAAC
>ERZ1090862.992-NODE-994-length-12710-cov-5.353931_pt1 | contig 12710 bp, 9 predicted proteins | sample MGYA00478481_ERZ1090862 | MGnify/ENA primary metagenome ERZ1090862 (study PRJEB33644, sample SAMEA5815745) | chicken gut metagenome | biome: Chicken; feature: Gastrointestinal Tract; material: Caecum | place: Ireland | collected 2019-01-01 | study: A study of the... | reverse complement strand
GCGATCTGATCCAGGACGGCGCTGTCATATACCGGATGGATCGTCACTTCCACCTTTGCGGTAAACACCGCCTGCCGGATAAAGTCTGACTGGGACAATCCCAGCTTTTGCGCCTGAGAATTAAAGAGTTTCCACTCCTCTTCATTCATCCTGGCATGAGCAACATAAGTCCGCAGTTCTGGCCTGTAGGACGCTTTCTTTTTCATGGGCGTACACGCTCCTTTCTGTCGATGGTTCGTTCAAAGAAGCATATCAGGCCATCGACATTTCCGACCAGAAATCCGCAGGTTCTTCTGGCGGAAATCCCTGCCGGTTCCAGCCGATTTTCTCTCCCCTTTTAAGAGAGAAAGACGGCTAAAACGGCACTGCGGCGCAGCCGCAGTCTCAGCGAGGGTCCGGGGAATCGCAATCCCTGGCAAGTTTAGGCGCAGAGGCACAAAATCCGTGTGCTACATTCCATGTGCTACGGATTTGTGCTACAAGCCGAAACTTGCTCTTGATGACCCGGGTTCCATGCTTCCACATCTTTTACCGCTCCGGAGCCACTATCTTTAAACTTTTTCTGAAAATACGCCCCGGTTTCGACAACCTTTTTCTCCTGAACATGCAATACTGATATCAGGGAAATCGAACACAGCCCCCACTATGAATACAGACCTTGTCTTGTGACCGGCACAGACAAAGGCACGGATACCCGACTGCGTGGTATCCGTGCCTTTATCATTTATGGAAATGATGGATAGCAGACGACAAATCTCTGCTGGTCTCATCATAAAAATATGCCAGGAACCTCCATTTTTTTACGCACCTATGTCATAAAGCGGTAATAACTATAGGGGTATATGACATACCTATAGTGGTAACAGCGCATAAAAAGCGCAGCGATAGAAACTCTCCTGACCGAAACGGCTACAGAGAGCATCCTGTGTACGTATGGACTCTTGGATTTTAAATTCCTTTGCTGCCGCCATGTCAGGGGCACACCTGAAAAAGGAGGAATTGGATGGAGAAAAGATCAGATCAACTCACATGTTATAGTGTATGCATAGACGGCACATATTATGACATCGACCCAGGCACAAAAGAGAAACTCCGGGAGGGCATTGTTCCATCAGCCTTAAAAGAGAAGATCACCAGCGATCAGGGAAGCGACGCCTGCTATGATTTCTGCAGACAGCAGCGTCTGATCCGCCAGGCAAGGGAACAAATTGAGAACGGACAGCTGCCTGCCGAACTTTCTGATCTGATCGAAAGTGGCGAAGTGCCAGCAGACATCCTCTATAAGCTGACCCAGCACAAGCTGGTGGGAAAAGCGGAGAAATTATATAAAGCAGGGCTTCTTACTGAAGAGACGTTAAATACCGTCCGTAAGAAATACTTGTCAAAAGAAATCCTGCCGGAATTGAAACAGGCTTTCCTCACAGACACGGCCTTATATCTGTATCGCCACAACGAGATCAGTGCCGATACATTAAGCGGGATCCGGGACGGAACCATAGAAGGAAGATTCATTTTGGTGATCCGAAGATATCACCGCAGGCTATGTTACCTGATTGAAGCAGAGAGCAGCCATTCCATACAGGAACAGCCTGACGAAAAAGGGCAGTTCTACATCCGAAACAGCGTTTCCGACAGCCGGACGGAGCCTGACTACATCCTGTTTGTTCAGCACCAAAAGCAGTGTCTGATTGACGCTTTAAAGTGGCTTTCCGCAGAAGACCTGCAGCTGATCCACTACATATTTTTTGACTGCATCTCCATGAGGCAGGTCGCAAAAATGCTTGGTGTTTCCGAAGGCACGATCCGATACCGAAAAAACCAGATCCTCGCCCGCCTGAAAGTTATCCTGGAGGAAATGATGGATCTCAGCCAGGAAACCGTATTATAAGGAGATGACGCCATGACGTTTGAAGAAATGAAACAGATAGATCCGGCTTCTGTAGACCGAAACACACTGGTCGATATCACCGAAGTGGAGATTGATCCGACTCTCCCACGGGAAGAATTACTGAAAGATTATCTTGCTCAAATCCGCAATCCATATCTCTTCCGCTGCGGCGATGTGGTCGTAAAAATCGCATACGCCGAAACGCAAGTCACATTCGAAGACGCTCTGGAGCAATTCATTCACCAAAGACAGCAATCACAATACAGCGCTATATAAAAAACGCAAAATCCAACAGGAAAAGTGTAAAACCCAGTCTCGACAGAGGCCATATAACGTGCTATCCTTGATTCGTGGGTTAAATGAATAAAAAGAACTTGGAGCCTTTGGTTTCTTGGTAGCACGCAATTTTGTTATCAGGAGGTCAAAGGCTTGTTTTTTTCTAACCAGACACAAATACAATCAAAACCAAAACACTGGATCTGCGCTTCCTACGTCCGCCTCTCTAAAGAGGATGAAGACGCCGCAAACGGAGGCAAGGATGAAAGCAACAGCGTCACCAATCAGAAAGCCATGATCCAGTCCTATCTGGAAGAGCATCCGGAGTTGGAATTATATAAAGAATACGTTGACGACGGCTATTCCGGCGTCAGCTTTGACCGCCCGGAATTTAACCGTATGCTGAGCGACGTTAAGGATCGGAAGGTGAACTGTATCATAGTAAAAGATCTGAGCCGCTTCGGAAGGAATTACATCGAAGCCGGGAAATATCTGGAACAGGTCTTCCCCTTCCTCGGCGTCCGCTTCATCGCCATCACGGACAAGATAGCTACCGGGAAGGAGCAAAGCGATTCTGACCAGTTCGTCCTGCCTTTTAAGAACTTATTCAACGACGCCTACAGCCGTGATATTTCCACAAAAGTCCGTTCCCATCTTGCGGTCAAACGCAAGAACGGACAGTTCGTCGGCAGTTTCGCCTGCTATGGGTATTTCAAGGATCCGGCGGACCACAACAAACTGGTGATCGACCCGGAAGCTGCGGAAGTCGTAAAGCAGATCTTTTACTGGAAGATCCAAGGCCTGTCTACAGAGCGGATTGCAGATAAACTGAACGCTCTCGGGATCCTATGCCCGATGGAATATAAACACAGCCTGGGCATGCGGGTTTCCTCGAATTTCCGCACCAAAGGCAAGGCGCAGTGGGCGCCGAAATCGGTCCTTCGTATTTTAAAAAATGATCTCTATATCGGTACGATGACACAGGGGAAAAAGACAACACCCAGCTACAAAGTAAAAAAGATCATCAATAAGCCGGAAGAGGAATGGGACCGGGTGGAAGGGACACACGAACCGATTATCCACAAAGATATTTTTGACGTCGTCCAGAAGCTGCTCCTTCGGGATACCCGGATCGCCCCGGACGAGAAAAAACTGTATTTGTTTTCCGGCTTCCTCTGCTGTGCCGACTGCGGCCTGAACATGGTCCGCTCCCGCAGGAAATATAAAGATAAGGTGTATTCCTACTACTCCTGTTCCGGCTATAAGAACGGATCCGGGTGCGCCTCCCACATGATCAGCGAGACCCGGCTGTATGATGCGGTCTTAAAAGCAATCCAGCAGCAGTGCCAGCTGGTAGTGGACATGTCCCGGCTGCTCAAATACGCCCGGGAACTGCCGGATAATCCTAAAAGCCTGCACCGTTTTGATGTACAGCTGGCAAAGCTGGATCAGGAGATCGCACATAACCAGGAAATGAAACTCCATCTGGTAGAAAACCTGAATATCGGACTTCTCTCAAGAGAAGAATACCAGGAACTGTCCGCCATGTATGACAAGCGGATCAAAGATACCCGGCAGGCAAAACAAAATGTGGAATTAGAGCGAAACGGCCTCAAAGACCTGCCCCTGGAAGGGGAATGGCTGAAAACCTTTAAAAAGTATCAGACGTTTACGGAGCTGGATCGGATGATGCTGGCGGAACTGGTGGATTACATTGAAGTCCACGCAGACAAGCAGCTGACTATCCACTTTAAATTCGCCGACCAGATCGAACAGGTCCGGCAGTATCTTGCCTCACTTAACATCTCTGCTGTCCCGCCAAACGGTACAGACGGAGGCGGCAGCTGATGGCCCGCAAAAGCAGACGCCAGATAAACGTAAGGAACAGCACAGATCTTCCGAAAGCATCCGTTTCCCCGCAGCCCGCCCTGATAAAGACCGGAGTCTATGCAAGGCTCTCCCTCAAGGATCTCGGGATTGAAAATGGAGATACCATGGAAACACAAATTGCCCTGCTGAGGGATTTTGTCATCCAGCACCCGGAACTGGAACTGACCGAAGTCTATGAAGACAACGGCTTCACCGGTACGAATTTTCACCGCCCAGAGTTCCAGCATATGCTGGAAGACATCCGTTCCGGAAAGATCGGCTGTATTGTCGTCAAAGATTTTTCAAGGCTAGGGAGGAATTATATGGAGGCTGGCATGTATATCCAAAATGTCTTCCCCTCCATGGCCGTGCGCTTCATCTCGGTCAACGACTACTATGACAGCAGTACCTCTGACCCGGAGTCCATGGTCGTGGCCATGAAAAATATTGTCAATGACTACTACAGCAAGGATCTCTCCAAAAAGATCTCTTCCGCCATTGACATCAAGCGCAAGCAGGGTCCCCATTATCTCGGTCCGCCGCCATACGGCTACGAAATGAGCAGGCGGGGAGCCAAGCATTACGTCATAGACCGGGAAGCAGCGCCTTTCGTGCATTTAATCTTCCAATGGGCGAAAGAAGGGGTTTCATTCCATCAGATTGCGGAAAACCTGACTGATATGCGGGTTCCCACACCCACCGAACACTATAACGCCCGGCTAAAAAAGGACTGCCCTGCCCCCTCCTGTCACTGGAACAGCGGCGTCGTCCGGAAGATCCTCTTAAACCAGACCTATGCCGGGGATTTTATTTCCAACAAAAGTTACTTCCGGAAATATGATCCTGCCAACGCACGGATGATTCCTGAGAGCGAATGGGTAATCTATCCAAATACCCACGACGCATACATCAGCCACGAAGAGTTTCAGGCTCTGAAAGAAAGGCTGACTTCCCAGGCCAGCCAGCGCATAAGATCCGTGAAGCGCCACCGCTGCCAGCAGGTCAATACTGAGAATCCCTTTTCCGACCTGCTCTACTGCGGGGAATGTGGGCGCAGGCTGTCGCCCAAAGGGCAGGAAGACGCCCGCTGGATCGGATGCGGCGGCGCTGCCAACCGCACCCACGTAAGCCACCAGCCGTACCGTATGGATTTCAGAAAAATGAAAAATATCGTCCTCTTCAGCCTCCAGGCACAGCTGAAACTGGCGGTTGATACAGATAGATTTTTAAAGCGCATCTCCATGGAAGAAGCCAGGAAACGTCTGAAGAGCCACCGGCAGGGAGCACTGCAGATGCTTTATGCGAAACAGGCGGAAATCCGCTTCCGCCGCCAGAAAGCCTTTGAAGACCTTGCGGAGAATATCCTGGATAAAGATACCTACACCATGGAAATCGAAAAGCTGACTAAAGAAGCCCGGTGGCTGGAAGGAGACATTGCGAGGGCCAAAAAACGTCTGGAAGATGTTTCCACTTACTTTACCTTGGACAATGAGTGGCTCCGTCTGTTTTTAAGCGCCCGGATCTCTGGCGAACTGGACAGCCGTGCCGTCCATCTCCTGATCAGCCGGATAGAAGTCTGGCACGACCAGCAGATCCGGATTGTCTACCGCTGCGCAGACTGGATGATACAGATGCAGAATTACATCAAAGAATTAACCCAAACGGATACTTCCGTTTTTCCAGAGAAAGAAAAAGAAAGAAGGAATTTTGCGAATGGCTAATAATCTTGCCTACTATATCCGCCTGTCACTGGCTGATGATGACGTAGGCGATTCCAATAAAGATGAAAGCAACAGTGTCAAGAACCAGCGGGATCTGATTCTGAGTTATATTGACAGCCATCCCGAGTTCAAAGGCTGGACAGTCCATGAGTTTATTGACGACGGCTTCACCGGCACCAATGACGACCGCCCCGACTTCCAGCGCCTGATCGACCTTACATGGCAGGGGCAGATCCAGTGCATTATCGTAAAGGACCACAGCCGCTTTGCCAGAAACTACATCATCACCGGCAATTATTTAGAGCAGGTCTTCCCTCTCCTTGGCGTACGTTTCATTGCCATCAATGACAACTACGACAGTGCCAGGAATCAGTCTGTGGAGGATAACATGAACCTGGTGCTCAAGTCAGTCCTCAACACCTACTACAGCAAAGATCTGTCCCGGAAGATCACCGCCTCTTTCGTCCAACGGATGCGGCAGGGAACCTACAAAGCCGCCGCCCCCTTTGGCTATGTCCGAAGGAAAGAAGCCATTGCCTTTGAGATCGACTCGAAGGCAGCTGAGATCGTACGAAAAATCTTCACGCTGGCCCTAGCCGGGAAAGAGCGCAAAGAGATTGCCAATCTGCTGAACGAAGAAGGACTTCCGACTCCGGCGGTCTATAACGCCCGCTATCACAATGGAGCGCACAACCAGTCCCGGACTGCTTTAGAACACGCCCTGTGGGAGCCAACTATGCTGCTTCCCATTCTCCGCAATCCTGTTTACTGCGGGGACCGCATCCTGCGGAAGAATGTCTCCGTTACTCCCGGCTCCAAGAAGAGGCGTCCGGCACGTCCGGAAGAACAGTTCTTCATAAAGGACGCCCACGCCCCTATCGTCAGCCGGAAAGATTTTGAAGCAGTCCAAAAAATGCTGCCTGCCAAAAAAGTCGGCGGCCACCGAAAAAAGAGCCTGGATTATCCCCTGAAAGGGGCTGTCCGCTGCGGAACCTGCAGGCGTTCCATGACCAGAGCAAAGAATTATTCGGTCTTTGTCTGCAGCCATGCAAAGATGGAACACTCCCAGTGTCCCAAAAAGGATTTTCCCATCGCAGAGATTGAACAGGCTGTCTTCGCCTCTTTAAAGCCGCTGCTCCAGATTGCAGCTTATGCGGGACGCCATCTGCAGAAACGGGGGACGAAAGCTTCTGCGGAAGCATTCCTGACGGATTATCAGAAATCCATCACCGATGCTGAATATGCCCTGCGCCGGATACGTCAGAAATCGCTGGATCTCTATGAGGCGTACAGCCAGGAGGAATTGTCCCTTGACCAGTACACCAGACAGAAGATGGAATTAAACGAAGAGAAAAAGAAGCTGACCAGACAGCTGGATTCCCTGAAATCTCAGGAAGCCGCATTAAATAATGGGATTATCCCGGTAGAGTTGCAGTCCCTCACAGATATGGCACGGCAGTTCCAGCACAGCACATCCCTGACCCGTGAGATGGTGACATTCTTTGTGGAGTCCGTTTATCTATACGACTCCCATATTGAGATCACCTGGAAATATCAGGATATCTGGGAACAGCTAAAAGCACAGGAAGGAGAAAATACAAATGATGGAACCAAAAAAGACACGGAACAAGCACCAGCTGCCCCCTGAAGGAGTCCTGACTGCGAAGTGGATCCCATACGGATATATGTATGACCCCGACTCAGCAGCGCTGGTAAAGATCGATCCGGAGGTGGTGGAATACGTCCGCTACATCTTCCGGAAATATCTGGAGGGGATCCCAATCCCTCAAATCTGTAAGCAGCTGGATGAAAAGGATGCTCCCAATCCCACACTCCGGCGTCTCCAGCTGGGAGATGCGGTCCGGGAGAACGCTGACAAGGAACACTGGAACGCCTCTTCCCTCAACCAGTTTTTATTTAATCCCATGTACGCAGGCGATTTCCTGCTGTCCGGAAGGGTGTGGGACGCCGTCTACTATTACAGTGGGGAACCGGCTCCGGAAGGGATCCAGCTTCCGGAGATTGAGGAAAACCACCACGAAGCCATTATCCGGCGAGAGGATATGAAGCAGGTCGCCCTTGCGTATCTGAAAGACCGCAGCCAGCGCCATTCCAAGAAGGAAGCTGTTGCCAGAAATGAAACCGATAAAAAAGCGTATTCCATCGGCTTTACCCTCCGCTGCGGGGAGTGCGGCCGGATTATGAATAAAAATGAAATCTTCATGGGGCCTGGGAACAGCTTTATCGCTTATACCTGTTCCAGCTTTACTCTCCAGCAAGCCAGCAAATGCACCAACCGCTTCTATCGGCTGGACGAGATCTCCGCTGCTGTCAATTCTGTGGTGGATACGGAAAAAAAGCTGGCCCTGAAACAGCTGGAGATTGTATCCGGTGAAGAAAAGGGGCCTCAGTATACAAGGGTGGAAGCCTACTTGCAGCGTCAGATCGACAATTCCGTCGATACAGTTCGCAAAAATATTATAAATGCCCGCAGGATCAAGTCCAGATATGAGGCGAAGAAACTCTCTTCCGAAGAATACCAGCAGGAACTCTTAAGACTTGACGAGGCAGACCGGGAAGCGGAAAAAATGGTGATGGCCGCCCTGATCCGCATCCGGGACTTCCGGAAAGCCTGCCGCCCGGACAACCCCTGGCTGTCCCTCTACGCCTCCCTTCCGGATGAACTGGACTTTATCAACGACACCGATCTGGTCCACAAGATCATCAAAGAGATCAAAGTATTCCCCGACCGCCAGCCGGAAGTAACCCTGTCCCATATGGAAGAGAAAGAAACTTTTATGAACACGTTATATATGCCCCTGCGGTTAAAGGCCGCCCGTGACCTGTCAGAAGATACGTCGGCAAAACCGGAGGAAGACATGGGAAAATGTATGGAAAATGAAAGGAAAGAAGAATGACCGCAAAGACTCCAAAAACCTATCAGGCTGTCCTTTACGCCCGTCGTCATTTTGTCGATATCGTCCAGCCGGACGAACCGGATCCTACTGCCGCCGAGCAAATCAAAGAGATGAAGGCGTTTATCAGGGAACTTCCGGATGTAAAGGTATCCGCCGTCTATATGGACGGGCGCAGGCTCCGCTCTGACGGGCCACGCCCGCAGTTCTATAACATGGTCCGGGAGATCCAGGACGGGAAATATAACTGTGTCGTCATCAGCAGCTTTGATAAATTTGCAAAAGACGTTCACGAAAGCCGGTATTATCTGTTAAACCTGCTGGCCTTGCTGCGGCTGCGCATTATTTCCGTCCAGGATGATTATGACAGCCTGTACTCAGAACCGGATCCCGGAAAATATAACCGGCTGGAAGAAGAAATCGCCCGGATCGACAAATACGCACGGTCCCGGCTGCTGTCCGCTAGGGCAAAAGAAAAGAAGGTAAACAGTTATCTGGAGCTGACCTTTACTCCCTACGGCTACTTATACAACCCGGATACGGAGTCCAATCTTGACATAGACCCGGTTGCCGCCCCTGCCGTCCAGTATATTTTTAAAGAATTTCTCTCCGGCTCCCGCCGTGGATATATCGCTGATGAACTGACAAAGCAAGGCTATCCCAGCCCCTCTCTCCGAAAAAAACAGCTGGGAATCAGTTACTCCAAGCCGGACGCCAAAGATTACTGGACCTTCGGCGGCGTGAACTATATCCTCCGCAACCGGGCTTATGTGGGGGATCTGATCTTCGGCGAGCAGCGCTCCGCCATGTATGTGTACCGGGAATGCCGGAAGCACCACTGGACCGGCGAAAAGCAGATTGTAGAGAATCACCATGAGGCCTTAGTCTCCCGGGAGGATTTTGAGCGGGTGCAGATCATGCTGGAACTTCTTTTTGAGAAAAACAGGTCTGACGCACTGAAAAAGCCGGGATACAAGTTCCCGCCGACGCCATTTAAGTATGTCATGCGCTGCGGTCACTGCGGGCGCCCCATGATTCTCCAACGCTATGTAAGCAACCGCCATCCCTATTCTTCCTATGTCTGCACCAGCCATGTAAAACATCTGGAGAATCCTTGTCCGCCGCAGAAGTTCCTCATGGACGATATTATCCCTGTCGTAAAAGACGCTCTCCTCAAGGAACGCAAGACGGCTCTTTCCATTGCTGAGATCCTAAGGGACGGGGAAGACAGTCCCTGGTATCAGCAGATGGAAGCAGATTTCCAGAAGCAGATCCAGGAAGTACTCGACCAGGTGAAGAAAAACTCAGACCTTCTGTCCTCGGCTCCCTCATCTCCAGCGATCCAGCAGGAGGCAGACCGGCTCCGGGGAGAACTTTCTGAGATCATCCGGAAAAAGCAGGATCTGAAAAAGTTTATCGCCAGAAAAAATCCCTGGCTGGAACTGTTCCGTAACCTGCCGGACGAATTTACCCTCACCCAGGAGATCACAAAGAAATACATCCATCAGATCGACCTCTACCGGAACAAGCCCCTTGCCGTCACGCCAAGGGAATACCGGGAGAAGAAGCATCTGCTCGCCTGCCTGAAACTGGGACAGGATACAGCGGAAACAAAAGCAATCCTGTCTGTCCTCACGGCAGAAGGAAACACAGCAAAAGAGAAAGGAGGATCGGAAAATGGCACGAAAGAGCCGCCAGAGTGCGCAGCTGTATCAACTGAAGAAGACTTCTCCCGCCCTGACGGCGGATCCGATTCCCATGACCAGGACCGGGATCTATGCCCGACTGTCCCTGTATGACATGAATCGTACGGTCAGGGACAGTATCCAGAACCAGCTGATGGTACTTACCGATTATATGGACCGCCATCCGGAACTTCACCTGATTGAACAATATATCGACAACGGCTGGAGCGGGACCAACTTTCAGCGCCCTGCTTTCCTTAAGATGATCGATGATATCCAGGAAGGGAAAATCAACTGTATCGTCACGAAAGACCTCTCACGGCTAGGAAGGAATTACATGGAGACAGGATATTATCTGGAAACCCTTTTCCCCATGCTCCATGTCCGTTACATCTCCATCAATGACGGCTATGACAGCGCAGTTTCCGAACCCGGACAGCTGGCTGTGATTTTGAAAAATATAATGAATGATTTCTTCAGCCGGGATCTGTCCCGCCGCTACTCTTCCAGCTACGATATCCGGAAAGCCAAGGGCGTATTCCGCAAAGGCCTTCCTTACGGCTATGCCTATGATCCGGAGCGTCCCAACCATATGACCTTTGATCCCCATGTGGCGCATTTCGTCCGGCTGATCTTTGCCTGGGCGCTGGAAGGCGTGGGAACCCACACCATTGCCATGCGGCTGCGGGAACTGAACGCTCCCACGCAGGAACGGATCGAATACCTCCGAAGCGGCGGCAATACCTGCCATGAAGGAACTACCCTCTGGTCCACTGCTTCTGTCCGCCAGATGATTACGAACCGGGTCTACACCGGGGATTTTGTCTGCGGCAAACGTTATAACCGTCTCTGCGACCCATACAACCGGCGCAGCAAGATCCCGGAAGATGAGTGGGTGATCATCCCGAACTCCCATCCCGCCTACCTGTCCAAACAGGATTTTACCCGGATCCAAGAGCGGCTGGAAACCAATCTGCATAAGAGAAATGAAGTGATCCGTCAGAATCAGGAAGGACGTGAAACGGAAGAGAATTATTACCGCAGGATCCTTTTCTGCAGTGTCTGCGGCCACAGACTCCACCTGGTCAGGGACAGCGTTGCCTCCAGAGACAAATGCGCTCTTTACCAGTGCCATGGCTATGCTACATCCAGGAATCCCAGCCCACCCCATATCAGCATAAACAAGAACCTCCTGGACGTTATCGTATTGGATCAGCTGCAGAATCAGTTCCACCTTGCCGGGCAGTTCGCAGGCTGGCTGAAATCCCCCGAAGGGAAATGCTCTGTGTCCGACTGTCTGGACCGGCTGGAGAAAGATCTGGAAGAAGCAAGGCAGGAACAGGACACCCTCTCCATGCAGCGTGCCCGCATCTTTGAAGCTTTTGCGGAGTCGCTGCTGGATAAAGACAGCTATCTGCAGGGACTGGAACAGATCCGTGAAAAAAGCCTTACCGCATCTCTGACAATGGAGAATACCATCAAGGAGCGGGACATCCTGCGTAAGGCAGCTTCCCTCAGCAATCCCTGGCTGGTCCTCTTTACCGCCGCTTCTGCCCCTGTCCGTCTGGATGAAACAATCACCCACTGCCTGATCGACCGCATAGACCTTGCTGACTCCTGGCAGGTCACGATCCACTTTAAAGAAGAAAACTGGTTCCTGCGTCTGCAGAACCTCTATGAGACAACACATCCACAGGCTGAATCCTGACCATTCAGTTCCTATGAAGAAAGAAAAAGGTGTACATAATGAAGAATCCCATCCTTGCGACTTATCTCCGCCTTTCCAGGCCGGACGCCTATTCCAGCGAAAAAGAAGAAAGCAACAGTATCCGCAGCCAGCGCCTGCTGATCAAAAGCTTTCTTTCCCTGTATCCTGATCTCTTAGATATGCCCTACCGGGAATATGTAGATGACGGATATTCTGGCACAAATACAAAGCGTCCGGCTTTCCAAAAGCTGCTCTCCCATGCAAGAGCAGGCCGGATTGGCGTGATCATTGTAAAGGATATGAGCCGTTTTTCCCGGGAATACCTTGTGCTCGGAGATTACGTAGAGCAGATGTTCCCCTTCCTCGGAATCCGTTTTATCTCTATCAATGACCATTACGATAGCCAGACTTCCCTCATGTCTTCCACAGACACCATGAACGCCGCCCTGCAGTCCCTGGTATATGATTATTACAGCAAAGATCTATCCAGGAAGCGCTCCAGTTCCGTGGCAGCCCGTATGAAAAACCGGAAGTTCCTTGGCCCTGCGCCCTATGGCTATATCGCTAACTTCCAGGAGCACTGTTATGAGATCGACCCAGAGCTGTCTCTTATACACATCTGACGCTGCCGACGATAAGGCTCGTGTA
>ERZ1090862.990-NODE-992-length-12724-cov-4.705896_pt1 | contig 12724 bp, 9 predicted proteins | sample MGYA00478481_ERZ1090862 | MGnify/ENA primary metagenome ERZ1090862 (study PRJEB33644, sample SAMEA5815745) | chicken gut metagenome | biome: Chicken; feature: Gastrointestinal Tract; material: Caecum | place: Ireland | collected 2019-01-01 | study: A study of the... | reverse complement strand
CTTCAGGAAATAGATACGGTCGGTGCGCTTAATGATATGATCACCCACTCGGATATGAGAGAGGTAGTCCTGGTACAGGAAGCATACCAGGAGAGAAAGATCGGAGAGATCGCTTCACAGATCGCAGAAAGGCCGGAGACAAAGTTTGTATTGATAGCAGGACCATCTTCCTCCGGAAAGACGACATTTTCCCACAGACTTTCCATTCAGCTGAGAGCAAATGGATTAAAGCCTCATCCCATTGCGGTAGATAATTATTTTGTTGACAGGGAGCATACGCCGAGAGATGCGGACGGCAATTACAACTTTGAATGCCTTGAGGCAATCGACATCGAGAAATTTAATGATGATATGAAGAATCTTCTCGCCGGAAAAGAAGTACACCTTCCGATCTTCAACTTTAAAACAGGAAAAAGAGATTATGAGAGAATCCCCAAAAAGCTGGGAGAAAACGATATCCTTGTGATCGAAGGCATTCATTGCCTGAACCCCAAACTGACGGAAATGCTCAATGACGAGAACAAGTTCCGGATCTATATCAGTGCCCTGACTCAGATCAATATTGATGAGCATAATCGTATCCCTTCTACTGATGGAAGGCTGATACGCAGACTTGTCAGGGATGCCAGAACAAGAGGGGCTTCTGCCATGCGCACGATCGGTATGTGGCCTTCCGTGCGCCGTGGAGAGGAGGAGAATATCTTTCCTTTCCAGGAGGAAGCGGATGTGATGTTCAATTCATCGCTTCTGTATGAACTCGCTGTACTCAAACAGTATGTAGAACCGCTTCTCTTTGCAGTGGACAGAGATTCGGAAGAGTATCTGGAAGCGAAACGTCTTTTGAAGTTTTTCGACTATTTTGTAGGAATAGGGAGTGAGTATGTGCCGACGAACTCTCTGCTCAGAGAATTTATCGGCGGCGGTTGTTTCCACGTCTGAGAAAAAATATTTTCGGGATATTCTTTGCAGAAAGAGTAAGAATAATACCGGCAGTTCGTCTTTTACAAATGAACTGCCGGTATATTTTTACTGATATACTTTTTTGATATTGTCCATTTTTGATACGGCATTCTGCAGTAACAGATCTGCGAGAGTGACGGCGGTCATGGATTCGACGACAACAACCGCTCTGGGAACGATGACCGGGTCATGCCTGCCATGGATAGAAATTTCGATATCTTCGCCGGATTCATTTACCGTATTCTGCGTTTTTGCAATGGAAGAGGTCGGCTTTACCGCAGCCCGGAGGATCAGCCTGGACCCGTCGCTCATACCGCCGAGTGTTCCACCGGAATGATTTGTCTTCTTACACACCTTTCCGTCTTTCATATAGAAAGGATCGTTATTACGGCTTCCAACGGAAGCGGATGCGGCGAACCCGTCGCCGATCTCCACTCCTTTTACCGCTCCGATAGACATAACAGCCTGCGCCAGAAGCGCATCAAGCTTATCAAAAACAGGTTCGCCGATTCCGACAGGAAGCCCGTCGGCAATGCATTCCACAATTCCTCCGCAGGAGTCGGTCTGGGCCATCAGGGAAGAGACATACTCTCCGGCCTTTTCTGCGATCGAATTGTTTGGCATATAGAAGCTGTTTTCTGTGATCTCAGAAAAATTGTAATCTTTTTCATCCACTGTATAGGGACCGATCGCCTTTGTGTAAGCGCGGAGGGTGATCCCTATTTCTTCAAGCAGTTTTGAAGCCACAGCTCCGGCGGCAACCCGTCCGATCGTCTCCCTCCCGGAAGATCTTCCGCCTCCCCGGTAATCGCGGAATCCGTATTTTTCCCTGAAAGGGAAGTCAGCGTGTCCGGGACGGTAGGAAACGGCGATATTTCCATAATCCTTTGATCTCTGATCCTGGTTTCTTACAAGAAGCGAGATCGGTGTACCGGTTGTCTTTCCTTCGAAAACACCGGACAGGATCTCGACGGAGTCCGCCTCATTCCTTCTTGTGGTATATTTGCTCTGACCGGGCCTGCGCCGATCCAGAAAGCGCTGTATATTTTCTTCTGCGAGAGGAATTCCTGCCGGGCATCCGTCGATCACAACGCCTACGCCCGGACCGTGAGATTCGCCCCATGTGGTGATGCGGAATAATTTGCCAAATGATGAACCACTCATAAATAACCTTCCTTTCACCAATTATACACACATATTATGTTATTATATATGAAGATACCCGGCCGTGCAAGGCCGATACTGTACATTTTTAACTGTCCCGGTGTGTCCGGCGCTGGACGGGTATATGAAGAAGGCCTCTATATGCGCAGTATTCCCGCAATTTAAGAAAGAATTAACTGTACAATTGATATGTTTCGTAATATAATGAGGACTGGATATTGAAAAAGGAGAGGGAGACAATGAATAATAAGGAAGAAGGAACAAGATTCGGTACGCTTATTCCTGAAGAGTCTACCGACAGTATGGCAGCTGCTCCTGAGGATCAGACCGAATCGGCTGATAAGGATGATGCCTTTGAAGCAGAGAATGAGATGATAGAGGACGAATCTGACGGAATACCTGATGAGGATGCCGGAGAAACAGAGGAAGAAGATACAGAAGATGAGGATGTCATGGACGACGAGTCCGATGACGGAGAAATACCAGAAGATGAGGACGGATCTGAGGATATGTCTGTAAGTAATGTAGCAAAGAGAAGGAAAAGAAAACACAGAAAAAGGAAAATGGGAATGGGAAAGAAGCCATGGATCATTGCCGGGAGCATAGTTGGAGCTCTTGTCGTGATCTATCTTGGAATTTCTGCATTTTTTATCAGTCACTTTTATATTAATACTGAGATTAACGGGCAGAGCTTTTCGGGGAAAACGGTTTCGGATGTGGAGGAGTACATAAAAAATCAAGTTCAGGACTATGAACTTACTGTCATAGAACAGAATAATGAGACAGATGTCATCAAAGGGACAGATATCTCTCTTACATATCAGGAGAACAATGATATCGAAGACGCTTTAAGCGCGCAGAATCCGCTTCTCTGGCCGATGGCTTTTTTTGAAAAAAGTTCAGCCAGCGTAACGATAGATGTGGGCTATGACGAGGATGCGCTGGCAGAAAAGATCGAGTCCGTCAAGGCAGTTACTCAGGAGCAGACTCAGCCGGTTTCGGCGTACCCGAAATTCGATGGAAATTCTTTCGTGGTAGAACCTGAAGTTTATGGCACTGCTGTGGACAAGGAAGTTCTCACAGAAAAAATCAGAGAGTACATTACCGAGTTCAAGACGGAACTTAACATGATGGATGAAGAGTGCTATGTAATGCCGAAATATACGTCGGAATCCCCGGAGGTTCAGGCGGCCTGCGATACTATGAATGAATACTGCAAGGCAAGCATTACTTACACGATGGAAGATGAGAATGTGGTTGTCGACAAAACTCTGATCTCAACGTGGCTGAAATATGACGATAATATGCAGGTAAGCCTGGATGAGAATGCGGTCAGAGAATGGATGAGGGAATTCGGCAAAAAATATGATACAGTGGGAACCACAAGGACGATCACAACGCCCAATGGCAAGACCGCGGAGGTCTCCGGCGGTACATACGGATGGTCTGTTGACGAAGATTCGGAAACAAAGACTCTGATTGCAAGCATCAAAAACGGAGAAGTCACCGAGAAAGCACCATCATATGTGCAGGAAGCCGCATCTCACGGCGCACAGGACTGGGGAAATACCTATGTTGAAGTAGACCTGACAGATCAGCACATGTGGTATATCGTGGATGGATCTGTTGCCATGCAGACAGATGTGGTCACAGGTCTTCCTACGCCGGAACGGGAGACGCCGGCAGGCGTTTATTCTATTCTTGAAATGAAGAGAGACAAGACACTTGTGGGCGAGACTGACCCGGCAACCGGACAGCCCATTTACGAGACACCGGTCGCTTACTGGATGAGAGTCACATGGACGGGAATCGGATTCCATGACGCAACATGGCAGTCAGCTTTTGGCGGCAGCCGCTATCAGACCAACGGGTCACATGGCTGTATCAATATGCCGTACGACCAGGCCGCAGCTCTCTATGATATGCTCAGCGTAGGAACCCCGGTGGTGATGCATTATTAATGACGCCAATGAAAGAGACGGAAATAACAGATGTATGAATTACTGAAAAAAGACGGAATGGCAAAGCGGGGACGTTTTCACACTGTTCACGGAACGGTCGAAACACCGGTATTTATGAATGTGGGAACTGTGGCTGCGATCAAGGGAGCGGTTTCCACGGATGATTTGAGAGAGATCAAAACGCAGGTGGAGCTTTCGAATACATATCATCTTCATGTCCGCCCGGGCGATGAAGTTATAAAAAAGCTTGGAGGACTGCACAGATTTATGAACTGGGACCGGCCGATACTTACGGATTCAGGCGGGTTTCAGGTTTTTTCGCTGGCGTCGCTCAGAAAAATCCGCGAGGAAGGCGTGCATTTTCATTCTCATATAGACGGACGAAAGATTTTTATGGGACCGGAGGAAAGTATGCGGATACAGTCCAATCTGGCCTCCACAATCGCGATGGCTTTTGATGAGTGTCCGTCAAGTGTGGCCGACAGGAAGTATATGGCTGATTCGGTGGCACGTACAACCCGATGGCTGAAACGGTGCAAGGATGAGATGGCGAGACTGAATTCGCTTCCGGATACAATCAATCCTCATCAGATGCTTTTCGGCATCAATCAGGGAGGCGTGTATGAAGATATCCGGATCGAACACGCGCAGCAGATTACAGAACTGAACCTGGACGGATATGCAATAGGCGGTCTTGCTGTTGGCGAAAGCCATGAGGAGATGTATCGCATTCTGGACGCTGTAGTCGGATATCTCCCGCAGGACAAGCCGACCTATCTGATGGGAGTGGGAACACCGGCTAATATACTGGAAGCTGTTGACAGGGGAGTGGATTTCTTTGACTGTGTTTATCCATCGAGAAACGGGAGGCACGGACATGTATATACCAATCATGGGAAAATGAACCTGTTCAATGCCAAATATGAGCTTGATGACAGACCGATCGAAGAGGGCTGCGGATGTCCGGCGTGCAGAAGCTACAGCAGAGCGTATATCAGACATCTGCTGAAGGCGAAAGAAATGCTCGGAATGCGTCTTTGTGTATTGCATAACCTCTATTTCTACAATACAATGATGGAAGAAATACGGGATGCAATCGATGCGGGAGAATACAAGGCCTACAAAAAGCGTAAGCTGGAAGGGCTTAATGCACATCTGAACAATAAGTAACAGAGATTGTTCACGCAGGAAAATAGCGGCTTTTACAGTGCTAAAATTTTCAAAAAGGCTTGAAGTATCTGGAAATATTGTGTATAGTAATCTTATTGTGTAACATAAGGAGTTAGGAGGATATACAATATGGATATGATAGGCATAATCGTGCTTTATGCCGTTGTTATCGGCGGTATGTGGTTCCTGCTGATGCGCCCGCAGAAAAAGGAGCAGAAGAGAGTGCAGGCCATGCTTGCGACGATGGAAGTGGGAGATACGGCATTGACGACAAGCGGTTTTTACGGTGTTATCATTGATATTACGGATGACGATGTGATCGTTGAATTCGGCAATAATAAAAACTGCCGTATACCGATGCAGAAATCAGCGATTGCACAGATAGAAAAACCGAACGCAGAATAGTTTTTCAGACGATTTCGGACCGGAGGGATAAGGATCCCTCCGGTTTTGTTTTTCAGCTTCAGTGGGACAACAAAGAATCAGAGTGCCCTCTATTTTTTAGCCTTAACTACTTGAAAGATACTATAAAATGAGGTATGATTAAAAATAGTATTTTTGCATTTGGAAGGATGAATTGATATGGAGATGAAGATCGGAGTTATAAAAGGGGATGGGATCGGACCGGAGATCGTTGATGAGGCACTGAAAGTTCTGAATAAGGTCGCTGAAGTATACGGACATTCCCTTTCCTATACACAGCTTCTGATGGGAGGCGCATCGATTGACGAATACGGAGTCCCGCTTACTGACGAGACTCTGAAACTGGCGAAAGAAAGCGATGCCGTACTCATGGGATCTATCGGAGGAGATGCAAAAACCTCCCCCTGGTATCAGATTGAGCCGTCGAAACGGCCGGAGGCCGGACTGCTTGCTCTCAGAAAAGGCCTGAATCTTTTTGCAAATCTGAGACCGGCTGTCCTTTATGAGGAACTGAAAGGAGCCTGCCCGTTAAAAGAAGAGATCGCTGACAGAGGTTTTGATATGATGATCATGCGCGAACTGACGGGAGGACTCTACTTCGGCGCAAGAAGCACCGAAATGATAGACGGCGTCCTTACTGCGAAAGATGAACTTACATATAATGAAAATGAGATCCGGAGAATCGCAGTAAGAGCGTTTGATATCGCCATGAAGCGCAGAAAAAAGGTTACCAGCGTTGATAAGGCGAATGTGCTTGATTCTTCCAGACTATGGAGAAAGATTGTGGAAGAGACTGCTGCAGATTATCCGGAAGTTGAATTGGAGCATATGCTTGTTGATAACTGTGCGATGCAGCTTGTAAAAGATCCGGCTCAGTTTGACGTTGTTCTTACAGAGAATATGTTTGGAGATATTCTGTCAGATGAAGCAAGCATGGTTACAGGGTCAATCGGAATGCTTGCTTCCGCCAGTCTGAATGAGACAAAATTCGGTCTGTATGAACCGAGCGGAGGTTCTGCACCGGATATCGCAGGTAAGGGAATCGCAAATCCGATTGCGACAATTCTGTCAGCGGCGATGATGCTCAGATACTCCTTTGACCTTGACAGGGAAGCGGATGCCATAGAGAAAGCAGTTGCGGATGTTCTTCGGGACGGTTACCGCACTATTGATATTATGTCAGAAGGGAAAAGACAGATCGGTACCAGGGAGATGGGGGACAGGATCTGTTCATATATAATGTAGATCAGACAGAAAGTGAGGAGATAAGGATGAGAAGTGATACAGTAAAAAAAGGAGTACAGCAGGCGCCCCACCGTTCCCTGTTTAATGCTCTTGGAATGACAGAGGAAGAGCTGGACAGACCTCTGATCGGAGTAGTCAGTTCCTACAATGAGATTGTACCCGGACATATGAATCTGGACAAAATTACCGAGGCAGTCAAGATGGGGGTTGCCATGGCCGGCGGCACACCGATCGTGGTCCCGGCGATTGCGGTATGTGATGGAATTGCAATGGGACATATCGGTATGAAATATTCTCTTGTGACCAGGGATCTGATTGCGGATTCTACAGAGGCTCTCGCAATGGCCCATCAGTTTGACGGACTTGTTATGATACCGAATTGCGATAAAAATGTACCTGGACTTCTGATGGCGGCGGCAAGAGTGAATATTCCGACAATATTTGTCAGCGGAGGTCCGATGCTGGCCGGGCATGTAAAAGGAGACAAGACCAGTCTCTCCAGCATGTTTGAGGCCGTTGGAGCTCACGCTGCGGGAAAAATTACCGATGAAGATCTCTGCGAATTTGAGAGCAAGGCATGCCCCACATGCGGATCCTGTTCGGGTATGTATACGGCAAACAGCATGAACTGTCTGACAGAGGCGCTGGGAATGGGACTCAGAGGAAACGGGACCATTCCTGCGGTATATTCTGCAAGAATCCAGCTCGCAAAGCATGCCGGAATGCAGGTTATGGAACTTGTGAGAAAGAATATCCGCCCAAGGGATATTATGACGGAAGATGCGATACTCAATGCTTTGACTGTGGATATGGCTCTCGGCTGTTCAACGAACAGTATGCTTCATCTGCCGGCTATTGCCCATGAGATAGGAATGGATTTTGAAATAGATTTTGCAAATACAATCAGTGAGAAAACCCCGAATCTCTGTCACCTTGCTCCGGCTGGTCATACTTATATTGAAGCTCTGAATGAAGCCGGCGGTGTTTACGCGGTGATGAATAAGGGACTTCTTCATACAGACTGCATGACGGTTACCGGAAAGACGATCGGTGAGAACATAGCCGGATGTGAGAACAAGAATCCTGAGGTAATCCGTCCGATCGATAATCCGTACTCTGAAACAGGAGGACTGGCGGTACTGAAAGGAAATCTTGCTCCGGACGGCAGTGTTGTGAAACGTTCTGCGGTATGTGACGAGATGCTTGTACATGAAGGACCTGCACGTATCTTTGAGAGCGACGAGGAAGCGACGGAAGCGATCAAGAGCGGGAAAATCAATCCCGGCGATGTGATCGTTATCCGTTACGAGGGACCGAAAGGCGGCCCCGGAATGAGAGAAATGCTGAATCCCACCTCGGCTATTGCCGGATATGGGCTCGGATCTTCGGTCGCGCTTATTACCGATGGAAGATTCAGCGGCGCCTCAAGGGGAGCCTCAATAGGACATGTGTCTCCGGAAGCAGCTGTGGGAGGCCCCATTGCTCTTGTTGAAGAGGGGGATATCATCAAGATCAATATTCCGGAACTGAAGCTGGAATTGGATATATCTGATGAGGAAATGGCTGAGAGAAAAGCAAAATGGCAGCCAAGAGAACCGAAAGTAAAGACCGGATATCTGGCAAGATACGCAGCCATGGTGACTTCGGGAAACCGTGGTGCGATTCTTGAGATACCAAAGAACAACCAGTAAATAACCAGGAGGAATGCGCCATGCAGTTAAATGGAGCGGAGATTGTAATAGAGTGCTTGAAAGAACAGGGGGTTGATACAGTTTTCGGATATCCGGGCGGAGCGATTCTGAATGTATATGATGAATTGTACAAACACCGCAGTGAGATCCGTCATATTCTGACTTCCCATGAACAGGGGGCATCTCATGCGGCGGACGGTTATGCCCGCGCCACCGGAAAGGTAGGAGTATGCCTGGCTACGAGCGGACCGGGAGCTACAAATCTTGTGACCGGAATCGCAACGGCATATATGGATTCAATTCCCATTGTGGCTATTACCTGCAATGTAGGAGTGCCGCTTCTGGGAAAAGACAGTTTCCAGGAAATTGACATTACGGGCATTACAATGCCGATTACGAAATATAGTTTTATTGTAAAAGATGTAAAAAAGCTGGCTGATACGATCCGCAAGGCTTTCCGTATTGCAAAAAGCGGAAGGCCCGGCCCGGTTTTGATCGATATACCGAAGGATGTCACTTCAAACGTCACGGAGTATATTCCCGAGGAGCCGGGAAAGCAGGCCGAACCGGACTCTTTTATCAGTGAAGAGGAGATTAGCCGTGCTGTGGAGCTTATAGAGAAAGCCAGAAAGCCTTTTGTTTTTGTAGGAGGTGGTGCGGTACTCTCGGGAGCAAACGAAGACCTGATGCGTTTTGTCGATGTCGTTGATGCTCCGGTTACGGATTCTCTGATGGGAAAAGGAGCTTTCCCGGGCACGGATCCACGTTATACGGGTATGCTTGGGATGCATGGAACCAAAGCCTCCAACTACGGAGTCAGCGAATGCGATCTCCTGATTGTTTTCGGGGCAAGGTTCAGCGACAGAGTGACGGGAAATACGGAGACTTTTGCCAAAAATGCGAAGATTCTTCAGTTTGATATTGATCCGGCGGAGATCAATAAAAATGTAATAATCGATGCACAGGTTGTAGGTGATCTCAAAGCTGCTCTGAAAAAGGTAAACAGCAGGCTTACAAGGCAGGATCATCACGAATGGCTGGAAAAAGTGGGAGAGTATAAGAAAAAATACCCTCTGAAATATCATCCGGACGCTCTGACAGGACCGTTTATTGTAGAAGAGATCTACCGCCAGACACAGGGAGACGCTCTGATTGTGACGGAAGTCGGTCAGCATCAGATGTGGGCGGCGCAGTACTACAAATATACAAAACCCAGGACTCTGCTTACCTCAGGCGGGCTGGGAACGATGGGATACGGACTGGGGGCGGCTCTTGGAGCAAAGACAGGATGCCCGGACAAAACGGTTGTCAATATTGCGGGGGATGGCTGCTTCCGTATGAACATGAACGAGATTGCGACAGCAGTCCGTCACAACATTCCGATCATAGAAGTGGTGGTCAATAACCATGTGCTCGGGATGGTACGTCAGTGGCAGGATCTGTTCTACGACGAAAGATATTCAGCTACTGTTCTCAGAGACGCAGTGGATTTCGTGAAGCTTGCCGAGTCTATGGGCGCAGTCGGAATACGTGCAGAGACACAGGAACAGTTCAGAAAAGCATTCGCAGATGCTCTCGGCATGGGACGTCCGGTTGTTATTGACTGTCAGATTGACAGTGATGATAAAGTATGGCCCATGGTGGCACCGGGAACTGCGATCAGCGATGCGTTCGATGAGGATGACATGAAAAAGAAAAAGGGAGGTAACTAAAATGAGCAGAGTGTATAATTTTTCGGCAGGACCGGCAGTTCTGCCCGAAGAAGTGCTGAGAGAGGCAGCGGATGAGATGCTGGATTACCGCGGAACCGGCATGTCGGTTATGGAGATGAGCCATCGCTCAAAAGCGTTTGAACAGATTATAACCGAAGCGGAGCAGGATATCAGAGATCTGATGGGAATACCTGACAATTATAAGGTGCTCTTTCTTCAGGGCGGTGCTTCACAGCAGTTTGCAATGATCCCCATGAACCTTATGAAAAATCGTGTCGCGGACTATATTATTACAGGTCAGTGGGCAAAAAAAGCTGCAAAAGAAGCTGAAAAATATGGAAAAGTAAACAGAATCGCTTCTTCGGAAGACAAGACCTTTTCGTATATTCCGGACTGCTCGGATCTGCCTGTCTCAGAGGATGCGGATTATGTCTATATCTGTGAAAATAATACGATCTATGGAACGAAATTTAAAAAACTTCCGAATACAAAAGGAAAGACACTTGTTGCCGACGTATCCTCCTGTTTCCTTTCAGAGCCTGTCGATGTGACAAAATACGGTGTGATCTATGGCGGGGTTCAGAAGAACATCGGTCCGGCCGGCGTCGTAATCGTAATTATACGGGAAGATCTGATCACGGAAGATGTTCTTCCGGGAACACCGACCATGCTTACATATAAAACGCATGCGGATGCGAAATCACTTTACAATACACCGCCGGCATACGGAATCTATATCTGCGGCAAGGTATTCAAATGGATCAAATCAATGGGCGGTCTGGAAGCCATGAAGGAGAGAAATGAGAAGAAAGCGAAAGTTCTCTACGATTTCCTTGATCAGAGCAGACTTTTCAAAGGTACTGTAGTAAAAGAGGATCGCTCACTTATGAATGTGCCTTTCGTTACGGGGAATGCAGATCTGGATGCGAAGTTTGTAAAGGAAGCGAAAGAAGCTGGGCTTGAGAACCTGAAAGGACACAGGACAGTGGGAGGCATGCGAGCAAGTATTTATAATGCAATGCCCTACGAAGGAGTTGTGGCGCTCGTGGAATTCATGAAGAAATTTGAAGAGGAGAATCTGTAAGATGTATAAATATCATTGCCTGAATCCAATCTCCCATGTCGGACTGGAGCGTTTGGATGAAAATTATGTGAAGACAGAGGATGCCGGAGATGCGGATATTATTCTTGTGCGCAGCGCCAAGATGCACGATATGGAATTCGGACCGAATCTGAAGGCAATCGCCCGTGCCGGTGCCGGGGTGAATAATATTCCTCTTGACAGATGCGCGGAGGATGGAATCGTAGTATTCAATACTCCGGGGGCCAATGCAAACGGTGTAAAAGAGCTTGTTATTGCCGGTATGCTTCTGGCGGCGCGCGATATTATCGGAGGTATAAACTGGGTACAGGAACACGAAGAAGACGGGGATATCGCCAAAGTCACAGAGAAGAAGAAAAAGGCATTTGCCGGGACGGAACTTCAGGGGAAAAAACTCGGCGTTATCGGACTGGGTGCGATCGGAGTTCTTGTTGCAAACGCAGCAACAAATCTCGGAATGGACGTATACGGATATGATCCGTATCTGTCTGTGGAGTCAGCCTGGAAGCTGTCCCGTAACATCCACCATGCGAACACTGTGGATGAGCTCTACAAAGAATGTGACTATATTACCATTCATGTGCCGGCCCTTGAAGATACAAAGGGCATGATTGACAAAAATGCAATCAGCCTGATGAAGAAAAATGTTGTCGTTCTGAATTTTGCAAGAGATACACTTGTAAACAGCGAGGATATGGTGGATGCGCTTGTATCCGGAGCTGTAAAGTGCTATGTGACAGATTTCCCCACGCCGGAAATCGCAGGTGTAAAAGGCGCTATTGTGATTCCTCATCTTGGAGCATCTACCGAAGAATCAGAAGACAACTGCGCGAAAATGGCTGTTGATGAGATCAGAGATTTTATTGAGAACGGTAATATTTCACACTCTGTAAACTATCCGGACTGCACTCTGGGTGCAAAAGGTGAGGAGGACAGAATCACTGTATTCCATCATAATATTCCGAATATGCTCGGACAGTTTACATCTCTGCTTGCGCAGGAAGATATGAACATTCTTTTGATGACAAACAAGAGCAGAAAAGAATATGCATATACCGTAATGGACGTTGACAAGAAAGTTGACGATACAGTTGTGGAGAAACTCAAAGCGATTGACGGAGTTCTCAAGGTGCGCGTTATAAAATAGTTAAACGGATAAAAGAAAAAACTGCAGGGAGGCAGAATCTGAAATTCAGCTTCCCTGCAGTTTTTCTTTCATGTGTATTTTCGATGAAATTAGAGTCTTTTGGTAAGAATTTATTGACAAAAACTGTATATATGTATACAATCATACAA